>Ga0209942_1000020_pt1 | contig 107666 bp, 99 predicted proteins | sample SalPonR1_A_D2_MG_FD_185695 | JGI IMG/M metagenome (GOLD analysis project Ga0209942, IMG submission 185695) | Salt pond soil microbial communities from South San Francisco under conditions of wetland restoration - Salt Pond MetaG R1_A_D2_MG... ...
CAGCAGGCCCGTGAGTACAGTGTTCCACTGATGCAGCAGGTGCGTGACGCTGTCGGAATCTCCAGTATGGGCGGACGCTAACGCCCGCCGGGATACCACGACACCTCAGCATAAACCCCTCGCGGCTGACCAACAAAGTAGCGGTACTGGCCGAAGCCGAAGTCTGCGCGCTCGGCATAATCCCGGTCCAGCAGATTGGTAATGCGAAGACCGGCTTCCCAGTTGGCGGCGACCGCACTGCGCAGGCGCAGGTTGAGCAGGCTGTGACCGTCGTATTCGTGCTCGTTATCCGGGTCAAGGTAATAGCTGTCCATATAGACCCATTCCAGTTCCGCATGGCCCGGACCGAATAATGACACCTCACGACCGATGCGAGCGCTGCCGAACAGTCGCGGCGCGGTGGTGATGTCATTGCCGCGGATATTGCTGCCCGAGCCGAGTAGCGGCGTCTGTCCCTCGTAGCGATGTCTGGCGGCACTGGCGTCAAGGCCGGCGTACCAGCCGCTGCCAGCGCGATAATCGAGGGACACCTCCAGACCGCGATGGCTGGTCTCTGCACCGCTGACATTCTGTCGGTCAGCGTCCTGGAAGATGACGTCGGTCTTTTCCATCATATACAGCGTGAGGTCCCAGCTCAGCCGCGCGTCGAAATCGCCGCGCCAGCCCACTTCCACGCTGTCGATGCGCTCGGAGTCCAGTTCTGCCACGGTCTGGCCCAATTGCAGCCGATACAGCTCGGCTGTCTGCGGTGCCCGGAAGCCGCGAGCCAGTCGCGTGTAGATTATGTTGTTGCCGAAGCCGCCGTAGCTTGCGCCAAGGTTGAAAGAGGCGTCGCTGAAGCGGTCCTCGCGATCGGCGGGACGGAAGAAGCGACAGGCGCTGGCCTCAGGAGCGCAGGCCGAGCCAGTGCCGGTGCGATTATCATAGTCGTAGCGTCGGTGCTCGAAGCGTCCGCCCGCCTGCAGTGTCCAGTCGGTGGCTGGCTGCCAGTTCAGCTGCGTGTAGGCGGCGGCAACCGAGGCGTCGACCGTGTAATCATAGTGTATACCGCGCGGTTGGTTAGGGCTGAAGTCATTGGCCTGTATCTCGCTCAGATAGCCGTTGGTGCGCTCGAGGTCGATGCCGCGAATCCACTCCAGATTTCCCTTATCCACCGTGAGCATCAGGTTGAGGCCCACGCTCTCATGGCCGTTGGTCTCCACGGGCTGCCAGGGCAGGAAGTGCTGCAGAAACTCCATGCGGTTGCGGCGCAGGTACGGTGTGATGGTGAGGGAGGTGTCAGAGGCGAACTGGCGCTGCCAGCGGCTGTAAGCGCGCAGTGACCAGGTATCGCGATACGCTTCGGGGTTGGGGTTGCGGCGCCGCAGATTGCCATCCTTGTAGGCTTTGAATCCCCGTATGAAGCCTGCGGTCTCCTGATTCAGGTTGGTCGCCTCCAGCGCGGATGTTACCTGCCAGATATCGCCGGCAAAATCGTGGCGCAGGGTCAGCTTCTGCTGGTCAAAACCGGAATCATCCTTGAAGCCACCATCGGTGGCGGCGTTGCCACGCAGGCTGATGCCATGTCGGCCAAGAGTATCGCTGTAGCGGTATTTGGCGCGGTAATAATCAAACGGACCGGCCTCCAGGGTGGCACGCTGTTCGCGCTCGGCAGTCGGTGCCGCGGTAAGAATATTGATCACGCCGTGCATGGCGTTGGAACCGTATACCGACGTACCCGGACCGCGAATGACTTCGATCCGATCCGCCTGCTCTGCATTGGCATCAAACAACTGGTTGACGTTGCAGAAGCCCGGCGCGCGCAGGCTGATGTTATCCCAGCCCATGAAAAACGGCCCGCAGCCGCCGGCGCCGGTCAGCACCGGCGAGCGCAGCGCGGTTAGGCTCTCCTGTCCGTTACCGCGGCTGATCCACGCGCCCGGCACGCGCTGCATCAGTTCATTGATGTGTACTGCAGCGGTGGTGTCGATCTCATCGCCGCGGATAGTGGACCAGCCGACGGGGAGTTCCAGGGCCTTGTCGGCACTGCGGCTCGCGCTGACAAATACTTCCTCAAGCCGCGACGGCGGGTCGGCGGCGGCGGTTGTGCTCAAGGTGAGTATCAGGGGCAGGGCGGCAGAGCGCCAGAGCGCGAATGGCATTGGGGTCTCCCGATTGCGATGAGGCGCAAGTGTAACAGCGCGCCGGTGCCGGTCCCAAATCGCCGGCAGCTGGGCATATGGTTCTTTCGGTATATCATGGCCAATAGCGTGAGACAGCGCCTGATCCCCTGCATGCACGCTGTTTGCTATCATGCACGCACTCGAATCCTGAAAGAGAGCACTGCATGTCGCCTGTTTCCGAGGTGCTGGCCGTCAATGATACGTTGCCCATCCGCACCGGCTCGCCCGTTCACAGTGGCAAGGTGCGCTCCGTTTACTGGCTGACCGAGGCAGACAGCTCACGTCTGGTGGCGCAGCGTGGCTATCCGGCGAGGCCTGATACACGGCTCGGTATCATGGTGATCTCTGATCGCCTGTCGGCATTTGACTGCATCTGGCACGCGGAAGGCGGACTGCATGGGGTGCCGGGGAAAGGCGCCGCATTGAATGCGATAGCCAGCTACTGGTTCCGTTGCTTTAACGAGGCGGGACTCGCTCCCAATCACATACTCGAGGTTCCGCATCCGCTGGTCTGGATTGTCCAGCGCGCCCGGCCTGTCGCCATTGAGGCGATTGCGCGGCAGTACATCACGGGTTCTATGTGGCGTGCCTACGCGCGCGGTGAGCGCAAATTCTGCGGTATTCAGCTGCCCGAGGGCCTGCAGCGTGACCAGCGACTCCGGAAGCTGCTGGTCACACCCTCCACCAAAGGTATTCTGACCGGCATTCCGGGTGTGCCCGCCGCAGATGATGTCAACGTCAGTACTGCACAGATCCGCGAGCACGCAGACCGCTTTCAGTTCGCGTCGCCGGACGATGTCGACACCTGTGACCGCCTGCTCCGGGATGGGTTTTCCCTCATCTCGGCGCAACTCGCGGACAAAGGCCTGCTGCTGGTGGATACCAAGTTCGAGTTTGGCTATGTGTCCGGCGAGGACGGGTCGGATCGGCTGATCTACATGGACGAGGTGGGCACGCCGGATTCCTCGCGTCTCTGGGACGCCGCGGCTTATCGCGAGGGTCGCGTGTTGGAGAACTCGAAAGAGACCTTCCGACAATCCCTGCTTGCGCGGGTCGAGGATCCCTCGGTGCTCCTCGATAAGGATCGCATGCCTGAGCGGCAGAGACTCGCGCGGGATACCGCACTGCCGCGAGCGCTGTTTGACGAGGTGTCTGCCACCTACACGGGTCTCGCCGAGCGAATCACCGGCGAGACGCTGCCGCGATCGAATGACCCGCGTCGTGACATCCTGGATGTTCTGGGCGGCGATGCTTTCCGCCTGATTGATTGAAGCCTCCTGTGCTGAGCGAACCGCTTTTCTGGCTTGTCAGCGTCCCGGCCGTTCTGTTGTTCGGCATCGGCAAGGGTGGCTTCGGCGGTGCCGTGGCGATCCTTGCGGTGCCGCTGATGGCGCTGGTCATGTCGCCGGTGCAGGCTGCGGCAATTCTGCTGCCCATTCTGGTGCTGATGGACGTTGTGGTAGTGCGCACCTTCTGGGGCCACTTCGACTGGCGGGCGCTGCGCCGTCTTCTTCCCGGCGCCGTTCTCGGCATTTCTCTCGGGTACTACAGCGTTGGCCTGCTGGATGAAAGCGCACTGCGACTGCTTGTCGGTCTCGTGGCCATCACGTTTGGACTGCTTACGCTGCTGGGCCTGCAGGCGGTCACCGGCCGCGAGCATCATGCCGGGACCGCGTTGTTCTTCGGGACACTGTCGGGCTACACGAGTTTCAGTATTCATGCCGGTGGGCCCCCACTCACGATGTATCTGCTGCCAAAGTCGCTGCCACCCATGATGTTTGTCGGCACGGCCGGGGTATTTTTCGCCGTCGTCAATGCGCTCAAGCTTTACCCGTATTATCTGCTGGGCCAGTTCGATACGGATAATCTGCTGTACTCGCTGGTGCTGATGCCGCTGGCCCCGATAGGCGTGCGTATCGGACACTGGCTGGTGCTGCACTCGCGGCCCGCCGTATACTACCGGATCATTGCAGTCTTCCTCGTGCTGGTGGGCATCAAGCTCACCGCAGACGGCCTGGGTCTGGGGTGGACTGTCAGTTCGATAGCCGCCGGTTGAAATGCCGTGCGGGTTGAAGCGCTACAGCGCGGGTAAACCTGCGCGGGGATGACCCCAGAGGAGAGAAAACATGCAGATTATCAATCTGACAGACAGTGTCGGTGTTACGGGTCAGGTGCAGCCCGCAGATATGCCCACTATCGCCGAGGCGGGTTACAAGGTTGTCATTAACAACCGCCCTGACGGAGAGGCACCGGATCAGCCCTCAAGTGAGGCGCTCGCCGCCGCGGCCGAGGCCGCTGGTCTGGAGTACCACTACTATCCTCTCAATGCCATGAATTATCCCGGCGATGACCCGGAGGCGATGGCCGCCTTGTTCGACGATGATTCCCGGCCTGTCTTTGCATTCTGTCGCAGCGGCACGCGCTCGAGCAATCTGTGGATCAGCACACGCCCTGCCGATGCCCGGGATGCGGCGCGACGCCGTGCGAGCAGTCTCGGTTTCGACATTTCTATGTCAATGCAACGCTAGCTGCGCCGACGTGTCTGGCATGAAAACCGTGCCCCCGGGTCCGGTGCTCTGGGACATCCCGGTACGCGTCATCCACTGGGCGCTCGCTGCCTGCGTACCGGCAGCCTGGTGGACGGCGGACCAGGGCTATATGAAGCAGCACGCGTGGATCGGCTATACCGTCCTGGTGCTGGTGGCGACGCGAATTGTCTGGGGCTTTGTCGGCAGTCCTCAGGCCCGCTTCCGTGACTTTCTGCGGGGTCCGCGGGCGGTCTGGCGCTACCTCCGTGGAGCGCCGCCGGAGACACCGGGCCACAATCCGCTGGGCGGCTGGTCATCCATGGCGCTGTGGCTGGTGCTGCTGTCCCAGGCGGGCAGTGGTCTGTTCAACAGCGATGGCATTCTGTTTGACGGACCGTTCTACCATGCCGCGGATTCTGCTGTGACTGATTATCTGGGCAGCATTCACGAAACGGCCTTCGACATTCTGCTCGGACTGATTGCGCTGCATCTGGCTGCAGTTGCCTACTACCAGTTTATCGCCGGCAAGCGTTTGCTCGGGCCCATGTGGCGCGGGTCTGTCGAGGGTCGACACGGCACCGGACCGGCGCGACCCTGGTGGTGGGCGGTGCTGATCGCCGGGCTGTTTGCCGCCGCGCTCTGGGGAGGCATCCAGCTAGCGCCAGCACCGGTGTCTTACTGGTGAGTCTGGCGTCTGTCGGGTGGCTGCAGGCGCGGGCTTGTCAGAACAGAGCGTGTTCGCCCAGTTCCTGCCCGGCAAGACCCTGGCGTCGCGTGCGCTTATAGAAGGCTTCCAGCGTGTCGTGGCCAAAACTCGGCGTGGCTTCGGCAGAATGACGGCCTGTATCCGGGTCTATGCACAGCATGGGTTCCGTGGCGTAGAAACGCCCGATGCGTGCAAATTCCGCTTTATCTGCCGCCGCCGATGACAGCTTCGCAAACGGCCACAGCAGGGCGGCGACAATGCTGAAAAGCTGTACCGGTACATGTGTATACTTCGGTGCTTTCTCATAGATACGAAACAGCATCTCCCCCTGCTGCAGCGGCGTGATTGCCGGACCGGGACCGCCGACAGGCAGGATGGCATTGTGGGCGCTGACGTCCTCCAGACAATTGGCGAGAAACACGGCTAGGTCGCGCTCGCTGATCGGTTTGCAGGCGGTTTGTTCGCCATCGCCAAATACAAGAAACGATTTGCCTTGCCGAATGCGCCTGATCTGCCCCGAGAGGGATTTGAAGAACGCGGTTGGACGGACGATGCTGTAGCGCAGACCGCTCGCCTGTAGTTCCCGCTCGAAGGCCAGCTTGGCGTGCTGAAAGGCGAGTGTCGGCGTCTGCACGCAGATAGCCGAGAGCAGGACAAAGTGGGGAATATTTGCGGCACGCGCCGCTATGAGCAGCTGATGATTGCACTGGTATTCTACGTGCCAGGCATCCCGAATGCCGCCGCCGCGGGTGGCGAGACAGGAATAAACGGCGTCAAAGGCATCGCCGCCAATGCCGTGTTGGCGGATGTTGTCGCTGCTGGCAAAATCCACCACCCTGATGGTGGCGTCCGCCAGTTCGGGCAGCCTGCCCGCGTCGGGCAAGGTTCGAAGGAGGCAGATGACCTCACAGCCGCGGGCGGTAAGCGCCGCAACAAGCTGACGGCCGATATAGCCGCTGGCACCCGCGACAAGTACCCGGTGGCTCACGACCCTGTGTTCGCTTTGGCTGTAGAGCCCGGTATCGGTCAGTACAGGTAGTCTTTCGCCTTGTAATCATCGTGGCAGGCCTTGCAGGCGCCACCGGTGTCCCTGACAGCGCTTGCGATCGCCTTGCGATCCTCGCTCTCAACCGCCTCCTCAAGGGCCTCTGCGGCGTTGCGGAGATCTTCGAGCTTGGACTCGAAGTCGTCCATGTTGTCCCAGATCTCCGGCTTGGCCCGTGTTGTCCCTTTTTCCGAGCCGGGTGCAAAGCCACGCAGCAGGTCGAGATCGACAGCGTCCTCCAGGTCGTCGGCGAATCCTTCCATGGCGTCCTGGTCCCAGGCGGTGTCGCCCTTGACCATACTCGCGATCGGCCCGAAGTTTGCGCCGATGATGGCGAAGATAGACTGGCGATAGGATTGCAGTGGCTCATCCTTCACCGAGTGCGCGAGAACGGTGGGTGCGCTTACCATGGCCGTCGCGAGGAGGGCGACGCGACAGTGCTGCTTGGTGACGTGAAACATGGGTCTTTGCTCCCGGGTGATTGTTAGATGCCATAACTCTAGCAGATTGATAACGCCTGTCGACCTGCGGATTGACATGACGCTGCGCTGATCCCGCTCGATTCCTGCCATGGCCGCGCGCTACACTGCGGTCTTTGCGTAACAAGGAGACTGCTGGTGACCCATTCTGCAAGGCCATTGGACGGTCTTCGGGTAATTGAACTCGGCCAGCTGCTCGCCGGTCCTTTCACGACGACCATTCTTGGTTATTTTGGCGCCGAGGTGATCAAGGTGGAGCCGCCGGGCGGCGATCCGATTCGCGGCTGGCGAGAGATGCGCGATGGCACCTCGCTGTGGTATCGCAGCCTCGGGCGCAACAAGAAAAGTGTGACCCTGGATCTGAAATCCCTCCGTGGCCGTGAGCTCGCGCTGCGTTTGCTCGATGATGCCGACGTGCTGGTCGAGAACTTCCGTCCGGGCGCCATGGAGGCCTGGGGCATGGGGCCGGATGTCGTTCGGCAGCGCAACCCGCGGCTTATCTACACCCGGATTTCCGGTTACGGCCAGAACGGTCCCTACTCGGACAAGCCGGGCTATGCCTCAGTCACCGAGGGCTTTGGCGGCTTTCGCTACATCAATGGCGAGCCTGGAAAGCCACCGGTGCGTCCTAATATCTCACTCGGCGACACGCTGTCGGCCATTCATGCTGCGCTCGGCGTTGCGCTGGCGGTGATACAGCGCCACCGCGACGACAGTGGCCAGACCATTGACGTTGCGCTGTACGAATCGGTCTTCAACCTGATGGAGGGTATGGTGCCGGAATTCGACGGCGCCGGCGTGGTGCGCGAGCCGGCAGGTACGACGATAACCGGCATCGTGCCGACCAACACCTACACCTGTCGCGACGGCAGGCACGTTATCATTGGCGGCAATGGCGATTCCATTTTCCGGCGGCTCATGACCGTCGCCGGTCGGCCAGACATGGCAGAGAACCCGGCCATGGCGCAGAACCCGGGACGCATTGTGCACCAGGCAGAAATTGATGCGGCGCTGGCAGACTGGTGCCAGCAGCACGCCGCGGCTGAAGTCATCCAGCGACTGGAGGCGGCCAGGGTGCCGGTCGGACCGATTTACAGCGTAGCGGATATGCTGTCTGATCCTCATTATCGGGCGCGGGGGCTGTTCGAGCGGGTGGAAATAGACGGCAAGCCGCTGAAAATTCCGGCGATCATGCCGCGGCTGGAAAAAACCCCGGGACGTACCGAGTGGCCTGGCGGGAGCATCGGCAGTCACAACGAGGAGATCCTGCAGGGCTTGCTGTCACTCTCTGACGAGGACGTCGCCGGGCTCCGCGCCGAGGGCGTGATTATCTGAACGGCGCCGAGGAGCCCGTGATCGAGGGGCTCGCCCGCCAGGTCTTCAGCGCCCGAGCAGGCTGCGCGCGACCAGTTCGCGCATGATCTCTGACGTACCCCCGTAGATGCGCTGTATGCGTGCATCGGTGTAGAAGCGTGAGATCGGATATTCACTGGTGTAGCCGTAGCCGCCAAACAGCTGCAGGCATTCATCGATGGTGCTGCACTGCATTTCGCAGGAGGCTAGCTTCAGCATTGCGGCCTTGTCTGCCGTCAGCTCTCCACGGCTGTACTCTGTCGCACATTGCTCGTAGAGGGCGCGATTGAGAGCGATCTCGGTTTTCACGTCAGCCAGCTTGAAGCGTGTGTTCTGGAAGCTGCTGATGGCCTGGCCGAAGGCTTTGCGTTCGCCGACGTAATCCACCGTCAGCGCCAGAGCGCCCTCGGCGGAGGCCACGGCCTGGGCTGCGATACCCAGACGCTCCCGGGGCAGTTCCTGCATCATCGTAATGAAGCCGCGGTTCAACTCGCCGAGCAGGGCATCGCCGGGCAAGCGCACATCCTGGAAAAACAGCTGTGCCGTATCGGAGGCATGCTGGCCTATCTTGTCGATCTTGCGACTCTTCTCGAAGCCAGGCAGGTGTGCATCGACCAGGAACAGCGAGGTGCCCTTGGCGCCCTTGCCGGGGTCGGTGATTGCGGCGACCAGCACCAGATCGGCATGTATGCCGTTGGTGATGAAGATCTTCGAGCCATTCAGTACCCATTCGTCGCCATCCCTGACGGCATTCGTGCGAATTGCCTGGACGTCTGAACCGGCGCCGGGCTCGGTCATGGCCAGTGCGCCCACGACTTCGCCGGTGACCATTCGCGGCAGCCACTGTTGCTTCTGTGCCTCGCTGCCGTGGTGGATGAGGTAAGGGGCGACAATATTGGAATGGATGCCGTAACCGCTGGCAAAGCCGCCAAAGCCCATATAGGAGAGCTCCTCGATCATCGCCAGCGTCACCTGCGGCGAGGTCCCTGCGCCACCGTAGGCCTCGTCGACGTCAGGGCACAGAAGTCCCGCCGCTCCTAGCGTGTTCCAGAGCGAGCGCGGCACCATGCGCTCTTCTTCCCAGGCGTCGTAGTGCGGCGTGATCTCGTGCTCGAAAGCGCGACGCGCCATGTCGCGAAACAGAGTCATCTCGTCGCTGCCGATATCCATTGTCATAGTGCCCGTCTCCCGGATCTGTCATTAACCTATTAAATTGTGTGGCAATCGGGAATCGTGCGCAAGCAGTCCCCGATCGGTCTCCCGCTAATGATCCCGCGCAGCTGTCATGTCGTTCTGTCGCGTCAGGGACGACGGCTGTCCAGCCGCGCCTCGGGTGCTACACTCCGGTAGAGCAACACGCATCATTATTTCTGGAGACACGCATGCGCGATTACACGCAATTCTACATTGATGGTCAGTGGGTCGACCCGGCCACCGCGAACCCCTTTGACGTGATCAACCCGGCGACGGAAACGGTGTGCGCGAGGATTTCCCTCGGCGGCGAGGCCGATGTCAATCGCGCGGTGGCCGCTGCCCGCGAGGCCTTCGACAGCTACTCGCAGACTTCGCGGCAGGAGCGGATCGATTTGCTCGACGCCTGCGCTGCTGTCTACGAGAAGCGTTACCGGGATATCGCCGCCGCTATCAGTGAGGAAATGGGCGCCCCGATTACCTTCGCGGAGAAAGCGCAGGCGCACACCGGGCTTGGCCACCTGCAGGAGGCGGCCCGTGTTCTCAGGGAGTTCTCTTTTGAGGAGAACCTTGGCGCCCACCGCGTGTTCAAGGAACCGATAGGCGTCTGCGGTCTGATCACGCCCTGGAACTGGCCGATGAACCAGATCGGCTGTAAAGTGGCGCCGGCATTAGCGGTGGGCTGTACGGTGATTCTCAAGCCCAGTGAAATTGCCCCGCTGTCCGCCTGGCTGTGGGCTGAGGTCATGCAGGAGGCGGGTGTTCCTGCCGGTGTATTCAATCTGGTCAACGGTGATGGCCCGGGTGTGGGCACGCTGCTGTCCCGACACCCGGATATCGACATGATGTCATTTACCGGCTCCACCCGGGCGGGCACGCTGGTGGCACAGAATGCCGCGCCCTCTGTGAAGCGGGTGACGCAGGAACTCGGCGGCAAGTCACCAAACATCATCCTTGAGGATGCTGACCTGGCCGCCGCCGTCAAGCAGGGTGTGCGCAGCATGTTCAACAACAGCGGCCAGTCCTGTAACGCACCGTCACGCATGCTGGTGCCGGCGGACAGGCTTGCAGAGGCGGAGGAGCGTGCGCGTGAGGTGGCAGAGAAAGTAGTGCTGGGCGATCCGACAGATCCCGGCACCCACATGGGGCCCGTGGTGTCGCAACTGCAGTACGATCGCATACAGGCACTGATCGAAAAGGGCATTGAAGAAGGTGCGAAGCTCGTGGTCGGCGGTCCCGGCAAGCCCGAAGGTCATGACACCGGCTACTTTGTCCGGCCGACCGTTTTCTCCGACGTCAACAACGACATGACGATCGCCCGCGAGGAAATTTTCGGGCCGGTGCTGGTCATGATTCCCTACACAAGCGAGGAGGAGGCTATCCGCATCGCCAACGATACGCCCTACGGGCTTGCCGGCTTCGTGCAGAGCAGTGATGTCGACCACGCGCGCCGGGTTGCGTCACGCATCCGCGCCGGTAATATCCATATCAACGGTGCTTCGGGCGGATACGACGTTCCTTTTGGTGGCTTCAAGCAGTCCGGTAATGGCCGCGAGTGGGGTGCGCATGGCTTCGAGGATTTCCTTGAAATCAAGGCGGTGGAAGGTTACGGGACCTGATATGGCAGGCTACATCCTTGCAATTGACCAGGGTACGACGGGAACAACGGTCGCGCTGATGACAACCGAAGGGACTCTGTGCGCCAGCGTCACTAATGAGTTTGAGCAGCTGTACCCTCGCCCAGGCTGGGTCAGTCACCGCGTTGACGACATCTGGCGGTCCGTGCTCAAGGGCATTCGCGGCGTGCTCCGTCGTGCCGGGTGCCGGGGTGGCGACATTGTCGCTATCGGCATTACCAACCAGCGCGAAACGTCTCTGCTCTGGGATCGCCAGACCGGCGAGGCATTGAATGACGCCGTGGTCTGGCAGTGTCGCCGCACCACGGAATTCTGTGAATCCCTGAAGGCGGCTGGCCATGAGAAGCTCGTGCAGGCCAAATCCGGGCTCGTTCTCGATCCCTATTTTTCGGCCAGCAAGTTCCGCTGGCTGCTGCAGAACACACCCCGTATTGCGGCGAAGCTCAAGTCCGGACGGGTTGCGGCGGGCACGGTGGACAGTTTCCTCATCTGGCAGCTGAGTGGTGGCGAGAACCATGTGACCGACGTCTCCAACGCTGCTCGCACGTCCCTGATGAATCTCAAGGATCTCACCTGGGACAGCCGCCTGCTGGACCTGTTCGAGGTGCCCGCCGCCATTCTGCCGACGATACGCCCCTGCGCGGGTGATCTGGGTTTCACCCGCAACGTTCCGGGTCTGCCAGATGGTATCCCCATCACCGGTTCAGCCGGAGACCAGCAGGCCGCGCTGTTTGGCCAGGCCTGTTTTGGCGTCGGTGATGCCAAGTGCACCTTCGGCACCGGATCGTTTATCGTCATGAATACCGGCTCAGAGCGGTTGCAGTCCCATTCCGGTCTGCTCACCACCGTAGCCTGGCAGCTTGGGGAGGGTGGCAAACCGGTGTACGCGCTTGAGGGTGGGGCCTTTATCTGCGGTGCTGCGGTGCAGTTCTTGCGCGATGGGCTGAAGATTATCCGCCATGCCCGGGAAGTCGAGTCGCTGGCGCGTGAGGTCAAGGACCACGGTGGGGTGGAATTCGTGCCGGCTCTCACGGGTCTGGGTGCGCCGCACTGGGCGCCTGACGCCCGCGGCCTGATATGCGGACTCACCCGGGGCACGCAACGTGGTCACCTTGCCCGGGCAACGCTGGATGCCATGGCGCTGCAGAACGCGGATATCCTCCTGGCTATGGAAAAGGACCTGGGTCGTCGCATGCGACCGCTGCGGGTGGATGGCGGTGCCTCCGCGAACAATCTGCTGATGCAGATCCAGGCAGATGTCCTGGGGCGCAAGCTGATTCGTCCGCAGTTGATCGAGACCACGGTGGCGGGGGCCTCCTATCTTGCCGGAGTAGGAGCCGGTATCTGGCGTGGGACGCGGGATATCCGGCGTATCTGGCAGGCGGGAGATGAGTTCAAGGTAGGCCTGTCGGCGCAGGCGCGCCGGCGGCGGCAGGATTCCTGGCGCACAGCGTTGGAGCGGACACTGGCCTGATCTGTTTGGATCGGGTCTTCGTCGACCGGTCTTTTGCCCGAGACCCGCTTCTCGCGACACGCCGTGGACCCATCCATGGGGGCTCGGCGGCGACATCCATGTCGCCGACGGTCGCAAGAAGCGGGTCTCGGGCAAAAGACCTGCATTGAAGCTGCCCGGAGGGTTCAGTGGTGCCGGGGTCAGGCGTCAGGTTTGACCCGCGTCTGGAATGTCGCTGTCCTTGGTGGGGGCCTGTTCCGGGGTGCCGGGCGGTGGCCTGGTGACCGGGTCGGTTGGGCCGTCGTCGGCAAGAAGGCCGAGGGCTCTGGCGCGTTTTTCCCAGTTGCGTCTGGCGAGAGCCTGCATGTCGGTCACGCTGTCGGACTCGTCGACAATTTCGAGGCCGAGCAGCGTTTCGATCACGTCTTCCATGGTGACAACGCCGGACATGCCGCCGTAGCTGTCCATGACCAGCGCGATATGCTCGCGATTGCTCACAAACCAGTCAAACAGGTCTGGCAGCGCGCTGGTTTCGTCGACGGCGCGCAGAGGACGTATTATGTCAGTCAAGGGGGTTGCCCCGGCATCACGGGTTTTCAGCTCGAGCACCTCGTTACGCAGCACGTAACCGGTCATGTCTTCGCGGCTGGCACGTCGGTAGACGGGAATGCGCGAGAATCTCAGCTTGTCATCGGCATTCGCGGCGAGGAAGTCATCCACGGTATCTTCCTGTACGGCGGTTTTCACCACCATGCGTGGTGTCATGACGTCGCGCGCGGTAATGTCCTGAAAACGCAACAGGTTCTGGATAATGGAGGTTTCGCCGGCTTTGAAGACCCCATCTTTCTCCCCGATTTCTGCCAGCGTCATGAACTCGGACCGTGTCAGCACGCTGGCGCTGTCGCCATGATTCAGACGCCGGGTGATGAACTGGCAGGCCCACACCAGGGGATACAGAAGGACGATAATGACGCGCAGCGATACGACCGTGAACGGTGCGAGGCGCGGCCACTGGTTCGCGCCAATGGTTTTCGGAATGATTTCCGACAGTATCAACACCGCCAGCGTCATTACCGCCGGGACCGCGAGACCGGTAATCAGGGGGTTGGCGTTGGCCCAGATCAGCGTTGCCTGCTGGCCGACGCCGATGGCGCCCACGGTATGCGCAATGGTGTTAAGCGTGAGTATTGCCGCCAGCGGGCGGTCAATATTCTGCTTGAACGACTGCAGATGTCGGCCGGTGGCACGGCCCTCTTCGGCGGCGAGCCGCGCATAGGCCGGGGAAATACTCAGTAGCACGGCCTCCCACAGGGAGCAGAGAAAGGACGTGACGATCGCGACAAGAAAAAAAAGCAGCAGCAAGCCTAGCATCCGCCGGCTCCGATGGCGCAGCGCTGCCAGGCTTGCAAAAACCCCGGCGCAGCACGTACAGCTGTCAACGTGACAGGCCGCCCATCAGCATGTACTTGATTTCGACATAGTCGTCGATACCGTAGATTGAGCCTTCGCGGCCGGAGCCGGATTCCTTAATGCCGCCGAACGGCGCCATCGCGTTGGAAATGATGCCTTCGTTGATGCCGACGATGCCGTATTCGAGGGCTTCCCCGACGCGCCAGACGCGACCGATATCCCGCGTGTAGAAATAAGAAGCAAGGCCGAACTCGGTATCGTTGGCCAGGGCAATTGCCTCGTCTTCATCGGTAAAGCGCGTGACCGGCGCCACAGGTCCGAATATCTCGTTGCGGAATACCGGCATGGCGGCGGTGACATCGGTGAGAACCGTAGGCTGATAGAAGTAGCCGCCCAGATCGTGCATGCCGCCGCCAAGGGCGACGCGCGCACCGGCGGCAACGCTGTCATCCACCAGCTCGCTCACGTCAGAGGCCGCCTGCCCGTTGATCAGGGGGCCGATGGTGACGCCGTCGTCCATGCCGTTGCCGACTTTCAGCGCTTCGGTGGCGCGAACCAGTTTTTCCACAAACGCATCGTAAACGCTGTCCTGAACGATGAGTCGATTGGAGCAGACACAGGTCTGTCCCGCATTGCGGTATTTTGACACCATTGCGCCTTCCACAGCGGCGTCGAGATCAGCATCGTCGAAGACGATGAACGGTGCATTGCCGCCGAGTTCCATGGAGGTTTTCTTTACGGTTGCCGCACACTGTTCGATAAGCTTCTTGCCCACGGGCGTGGAGCCGGTAAAAGTCAGCTTGCGAACCAGCGGGTTGGCGGTGAGTTCGCCGCCGATGTCCCGGGCGCTGCCGGCAACCACATTGATTACACCCGCGGGTACGCCGGCCCTGGTGGCCAGTTCGCACATGGCAAACGCCGACAGCGGGGTTTCGCTGGCCGGCTTAATAACGATGCTGCAGCCTGCAGCGAGGGCGGGCGCTGCCTTTCTCGCGATCATGGCATTCGGGAAATTCCAGGGTGTGATCGCAGCGACCACGCCCACCGGCTGGCGAATACAGACAATACGTCGGTCCGCCGCCGGCCCGGGAATCACGTCGCCATTGATGCGTTTTGCCTGCTCGGCAAACCATTCTACGTAAGACGCACCGTAGGCGATTTCGCCGCGGGACTCCGCCAGGGGCTTGCCCTGCTCTGCGGTCATAATCACGGCCAGATCTTCCTGGTTAGCCATTAGCAGATCAAACCATGCGCGGAGAATGTCAGACCGCTCCTTGGCTGGACGTGATCGCCAGGCCCCCATTGCGGCATCGGCCGCTTCTATGGCGCGACGCGTATCTGCGACGCCGCCTTTTGCTACGTCGGCGATCGTCTCACCATTTGCCGGGTTGTTAACCGCAAAGGTGTCGCCGCTGTCGGCCCTGGACCAGCTGCCGTCGATATAGACGCCGGTCTGCAGGAGGGAAGAGTCGTTAAGGCTGAGTGCCATGTTGAGTTCCTCATTGCCAGTGTCGGTCAGGCTGTCGTCCGCTGTGAGCTCAGGGCCGCCGGCGTGGACCCCGGGTCCGCAGGCCGTGCTTGCGGACCAGTCCGCGCAGAGCGTCATAACTGAGACCAAGCGACCCGGCAGCGGCTTTCTGATTGTAGCTGTTCTCCGCGAGGCTTGCCTCCACCAGGCGACGCTCCTCTTCCTGTAAGTGCTGACGGAGGTCAATGGGCAGCGTCACGGCTGCGGCGGCGATAGTCCCGTCCTCTGCCGATGGCGGCGGTGCCACTCTCTCCGGGGTCGCGGTGGCTGCAGGTGGTGATCCAGTGAAGGGAGACCGGAATGGATCAAGCGTGATGGCGTCGACCGGCCTGTCAGGCTGCCCCCAGCGATACACTGACCGTTCCACTGTGTTTTTCAGTTCCCGTATATTGCCAGGCCAGGCGTGCGTGAGCAGGGTTGCCAGGGCCCGATGCGAAAAGCCTGGAAACAGCGACCAGCCGAGCTCTGCACTCATCTGTACCGCAAAGTGCTGTGCCAGCTCCGGGATGTCCTCCTGACGCTGGCGCAGCGGGGGGAGATGCAGCACATCAAAGCTCAGCCGATCCAGTAGGTCGTGACGGAAGCGGTTCTCTGCGGCCAGTCGGGGCAGGTCGGCGTGCGTGGCGGCGATGATCCGAACATCCACCTGCAGGGTGTCCTGTCCGCCCAGCCGCTCGAACTCTCCGTACTCCACCAGTCTCAGAAGTTTCTCCTGAAGGCGTTCAGAGGTAGTGGCAAGCTCGTCCAGAAACAGTGTGCCGCCGTCTGCCCGCTCAAAGCGGCCACGTCGGCGCTGGGTGGCACCGGTGAAGGCCCCGGATTCATGTCCGAACAGCTCAGATTCCAGCAGTGACTCTGCCATGGCGGCGCAGTTCACCTTAACGTAAGGGGCCTCCCAGCGCGGTGAAAGAAAATGCAGTCGCTCTGCGGCGAGCTCCTTGCCCGTGCCGCGTTCGCCGACGATCAGTACCGGTCGGTTGATCGCGGCGAGATCCGATAGCCGATCCAGTGTGGCGGCGAGGGTAGGGGATTGACCGATGATACTGTCCTGGGTGCGCATACTGTAAATATAGCTCAATAAGGTAAAAGATACCTTTAAATAAGGTAAAAAATACAGATATTGGTCTTTCAGTCGATAAGAGAGCTGAGGAGAATAACGCAAGCCTATGATAATGAACAAAATAATAGTGATGGCATATATCCTGCTTTAAAGAGGAGGAAGGCCAGGAAGAGTTGTGTGAACGCCAGTGGCCTGACGCAGGACAGAGACCCGCCTATCGCGGGATAACAGAAGGAGCAGTCTCATGGGTATTTTTTCGCGCATGACCGATATCATCAATTCCAACCTCAATGCGCTGCTCGACAGCGCTGAGGACCCGGAAAAGATGATCCGCCTCATCATTCAGGAAATGGAAGATACCCTGGTCGAGGTACGCAGTTCCTCGGCTCGGGTAATAGCCGACCGCAGGCAGGCTGCGCGCCGTCTTGAGCAGGTGCGCGAGGAGGCCGCCAACTGGGAGGAGAAAGCACGTCTGGCGATCAGCAAGGGTCGCGATGATCTGGCACGCGCTGCACTGCAGGAAAAGCGTGAACTGGAGAGCGACGTCCGGGCCGTGGAAGAGGAGATGGCAGCCACGGACGAGCATGTCGCGCATCTGAATACGGAGATTGCCCAACTGCAGCAAAAGTTGAGCGATGCCAAAGCCAAGCAGAAAGCGTTGGTAATGCGCACCGCTACCGTCGAGTCGCGCATTAAGGTTAAGAGGCAGGTTAACCGCGAAGCGCTGGATGATGCCTTCGATCGTTTTGCGCAGTTTGAGCGACGGATGGATAATCTGGAAAGCCAGCTCGAGGTCATGGATATCGGTCGCGATGTATCGCCGGGACTGGCAGCGGAGATTGATGCGCTGCAGGAAGACGAGCGAATCAATCGCGAACTGGAGCGGCTGCGCGCCGAAGTGACGGGTCGATCGTCGGAGCACGGGAAACAGGATCAGGCCTGATGGCCGAGGGGAGAGGAGTCAACGATGGAATTCTGGCAATTTATGACCATCCCGTCGATTCTGTTCGCCGTTGTTGTGGCGCCGATCTGGATCATCATGCACTACCGAAGTGTGAACCGATCCAGTCGTAGCCTCAACCGGGAGGACCTGGAGCGTATAGAGCAGATGCTGGAGACGGTAGATCGACTGAGCGAGCGCATTGATACGCTGGAATCCATTCTCGATGGGGACCACCGCGACTGGCGCGGACAGGCGGGTCGCCAGCGCGGTGAAAAGCCACAGGCAACACAGGAGCCACGCTATGACACATGACCGATACGAGCGAAACCGTCGCCACGGCGGGCCGCGCGAGACTCAGGATACTTTCCGTGCGCGCAAACGTCGGGGTTGGGATCTGGGGCTTTACCGCAACACGCGAAGTGGCAGGATCGCCGGAGTAGCTGCTGGAATCGCCGATTACTGGGATGTCGCGCACTGGGTGGTGCGACTCCTGTGGGTCGCCGCTTTCCTCTTCACCGGGACGCTGTCCCTGTGGGCCTATCTCGCGGGGTGGTTGCTGCTGGCGCCGCGGCGCGAGCGCACGATGGACGCGGCGGGTGCCGATGCAGCCCGGGTTTCCGAGGGCGGAGGAAGTGCGGGTGTCGCGATGGAGTACGACGAGGAGCGGCATGGTTTCCGGCCACGCAAGGCGTTTCGCTACAGTGACAGCGCGAGCCAGCGTCTGCGCAAGGCCCAGGAGCGTCTCGATGTGGCCAGTGCGCGAGTGCAGCGCATAGAGACTTACGTCACCTCCCGGCAATATGCCCTCAACAGGGAATTTTCGCGGCTGTAACGCTGCGCCTGCCCGCCGCGCCTGCTACTTTCAGCAACAGCTGAATCTGCGCTATGCTCCGATCCGGATATCAGGACACCGCTTTTCGCAGCAAGTGCAGCGCATTCAGCGCCGGAGGTAAACATTGGATCATTCAGGTCTGGCAGCAGTGGATAAAGGGCCGCTGCCGCCGCCGGTTGGCATGCCAGTCGACATGCCACCACCCCATCCACTATTGGCACTTACCGAGGTGCATCGGGTCGTGATCGAAGCGGCATCACTGTCTCTGGCGGCTCGCTTCCTCGATCGTGCGCCGCGGGGCGATGGTCATCCGGTGATGGTTCTGCCCGGTTTTCTCGGCTCTGATGGCTACACCGCATCGCTGCGCCGCTACCTTACGCGCCAGGGGTATGCCGTCCATGGCTGGGGCCTGGGTCGTAACCTGGGTCCGCGAGAGGGCGTGCTTGAAGGATTGCTGGAGCGTATCAAGTTTCTCTGCCACCGCTACAAATGCTCTGTGTCGCTGATTGGTCATAGTCTCGGCGGTATTTTTGCCAGGGAGTTGGCACGGGAGACTCCGGACCGGGTCCGACAGGTCATTTCACTGGGCAGCCCGTTCGGTGAGGGGCGCTGGACGGGGTCGTATCCATCCCGACTGTTTTCCAGGCTGAACCCCCCTGAGGATATACCGGTCGCCGAGGATGTTCTGCCGAACGCACCGCCCGTGCCCACGACCGCGATCTATTCCCGGGGAGACGGCATTGTCAATTGGCGAACCGCGCGGCAGCATCCGGAATTCGGCCACGCGTATGCGCAGAGTATCGAGGTGCGCGGTAGCCACTGTGGCATGACGCTGAACCCGTCGGTGTGGTTCCTGCTCGCCGAACGGCTGTCGCAGCCTGTAGATGGTTGGCAGCCGTTTGAGCGACGTCACTGGACCGCGCTCGTCTACCCCGCCGCAGCCGAATGATCCTGCAACTCAGTCCGAGCCGCGCAGATGCGCCGCGTGGAATGCAATGTGTTCCCCGATGAAGGTGGCGATAAAGTAATAGCTGTGGTCGTAGCCCGGGTGATAGTTGATTGCTGCCTCGTATCCGGTTTCGGTGCAGGCACGTTCGAAAAGCGGGGTTTTCAGTTGCTCTGCCAGAAAGGCGTCGTCCTCGCCCTGATCGATACGTAGCGGTTTCTGCGTCGCGCCGGCACGCACCAGTTCTGTGGCATCCCACTGTTTCCAGGTCTCGCGATTGTCGCCGAGATAATTGCCGAGTGCTTTTTCTCCCCAGGGGCACTGACTCGGTGCCACGATCGGCGCAAAAGCGGACAGGCTGGCCCACTTCTCGGGGTTGCGCAGCCCCATGACGAGTGCGCCGTGTCCACCCATGGAGTGTCCCATCAGCCCAGCCATGAGGGGATTGATGGGCAGTTGCTCCGCAATCAGTGTGGTCAGCTCATCCTGGATATAATCGTGCATCCGATAATGAGTGGACCAGGGTTTCTGCGTCGCGTTGACATAAAAACCCGCACTCATCCCGAAATCCCAGGCACCGTCCGGATCATCCGGCACGCCCTCGCCGCGGGGGCTGGTATCCGGCGCGATCAGCGCCACACCCTGCTCAGCCGCGTAGCGCTGAGCCCCGGCTTTGGCCATGACGTTTTCATCTGTGCAGGTCAGGCCTGACAGGAACCATACCGCGGGTACTTTGGCCTGCGATGCCTGCGGCGGCAAATAAACCGAAAACTGCATGTGGCAGTCAAGAATGTTTGAACGGTGGCGGAATCTGAGTTGATCGCCGTCAAAGCAGCGGGTTCTGCTGATTACTTCAAGCGTCATTGCAGCCTCTTCGTGCCCATGTCTCGTCGCACAGTATACCTGCCTGTCAGCCGTTCGCGAGGGTCGGGAATGGGCAGACGGGCGCTTTTGCTTTACTCTGAGCAAGGAGTGACGGGAGAAGCAGGACAGCAGATGCAGGAGCGTTGGGAAGCATTCGGCGGCTCAGGAGAGCCGCTGGTCTTTGCACATGCAAACGGTTACCCCCCCGGTAGTTATCGACAGCTTCTCGAGCTGTTGAGTGAGCGCTGCAGTGTTGCTGCCGTGCGGCATCGACCACTCTGGGGAGAGCGGCACCCGCCAGGCCGTCTGCGCTGGCAGCTCTTTGCGAGCGACCTGATTGACACGCTCAAGGCGCATCATGATGCCCCGGTGTGGCTGATCGGCCACTCTCTCGGTGCTGTGGTGGGATTGCTCGCGGCAGCGCGTGAGCCGACACTTTTTCGGGGGCTGGTACTGCTGGATCCGGTTTTCCTGCCCACGCGATTCGTCCTCGGTGTGGCGTTGACGCCACGTTCGCGGCTACGGCAGATGCCAATGATCCGCCGCGCGCTCGCGCGCCCCGATCAGTTTCCCGATGCGCAGGCCGCATTCGACTTTTATCGAGGCAAGCGTGCTTTCAGTGGTTTCAGTGATGATGCGCTGCACGATTACGTGTGCGCAAGTACGGCGCCGGCGAGTGACGACAGTATAAAGCTGGTATTTCCGCCGGCCTGGGAGGCCGGGATTTATGGCTCTGCGCCCTGGATATGGCCCACACTGAAGCGCGTTTCGCTCCCGGTTCTCGGCCTGCGTGGCAGCGATTCGCAAACGCTGTCGGCGCCTGCATTCCGGCGCTGGGGGCGTGTGCAGCCACAGGCGGAACTGCAAACCGTGCCGGGCGGTCATCTGTTTCCGCTGGAGCATCCCCGGTCGACGGCGGTGCATATTCTTGGGTATCTGCAGAGGCACGGCGATTGATGTCGGCCCTGGGCAGCCCGCAGATGTGATTGGATTGACACGCCAACAGGGCGTCAGAATGGAGAGAGCATGGGCAGGATAATGGTGATTGCGGATCGCAAGGGGCCTTGCGTGGCGACTGCGCGGGGTCTTGTGCTGGCAGAGGCGCTGGGCTGCTCACTGGAAATCGTGGCGTTCACGTACGCGTCCCTGCGGCGTCTTGGTATTCCACGAGATGAGCAGGCCCGTGTGAAGCGGGAGATGCTCGACCGGCGCGAGCAGGTACTGCGCGAACAGATTGATCGGGAAGCGCCGGCTGGCACACGGGTAGGCCTGCGTGTTGTATGGATGAAGGATATTGCCCCCTGGGTGATAAAGCGAACCGAGTCGAGACAATACGAATATGTCGTAAAAACGGCACATCACAGTGCCTCGGTATCCTATACATCCACGGACTGGCAGCTTTTGCGCGAGAGTGCGGCGCCGGTACTTGTCGTGGCGGGAAAGCGCTGGCATCGTCAACGGCCAGTGCTTGTGGCGCTCGACCTTGCAACACGCTCAAAGAACAAGCGAGCGCTCAACAGCGTAGTTCTAGGGCATGCCAGCAGGCTTGCCGAGGCACTCGGCGTTTCGCTGTCCTGTATCAGCGCGGTAGAAATTCCGCATCTACTGACGGACCTCGACGTGCTGGACCCGAACGATTTCACCCGTCGGATGAAGCGCGATATGCAGCCTCATATCACTGAGCTCGCCGACGCGTTTTCGCTGCCGAAAGCGGCGTTTCGCTGCCGGCGAGGGGCGACCGCTGATGTGATTTCCCGTGAAGCGGCAAAGCAGAATGCGCAGCTGGTAGTGATCGGCACGGTTGGTCGCCGCGGTTTGCGCGCCAAGCTGCTCGGCAATACGGCAGAATCGGTGCTGCAGACTCTGTCTACCGATGTGCTTGCTGTGCGTCCACCGGACGAAAAATGACAGAAATATGACAATTTCCCGCAGGGCTACACCCGGGCATCCTTATCACCTACTGTGGTGTGAACACGGAGTTGACACATCGCCGGAAAAGGCCCTGCAGCGGATACGACAATGACGACGAACCCCATTCAGCCACGTCTGGCCGATCTCGATGAAAACCTGTTTATGCCGCGGGAATTAAGCTGGCTGTCGTTCAATGCCCGGGTGCTCCAGGAGGCGGCGGACGAAAGCGTGCCGGAAATTCAGCGGCTGCGCTTTCTCGGGATATTCTCCAATAACCTCGACGAGTTTTTTCGGGTACGCGTGGCCGAGGTGCGCCGCCTCATTTCCGTCTCATCAGGCAGCACGCGGCAGCAGGCTAAGGATTTGCTGGCTGCCATCCAGGCGCGGGTATTCGAGTCGCAGGAAGAGTTCGAGAAGGTTTATAACGATGTCATGCAGGCGCTCCAGCGACGGCGTATCTACATGATCAACGAACGTCAGCTCGAGACCAATCAGGCGGATTACGTGCAGTCCTTCTTTACCTCCACCGTGCTGCCGGAGCTGGATCCCGTTCTGTTCTATGAGGGGCAGCCAATACCGGCGCTGAACGACGAATCCCTGTATCTGGCCATCGACATGCTGTCCGATGGTAAGCACACCTATGCGCTGGTCGAAGTACCGACCGATCGTATGAACCGCTTCGTCGAGATACCGCGGCGCAAGGGTAAGTCCGGGCGAGTCTTTATCGCGCTGGACAACGTGATTCGCTTCTGTCTCCCGCAGATGTTCCGCGGCATCCTTTCCATTGAGAAGGCGTCAGCGTTCTGCTTCAAGTTTTCCCGCGATGCCGAGATCGAGCTTGACGCCGGTATTACTGAAAGCCTGATTGAGAAAATGGCGCATAGCCTGAAGCAGCGCCAGCGAGCCGATCCGGTGCGCTTCGTTTACGATGCCGATATGCCGAAGCGACTGCTGGAGTTTCTGATTACCCGCTTTGACCTTGGGCGCTACGACAGCCTGATCCCGGGTGGACGCTACCATAACTCTAAGGACTTCATGGATTTCCCGAGGATAGGGCCAAAGTACCTCGAGCTGCAGCCCATGGAGCCAGTGCGCATTCCCAGTCTGGACGACTCCCGCAGTATTTTCTCGGAGCTCCGCGAGCGGGATATACTGCTTTACTACCCTTATCACCCCTTCGATTATATTATCGATCTGTTGAAAACTGCGGCGCTCGATCCGCAGGTGGAGTCCATCAAGATCTGCCTTTACCGTGTGGCCCGGGAATCGCGCGTAGTCGACGCCCTGGTGAATGCCGTGGCCAATGGCAAGCGCGTGCGGGCGGTGGTGGAACTCGCCGCGCGCTTTGATGAATCGGCGAACATCCGCTGGGCGCAAAAGCTGACCGAGGGTGGCATCGAGGTGATTTTCGGCATTCCCGGCCTGAAGGTGCATAGCAAGCTGCTGTTGATTGAACGTCGGGAAAGGCAGGGGCTGGCTTACTACAGTCACATCGGCACGGGCAACTTCAACGAAAAGACAGCCCAGCTATATACCGATTTCACCTTGCTGACCTACGATCAGGTCCTCGGTGAGGACGTTGCCAACGTTTTCGATTTTCTCAAATTTACCTATAAGCGCCCGGATTACCGGCAGCTTCTGGTATCGCCGCATTCAACCCGGCCTGCGCTCATCCGGATGATCGAACGGGAAATAGCGCACGCGCACGCCGGTCGTCGTGCGGCGATGACCCTCAAATGCAATAACCTGGTCGACAAGCAGCTTTCCATGAAGCTGTATGAGGCCAGTGCCGCCGGGGTGGAGATCCGTCTTATCGTACGCGGCATGTGCTCCCTGTTGCCAGGCGTACCTGGAACCTCCGACAACATCAAGGCGATAAGCATCGTTGATCGCTACCTTGAGCATCCGCGCCTTTATGTGTTCTACAACGGTGGCGATCCGAGCTACCTGATCGGTTCCGCCGACCTGATGACCCGCAACCTCGATTATCGCGTCGAAGTGTTGTGCCCGGTACATGATCCCGACGCAAAAACACTGCTGCAGGACATATTGGACCAGCAGTGGCACGATAATGAGCGCGCGCGTATTCTCGATCCTGGGCAGCGCAACACCATGGTCAAGCGGCGCAAGAAGGCCGCGAGCATCCGCTCTCAGGAGACGATCCTTCGCTACCTTGAAACCGGCAAGCTGCCGCGCTATCCGCGCTCCAACATGAAGAGGGCGATTCAGCGTCAGCGATCGAGCGAGGCCTGATCACAAGCTGATCGGCCGGTCAGGATCTCAATGTCAGGACGTCAAGGTGGTCTCAGAGGGGGCCTTTGGCTTTTTTGCTCTGGTGCGGGACGTCACTTTCGCCCGGGTCTTCTCCTTGGGTTTCGTCTTGGTGTTAGCCCTGGTTTTGGCCCTGGTCTTGGTTGCCGCACTGGTGGTGGTCTTTGATGCCACTTTTCTTTTTGTATCTGTCGCGGTCTTTGCTGGTCTTCGTGCCCGGCTTTTCGGCGGGGCCGCTGCTTTTTTTTCCGCAGTTTTGCCACGCGCGGCCTTTCCTGTATGCGCCAGCCCTGCGACCTCTTCGAGCTCCTGCAGCGCTTCCTCCAGGTGATCGATAATGCGCTGAATCTGCGGCAGCGATCGACGGCAGGCGACGACGCCGAAGTCGAGGTGATCGTGGTAGCTCACCAGAGTGATATTCATGGCAAAGCCATCAAAGACGATGGATGCGGGGTAGATACCGTCCAGGCTGGCGCCGTTCCAGTAAAGTTTCTCCCGCGGCCCCGGCACATTCGAGACAACGGTGGAGAAAGCCGGTAGCCGCGAGGAAAGCCCCAGGAGAAACGTGACTAGTGCGGGCAGCTGGGTAAGCTGCATGAACAGGTTGGCCTCTGCGGGGCTGAGTTCACTCAATAGGTCCTTGCCAGCCTGCATGGAGTTCTGAATACGACGCAGGCGCTTCTCCGGGTCGTGCACGTTGGTCGCCATATCCGCCGTGATGAAGCCCACCGCATTGGTGGAATCGAGGTCGGCCTCCGCACGCAGGGAGACCGGCGCCATGGCTTTCAATGAATGCAGGGGAAGTTCATCCCGGGACAGAAGGTAGCGTCGCAGGGCCCCGGCACACATGCCTAGCACGACATCATTGACCGTCGCCCCCATTACCTTGCTGACATCGCGTACGCGACTGAAGGCGAAAGACTGGGCAACAAAGCGTCGCGCACCACAGACCTGCGTGTTGATTGAGGTTTTGGGGACATTGTGCCACGGCACGGCGAGATTGCCGCTGCGCCCGAAAAATGCACCGCCGAAGCGGCGCATCGCGGTGACCAGATTCACGCCGGAATCGTACTGGTGTTTTAGCGCTTCCAGCACATTTCGCAGTTCTCTCTGGCGAGGTGGCGTTTGTGGTCGCTGGCTCTGCCCAAAGCGAAGTTGCTTGTAGCGCTGATAGGCTTCCAGTGAATAAGGCGCATAATTCACGCGTTCCTCAGGGTCTGTTGTGCACATACTGCGTGTGATGTGCATGGCGCCGACGCCATCCATGGCGGCATGGTGAATTTTGTTGTAAACGGCAAATTGCCTGTTCTGGAGGCCCTCGATCAGATGCAATTCCCAGAGCGGGCGGGTCCGATCAAGCAATGTGGTGTGAAGATGCGAGGCCAGGGCAAACAGTTCCCGATAGCGACCGGGAGCGGGGAGTGCGCTATGCCGGACGTGATAGTCCATGTCCATATTCTCGTCTTTTTTCCAGAACAGCCCGGTGCGTCCGGTAACGGGATATTCGGCAAAGGGTCTGCGAAATTCCTGCGTCGCCCGCAGCATCTCACGCAGGTCCTGCAGAAAGCGGCGCTCATTGACGCCTTCGGGCAGAGTGAACAGGTTCACCCCGCCAACGTGCATAGGGGTTTCACGTTTTTCCAGCATCAGGAAGCCGGCGCTGGTCAAGTCGATTCGACGCATCTGGAGTCTCCAAACAGAGCATTGTTATTACCGGCAGTGTAGCGCAGGCCAGGCAGGTATAGGGGACCTCTGGCATTTTTCACCGCTGTAGACTCAGTTCAGCTACTACTGCTACTGCTGGCGGTCTGATGGGCTTGGCCAGGGGCTCCGCACGCGGTAATGTACGACGATGTGCAAGCTTTGGAGCACCACGTGTCGTCTTTCGATCGAAGCAAGCTCCAGTCTGGTGACGTCATTAATGCGCAAGGTGCTCGTGACTCGGCCAGAATTGTGCGCATTACTGTTTGCATGAGCGCAGTAATTTATTTCCTGCTCTATCTGGCCCCTTTCGTTGTTGCGCAGACAGATCCGTCAGCAGTTACGGCGCATCGTCTGGAGGCAGACTGGTACGCTGTGCTGTCAGAACACGCGGTGCTCGCGGTGGTACTGGTCCTGCTGTTGCTCGCGCTAATCGCTGGCCTGGCCTATTCGATGACCAACAGCCTGCGCCTGGCGGCAGCGAACGCGAGGCTCGAATCGATTATCGACGCCTCTGACATGGGGGCCTGGGAATGGCATGTACCTAGTGGGCGCATGCTCGTCGATGAGCGCTGGGCATCGATGGTGGGCTATCAACGCGATGATATCGAACGCGATATCGGCGCCTGGAACCGGCTGCTTCACCCCGATGACGTCAAGCGCTTTCACGAGGCCTTTCAGCGTCACATCAATGGCCACGACGACCGTTACCAGTTAGAAGTGCGTTTATTGCACAGGGACGGTCACTGGGTCTGGATTCACGGTGTAGGCCAGGTTGTGAAGTGGGGCCGCGATGGTCAACCGTTGCTGATGCGCGGCACTCATACCGATATCACGCGTGAAAAAGCCCGCAGTGACCAGATCGACTTCATCGACCGTCGCGACAGAGTGTTATTGCTTTTGGCCAATTTAAATGAAGACCGGTCGGAGCATGATTTCGCACAGGCAGCGCTGCAGCGGCTCGAGGACCTTACCGGCAGCTGCGTTTCCTTTTTGCATTTTGTCAATGAAGACCTCGGGGAAGTCGAGCTGATTGCCTGGTCCCGACGCACGGAAGAGCGCTACTGCAAGGTCGTTGACTTTGCCTCCCATTACCGGCTCTCCGAAGCTGGCATTTGGGCTGACGGGGTGCATACGCGCAGTCCGGTGGTCGTGAATGACTATGCGCAGGCAGAGAAGCGCAAAGGCCTCCCTGAGGGCCACTCGGACATGCGGCGCTTCATCTCGGTTCCTCTGACGGATTTTGGCAGCGTGGTCCTGTTGATCGGCGTCGGAAACAAACCGGAGAACTACGTTGATCGGGATGTCGAGACCGTGCAGCTGTTCGCCAACGAGATCTGGCGCCTGATCCAGCGCGAGCGCAACCAGACTAGCCTGAAGCAGGCCAGCATGGTATTCGACTATGCGCGGGAGGGCATCATTGTCACCGATGCAGAGAACCGGATTGTAGATGTCAACCCCGCGTTCGAGCGCATGTCTGGTTATACCAGAAACGACGTGCTCGGCGCCGACCCGCGGCTGTTCCGCTCAGGTCGACATGGCCCCTCGTTTTATCGCGAGATGTGGGAGAACATCCGCTGCGATGATGTATGGGAAGGCGAGATCTGGAACCGCCGCAGGAACGGCGATGTGTATCCGCAGCACCTCAACATCAGCGTTATTCGCGACAGCGCTGGCAATATCGTCAATCACATTGCCCTCTTTTCCGATATCTCACTACAGAAAAAACAGCAGGATGAGCTACAGCGACTGGTCCATTACGATCCGCTGACGGGCCTGCCGAATCGCGTTCTCTGTATTGACCGACTGCAGCAGGCTATGGCCCAGGCTGCGCGGCACCGGCGAAAGCTGGCCCTCGCCTTCATGGATCTCGACGGTTTCAAGGAGGTGAACGATGCCCACGGTCATGACATGGGTGACGAGGTGTTGATTGAAATTGCCGGGCGCCTCAAGGCTGAATTGCGTGCCGAGGATACAATAGCGCGTCTGGGTGGTGATGAGTTCGTGGCGATTTTTTCCGATTTTGACCAGCTCGCCGTAGTGCAGCCGCTCTTTGAGCGGCTGCTGATTGCTGCTTCCACGCAGCTGGTGATCAGGGGCGTCACCGTGCAGGTGTCAGTGAGTATCGGTGTTTCCCTGTACCCGCGTGACAGCAACTACGAGCTGCAGCCAGAGCAGCTTGTGCGTGAGGCGGATCAGGCGATGTATCGCGCAAAGAATTCTGGAAAGAATCAGCTTGCATTTTTTGTCGATCCCGCGCGAGCGGCCAGAATCCCGTAGCGCCCACCGCGCACGCATGACGCCAGGGTGTCTGCCTAGACGGATTCAGTTGTCGACAGTGGCTTATCGCTGTCGCTTGAGGAATGACGGAAAGCAATCCCTGTCTGCTTGGCCTGATACATGGCGCGGTCCGCTGCACGCTGCAGGTCCTTGATCGTTTCACCGTCCTCGGGAAAGCGGGCGGCTCCGATACTTGCAGAGATGGCCAGTATGCGGTCCCGGTAGGCGATAGGTTGTGTAAGCGCTTCCGACAGCCGGCCGAGCAATGTGTCCAGCCGCTCCGGATCGGGTCGATCGGCCAGCAATATAACAAATTCATCGCCGCCCGTTCTTGCAATAACATCCGAACCGCGAAGATGCAGTGTCAGTCGCCTCGCTGTCTCGACAAGGGCAAGGTCACCGGCTTCGTGACCGTGGTCGTCATTGATCGCTTTGAAACGGTCGAGATCGATCAGAAGGAGCGCACTTTTATGCGGTACTTTCAGCAGCTTTTCCGCGGCATGCCCGAGACCGGTGCGATTGGCGACGCCGGTCAATGGATCGGTAGAGGCCGCCAGTGCAAGGTGTGTTGCGCGCAGATCGAGCGCTGCCTTCTCTGATTGAATACGGTGGATGCGGGCGCTTAGCGCCATGGCAAATACAATCATCTCCCCGGAAACACCCAGCTGAAGGGCGTTGGCAAGCAGGAAAGGCGACGTCAGGATTCCCCAGTTGATGAAAACCACCAGCACAGCCGCGACAAAGAGCGAGCTCTGGGCGCCCAGATACCACAGTGCTCCGGGTGAACCCTTCCGCCATAGCAGGATAGCGATGGCAGACATGATCAGCGCACCGCTGAATGCCAGTACCTCGGTGAGCGTCTGTGCAAGCTTAATATAGCCCGAAAGCCCGATTGCCAGTACGGCCATTACACAGAACACCAACCCCAGCACAACACGATCCGCAATCAGCATTGTTTTCTGGAGCGAAAGGAAGAAGCGGGCAAAAAGCGCGGAGAAAAGAAGCCATAGACCAGGCGCTAATGTGTAACTGTGCTGTATCAGCCAGGGACTATCTGGCCAGAGATAGTGCGCTGCGTGGCCGTTATAGGTTGACAGAGTGAGTAGAGCGGATGCACAGGTGAGGACGTAAAGCAGGTAGGCGCGACTGCGAAAGGAACTTGCAAGCACCAGATTGTACAGCAAAAGCGTGATGAGAATGCCGTAGCAGATGCCATCAAAAAGAGTCTTGTGTTTGCGCGCTGCCAGGTAGTCTCCGGGTCGCCACAGCTTTGGCTCTACATTGAGCCTGACGCTCGAGTCGAGTCGGAGAAAAACCGTATAGGTGCCAGGCGTCACGAGGGTTATCGGAAAGACCAGGCGTTCATTACCTAGGGGGCGGCTGGCAAAGGGCTGATCCAGGCCAGAGCGAACAGGGACCGCCTGTGGCCGGCCATCGGCATCGAATGGACCAAGAAAAAGTGCGCTTTCCACGGCGGTTGTGGGTAGCGTGAGTAACCAGTCACCGCTCTGGTTATCGGCGAGTCGCAGGCGCAGACGCAGCCAGATGGGCCGCCCCGCGCCGACCTCCAAAGGGGTAATGCCGGGCTGCCAATCGACGTTCTCCGGCGGAAGCTGCTCCGTCGCTGTTTTGTTTGACGGCTCTTCCAGCCAGCTGTCAAGGTGGCTCGCCAGGCGGATTGGCGATTCTGACGCTTCCAGGTCAACGGGGTTTGATGCTGTACCGTGGGATACGGTGGAGATGCTCAGAAGAGCGATGAGCGCCAGTCGGTACAGCACCGCTGCGGCTGATGGCGTTTGTTGTGAAGTGCCACCGAACCCGGCGAATGCGGGTGTGTGCGGCGGTACGGCTTTTGGCATTGTACTTGTTCAACATCGGACTGGGAAAAAAAGGAGGCGCCACAGTACGATGATGTGCCCCGGGTAGCAATGTTTACGTAGGCCAAGGTTCGGGGGGGTGGAAATGAATGTCAATCTCTGGGCGGCGATTCCAGCGTAACGGCGCCGCGGATGTCGCCAAGCTGGAACCCGGTGGCACTGTCCTCGGGGTAATATTCGGCAATGGTCGACTGCACTTCAGGATCCAGTTTCTCGCCATGACAGTTCAGGCAAACGCCTTCAACCACCTGGGCCTGCATGTAGCGATAGCGCCCCTCAACCCATTCACCGTGGTTAAGCTCATTGGCATCTGCACCATTACGGCGTTTCTTCTCCAGCTGCAGCAGTGTGGCGGTTTCCCAGGCGTCGGGCATCCCCCGGTCCACATTGCGCGGTTTCAGGCTGACGCGGCCAACCTTCCAGCCGGTGTCTTCGCTGATGCGGTCGGCAATTTCAGGGGCTTTCTCCGCGCAGCCTTCCACGGCGCCGACTGGTCCGCGGCTCTTCATATAGCCCTGGAGCATCGGTTTCACTTCACTGACAAGGGTTTTGGCAATGCTTTTCGCCTCGGCCTCAATGGCTTCGCGATCGGGTGCAGCAAAACAGGCTGATGCCCCGAGGAGGACCAAAATGGCTGCTGCTCCGTGGGATCTTTTCATTGCGCGTCCTCCTTCTGCTGCATGTGTGCCCAAGAATGGCACAGCTGGCCGCTGGGCGTATTGACCTGCCTCATGATCATGCCGATAACTGCTCGCTGCGTGGGGTGTTGCCAGCAAACACATAACGCTGGGGCAGGAAGCTGTCGCTGTTTGCTTCGCGGATGTCGTCGGCGTAAGGACCCTGTGGCGGGCTGGCGCGGAACGAGCCTGTTGCAGGGTAGGGATACATCTGGTCATAGCGGGCCACCGCTTGCTGATCGATGCGACGGTAAAGGTGCGAGCGGGTAATCTCGCAGGGGCTTTGCAGACCGGCCGAGGAGACGATGTCCACCAGTGCGTGCAGGGTTTCCCGCTGGTAGCGCGCTACGCGGCTACCTTTGTCGCTGACATCGAGACCCCGCGTAAGACGGGGGTCCTGCGTCGTTATGCCTGTCGGGCAGCGGTTGGTATTGCATACCAATGACTGCACGCAGCCCATGGCGAGCATCATCCCGCGTGCGCTGTTGCACAGGTCTGCGCCGAGTGCGAGGGCCTTGGCAATGTGAAATGCGGTGAACAGCTTGCCGGCGGCGATGACGCGAATATCATCGCGCAAATCGAAGCCGATCAGGCAGTTAATCACGAAGGCCAGTCCGTCTCGCAATGGCATGCCGACGGAATTGCTGTACTCGAGAGGGGCCGCGCCGGTGCCGCCTTCGCCGCCGTCAACCGTGATGAAGTCCGGGCGGATGCCGGTCTCGACCATCGCCTTGCAGATGGCGATGAACTCGCTCTCCCGTCCGACGCACAGCTTGAAACCGACCGGTTTTCCGCCTGAGAGTTGCCGCAGGTGGTGAACGAAATCGAGCAGTCCCCGCGGCGATGAAAATGCGCTGTGGGCAGAGGGCGAGACGACCTCCGTATGTGGTTCCAAGCCGCGGATGGCTGCAATGAGATCATCGTTCTTGCTCGCGGGCAGAATGCCGCCATGGCCGGGCTTGGCCCCCTGGGAGAGTTTGATCTCTACCATGCGGACGCATTCCAGGGTCGCCGTGTCGCGGAATTTCTGTGCGGAGAAGGTTCCGTCGACGTTGCGACAGCCGAAGTAACCAGTCCCTATCTGCCAGACCAGATCACCTCCGTGCTCGCGGTGGAACTGCGACAGGCCACCTTCACCGGTATTCTGATAGAAACCACCAATGGCTGCGCCGCGGTTCAGCGCCCGTATGGCGTTAGCGCTGAGCGCGCCGAAGCTCATCGCCGAGATATTCAGCAGAGAGGCCTCGTAAGGATGTTGGCAGTCTGCGCCGCCAATGCGCACGCGCGGGTCGTTGTCGATGTCTTTGACGTTCACTGCGCCAATGGAGTGGCCGATCCACTCATAGCCATCGCTGCCAGTGTCAACGCGCGTGCCGAAAGGCACGCTGGCCAGGTCGCCTTTGGCGCGCTGGTAGACGATCGAGCGAAACATGCGCTTGACCGGCGCGCCGTCCATGTCCGATTCCAGCAGGTATTGGCGTATGAAGGGCCTCAGGTGCTCCATGGCCCAGCGTGCGCGGGCCACGAGCGGGAAGTTGCGTCGCAGGGTGTGCCGGGTCTGCAGCATGTCGTAAAGCCCAAGACCGAGCGTGCCAAGTGCCAGCGTAAAAAGCAGCCATGCCCACGGGGAGTCGAGGCCCGCAATATACAGAACGACAAAAATCAGGCCGTGGATAATGAAAAATCCCAGGTGCACAATGACTACCTCTGCTTCGCGAAAACTCCACCAGAGTCTACACAAAAACAGCGGCAGGGACCTTTGACCGGTCTGGAGCTCGCTATCAGGGTAAAAAAGGGCGCTACCCAAGAGGGGGGGAGAGGGGTAGCACCCTGGGGAGGGTCTTACTGGCATCCTGTCGCTGACTCTCGCCACCGCTCAGGCTGCTGAAAGTAAAGCATAAGGCTTAGCATGATATTTAACGACATAAGTATTGAGGATTCGCTATAGATAAAAGCTATTGTTATGCGTTTGCTTGCGGTCATACCGCAAGGTCCTGCGAGGTCGCGTCAGCTGTCCAAGACGTCGACGACGCTGCCCACGCTTGACCGCAGCAGGCCGCGCATGTCGTGCGCAAGATGCCGATAGAAAACCCGTGCTGGCGATGTGGGACGCCAGGCGAGAGCGTGAATCCGGGCGATGCTTTCATCCTCTATCTGACGGACCGCGAGCGCGGTGTCAGCGTTGATCTCGGATTCGATATAGAGTGCCGGCAGGAATGCCAGTCCCATACCCATAACGACCATGACGCGGAGTGCGTCAAGGCTGGTGCCCTGGTACTCACGCAGCACTTCTGCGCCCAGTCGTGCACATACCTGCTCAACCTGACGTGAAAACAGCAGACCCTCTTCGGTGGTTAGAATCTGTGTTCCCGCAAGATCGGCGGCCAGTATGTGGGCTTTGACGGCCAGCGGATGATCTCGCGGCACCACCAGCTTGACGCTCTCACGCATAAGGTTTTCCGACACCAGCTGCGAAGAATTGATCGGCAGCGCGGTCAGAATGAGGTCGTAATCTCCGCGCTCAAGGCCGTACTCGAGCTGTCGCGGCGAATCCTCCCTGATGTACAGCTTGAGATCTGCGTAGGCGGCGTGCAGGCCCGGGAGGATTTGTGGCAACACATAGGGGCCCAGCGTGGCAGCGACACCAAGCCGGTACACACCGCTGCTGCCGGAGCGCGCGTTGTCAGCGTCCTCAACGAGACTTTCCATGGCATCAATAACGTGACGGATGCTGCCTTCCAGCCTGCGGCCCGCCGGCGTCAGTGCGGCCCCCAGGCGCGTGCGTTCGAACAGCGTGACGTTCAGCGCCTTTTCCGCTCTGGCAATCTGCGCTGTCAGCGTTGGCTGGCTGATGGCGAGCTCGTCCGCCGCGCGCCGCAAACTGCCATAGCGGGCTACGGCGAGAATGTACTCCAGCTGTTTGAGTGAGGGACGGGGCATGAGAGTCCGGCTGCGCCCGCCTCAGCGGGGGAAGAGCCACTTCGCTACAGAGTCGCGGTTACATAGCGCCAGCTGCTGCGATTCCGGTGCCGCCCGATCACTATTGACATCGACATTCAGGCGCTGGAGTACGTAGGGTACCAGCGTTCCGCGCGTCGGTATGGCAAGAACGCCGTTGCGCATGCCGTAGTCCTGCATTACCACGTCCTGCTGGGCAGCCGTGAGACGCGGATCAGGAATCAGCTCAAGGGTCACCCGCGTGTGCCAGTGTGCATCGTCAGCGCAGGTCTTGTCGCTGTTTCCCAGCAGCTCGGGTTCGCCCCGGAATCGACTCAGTACAAAGTCGCGATAGCCCTGATTCTTCTCGCACCAGGCGCGAACATGCCAGCGCAGGCCAGTAAATATCAGTGTATGAGGCACGATGATTCGTCCCTCCCGGTCGGGATTGCTGATCGAGACGTAGTCCACCTCCATACGTTGAGCCAGGCGCGCCGCCTGCAGCAGTGGTCGAAGCACTGCAGGCCGCACATCGCGCACGGGAATTGACAGCACCTCGATATTGCGCAATTCAATCGACAGAGACTCGAAGACGTGACTCAGCTCCGCATTGCGGGCAGCGAGATGCAGATACTCGTCGGCAATGCCGCTGGTCAGCCGGGGCTCGAAATCCGGCGTAGGCCGATAACCCTTGAGGTACTTGTCGTACATCAGGTTGCCGTGTCCGACGCCACGAAGGTAGGCGTTTATATCCTTGCTCGCCTGCTGCCGGCCAATACCAAAAGTATCGCAAAGATGACGCGTGGTCAGGCGTCCCTCCCAGAGACTGATGATCTCGATGAAACGGTAGCGAAGTAGCAGGTCCCAGCGAAAGGGCCAGGGATCGTTGTCGTGGGTTGGTGGCACGCCTGTCTCTCCATGGCGATAGCCTGACCGGAGGAGCATACGTCGATTCTTGTATAATGCAATCCCGGTTCAGGTGATTTCGAAACGGCAGGCACTGTCGCCACAGGCGGAGCAGTGGGTTTCAATGCAGGCCATGTCAGGATCTATGAGCGAGTGAAACAAACGCTCGAACACGGCCGCATGCCAGCTACAGATCGGATGTGCCGACACCTCTCCGCGAATAACCGGATTGTTTTCCAGTTCAAATACCGGGCGGCTGCGATTGGCAACACGAAACTCACCTGAGCCGGCGAAGGTCCAGGCATGCTTCTCGATCAATCCGCAGAGGACGGGCGCGGCCAGCCATGCCGGCATGCGAGACAGCGTCATGCTGGCGACTGGCGGCATCCGCGTCGCCAAGATCCAATCGCCGGTGCGGCCACCGGCATGCCGTGTGATTTGCTCTGCCACGTCAGGGAATGCCCGACGCAAGGCCTGATGAATGGCAGCCGCGGGTGCCTCATCGCAGAAGACGTCCGCCTTTGGCAATTGCCTGACCCCGGCTTGGGCAAGAACGAGGCCGCGTGCGTCCTCGCCGAGCACCTCGCCGATAACCGGCAGCAGATGCAGGACGCTCATCGGTCCGATAACCCTCGCCCCCGGGGTACTCGCCGCAGGCACAACCTTCAGACGTGGATTCATACTGCTACATCCGGTTGTTCGCGTTCACGCCGTCGGACCCCCGGACGTGACAGCGGGTAGGCCTGCGGCCGATGCGGCGGCACGCTCCGCCGCATTCTGATCACTCTTCCATTTTCTTGCGCATGGCTTCACCGGCCTCTTCAGCTTTTTCCTTGCCATCCTGGGCCAGGCTCTCGGCTGTTTCGCCAGCGTCACTGGCCATGCGCTCCGCACCGCGCATGGCCTCCGCGGCGGCTTCCTGGCCGTCTTCCATCATGCCGCGTGCGCGATCCCCCATGCCGTCCACGGCGCTGGCGGCACTGTCGACCGCATCGTCCATGGCCTCGCCTGCAGCGTCAGCGGTGTCGCCAGCCCATTCCGCAGCATTTTCCATTGAGCGTTGAGTCGCGCTGCCGGCACTTTCCACCGAATCCATCGCGTTCTGGCTGGCATCTTCAGCGTCGTCCTTGCTGCAAGCGGATAGCCCCGCAGCCAGCACAGCGAAGAGGGTCGCGCTCATAATATATTTCGCTTTCACGTAACGTTCCTCATTGGTTTGTCAGGCGTTCTGTTGTCGGCAACGGCGGCTCCGAGCACACGCGAAGACGGGTTGTCCTCCTTCATAGTAGGCTATCGCTGAAGGCTGTGCACGTAAACCTGCGAAAAGCCCCCGGGCAGGTTTTTGGTCCGCGGCGCCCAGGGTTGCCGCCGCCTGCATGTGATTAGAATGATCTGCTAGCCTAACGCTACGTATAACTGGGAGTTTTCTTTTTTCATTTATTGACGGAGCTCCGTGCCATGCGTCTGATGTCTATTCCTTTTATGATCACCCTGGTGCTTTCCTGCCTCGCCCCGCTATCGCTGCAGGCGCAGACCTTGCTGTCCGTAGGCGATACTGCGCCGGATTTTGAAATGGCTGCGTCGGACGGCAACACCTATCGCCTGTCCGATTTCCGCGGCAAACAGGCAGTCGTTCTGGCCTGGTTCCCGCGCGCCTTCACCTCTGGCTGTACAGTGGAGTGCAAGTCGCTGGCCCAGAACGGCGATCGAATACGCGAGTTCAACGTGAGCTATTTCATGGCAAGCACAGACTCGGTGGAGAAGAATGTCGAGTTTGCGGCCGACACGGAGGCGGACTTTCCCTTGCTGAGCGATCCTGAGGGGGAGGCGGCAAAGGCTTACGGTGTCTACATCAATGGCTTTGCAAAGCGCCACACCTTCTACATCGACAGTGACGGCATGATCACGCGCATTGATCGGTCGGTTCGCCCCAGCACGTCCGCGGAAGACATGATTGCCAATCTCGGCGAATTGGGCGTGTCCCGACGCTGATCTGCGGGTCAGATGCCGGCGTCGAGCGGCCACGGTCGATTCCCGCCGTCGGCGGGGATTCGCCAGTATGTTAGGCGCACCTGCAAAAAACCCCGGAATTGAACGTGGTCTGGTCCTTCCAAGGGAGTAGAATACGCCGCTTTCCCGTTGGCGCCGCACACTGTGTTCTCCCTGTTTACACTGAAGGAATTGTTTCGCCTGGCACTGCCGATGGTGGTGTCACAGGGCGCGTTTGCCCTGATGATGTTTGCGGATCGCTTCTTTCTGTCGCGAATCGACTCCGTGCACGTCGCGGCGTCCCTCGGCGGGGGTGTGACGTTCTTCGTTTCCATCTGCTTCTTTACCGGCATTGTGTCTTACGGCAATGCCCTCGTTGCCCAGTACTATGGCAGGCGCACACTTGAATTCTGCCCGCGCGTAGTTACTCAGGCGGTATTCATCGCGCTGGCCAGCCAGCCCGTTTTGCTCCTGGTGACTCTCCTGGTGGGGCAATCGTTCTCAGCCTTTGGTCACGAGCCCTCCCTGGTGGCGCTCGAAAAGCCCTATTTCCAGGTGCTGATGGCCGGTTCCTTTTTTTTTCTGGTCAAGAACGGGCTGGCGTCCTACTTTACCGGTATCGGTCGTACCCGAGTGGTAATGATCAGTGATGTCATCGGTGTACTGCTGAACATCCCGCTCAGCTACGCGCTGATTTTCGGCAAGCTGGGATTGCCCTCTCTCGGGATTGTCGGAGCGGCGCTGGGGACTGTTATTGCCGGTATACTCACCATCGGCATTTATGCCCTGTTCTACTTCAACCGGATTCACGTAGAGCAGTTTAAGGTTCGGGACTCTTTCCGCTTCGACCGCAGCATCATGCGGCGCTATCTCAGACTGGGGTTCCCGTCCGGACTCGAGTTTTTTATCAGCATGGCAACTTTCAATATTTTTATGTTGCTGTACCAGTCTTACGGCATTAACGAAGGTGCTGCCATGGCAATTGTCTTCAACTGGGACATGCTTTCGTTTGTTCCCATGATGGGTCTCAGTATTGCCATCATGAGTCTTATTGGGCGTCATGTGGGGGCAGACGACATGTCCCGCGCGACCCAGGTCATCAGTTCCGGCTGTGTGATCGGACTCACCTATTCCGGCGTGCTGGCTATCTGTTTTTTTCTGTTCCGAGTCGACCTTCTCGAGGTATTCGCCAGTCCGGGCGAGGATTTTTCTGCCATTCGGGACATTGGTTCTAAAATGATGATCGGAATGGCCTGCTATGTGATGGCGGATGCAGTGATTCTTGTCTGTAGCGGTACGTTACGCGGAGCGGGTGATACCCGCTGGCTGATGATCGCCTCCATCGCGATTCATGTCGCCATGCTGCTCGTGCAGCTAGCGGTTATCCTGGTGCTTGACCAGGGTCCTCTTGTCAGCTGGTCGGTGTTTGTGGCCACCCTGGGTCTGAATGCGGTGATCTTTGCCGGTCGAGTGTTTTCTGGCCGCTGGCGACAGCCGGAGCGGCTAGCCCGGGTAATGGCGCACTAAAGGGTGAGCAGTCGCCGAAGAATACCTTGATCTTTGCGCTCGCTTTGCCGAAGCAGCAACAATTCGTCGAGCTGACTGTCTATTTCCTCGGCAACGCGCTCTCGGATATCGCTGCGCGTTTTCGCGACGAGCCTGCGCCCGCGGTGTCGCGACAGGTCGACCGCGTCGCCAAACCCGAGATAGCAGGGTTCGGGCCGCGGCAGCAGCGATCCGAGCATGCCTCTCGCCAGCGGCGGAATGAGATCGCGACGCATGTCCGGGTCGAGCAGTCCCGCTCGGGTAAGTCCACGGCCAAGGAGCGTATCGGGCAGGTCCTCGCCCTCAATCAGATGTTGATAGAAGTCGTCAGGTCCCACCAGGCCGAACGGCACGATCGTGTAGCCCTGCTCCGCGGCAAGGCGTACAAAGCCATCGCGATCTTTCCACTGCAGCCGATAGTTCTGCCGCGCCGCCTTGACCGCCTCGTGAGCGCCGCCCGGAAAAACCAGCAGATCGTGGCCCCGTGACATGAGCGCGCGGCAGACATCAGGGTGACCCATGGTCGCGCCGTGTTTCAGCAGAACGGATGCGATACGCGGATCGGTAAACAGGAACTTGTCACCCATGGGTCTCAGAAATCGTGTGTAGTCGCGCAGCATGACTGGCAGCACAATCAGACCATCTACGGCAAACAGACCGTGGTTACCAACAAACAGGCAGGGTCGTTCAGGGATTCTGTCCGCGCCGAACACGCGAGGTTTGAACCAGGCTTGCACCAGTCTGTAAAGCACGTCCAGCTCCCAGCCGCCCATCGGTTTTGCTGCCAGCGCACGACGTATGTGACGCTGCCGCGCCTCGGGATTATTGAGCGGCGCATTGTCACTGCGGAATATAGGATTGCTTGCCATGCATGTTCACGGGCCGGAAACGTGTGGCGAGTATATCTACTTGCCGTTCTCCCTGCAGCGACAAGCAGCTTCTACCGGCCAGGCATTTCCGCTAGAGTGGGCCGCTGTTCAATGTCGGGAAATAAAAACCATGAGCGAAAAGAATCTCCAGATCCAGTCACTGCTTAAGGAAGACAGCACGCTGGAAATTGCCCTTGTGGAAGTGCCGGTGCCGAGCCCTGGGGCGGACGAGGTGGTGGTGCGCGTCGATGCGGCGCCGATCAATCCTTCGGATCTTGGTCTTCTGTTCGGTGCCGCCGACATGCGTACCGCAACCGTTGGCGGACATGACGATCGTCCGGTCATTACCGCACAGGTCCCCGAAAATGGAATGCGCATGATGGCCGGCCGGGTCGGACAGCCCCTTGCCGTGGGCAACGAAGGTGCCGGCCTGGTTGTTGCGGCCGGTGAATCCGAAGCCGCCCAGGCCTTGCTGGGAAGGACCGTCGGCGTTTTTGGTGGCGAGATGTACAGCCGCTACCGCCGGGCCAATGTGATGCAGTGCCTGCCGCTGCACGAGGGAACCACAGCGGTTCAGGGAGCATCCTGCTTTGTCAATCCGATGACAGCGCTCGGCATGGTGGAGACCATGCGCATGGAAGATCATGCCGCGCTGGTGCATACGGCCGCCGCCTCGAATCTGGGGCAGATGCTCAACCGCATCTGCCTGGCAGACGGTGTGCCTCTGGTGAATATTGTGCGCAAGCCAGAGCAGGAAAAAATCCTGGCGGACCTCGGCGCTGCGCATGTGGTGAATTCGTCGGCGGACGATTTCATGGCCGCGCTGACCGCCGCCTTGCAGAAGACCGGCGCGACGCTCGCCTTTGATGCGATCGGTGGCGGCAGGCTGGTGAGTCATATCCTGTCGGCAATGGAAAGCGTGGCTGTCGCTAACATGAGCGAATACAGTCGCTATGGCTCGGCAGTGCACAAGCAGGTGTACATTTACGGAGCCCTGGATCTTGCGCCGACCACGCTGCAGCGCAGCTTTGGATTTGCCTGGGGTGTGGGTGGCTGGCTGTTGCCCAACTTCCTGCAGCGCGCCGGCACGGAGCGCATGCTGCGTATGCGTCAGCGCGTGGCCGACGAAATCACCACGACCTTTGCCAGTCACTACAGCCGCGAGGTGTCACTCGCCGAGGCGCTCACTCTCGAGGCCATGGGTGGTTACGGTCGCCAGGCAACCGGAGAAAAGTACCTGATACGCCCGCAATAGTAATCCGGCTGATTTGCCCTGCGCAGTTGCCGATGCTTCGGGCTGCGCATCGCCAAACTGACAGCCCGCAGCAGACTGCTGTCTACAGATTGAAGCGCTCGCGCAGAAAGCGGGCGATGCCGTCTGCATCATGATGTCCAATCACTGCTGTGGCGGCCGATTTGACGTCGCTCTTGGCGTTGTCGGGCGCGTAGGCCTCATCGGCGAGCTGGAACATGCTCAGGTCATTGTCGCTGTCGCCAAAGCAGACAACCCGCTTCAGACCAAGCTCTTCTTTCAATGTGGTGACCGCATCGCCTTTACTGCCGCCGCGGTGGTGAATATCCACCCAGAACATATCATCACCCTCAATCGCGCTTCCCATGTAGGCCACCAGGCCCTGCTCGTCTGCGATGCTGTCTACCACGCGCCGTATCGCCGCTTCGGGACCGATAGCGCTGACATTGGTGATATCCGCTGCCGCCGGCAGTTTTGACAGCTGCTCCAGAGGCAGCTGCCCGTCTTTACCCAGCATTCGCGCGAGCCGGGATTCGGTGGCGTTAAGGGTGGGTGGATGGTAGATGGCGTGATGGTCGCCGGGCTCCAGTGTGAACAGGAAAGGCGCGATCCCTTCCCGGATAAAACCCTCAAGCACGTGCTGGATTTCTGCCTGCGTCAGAAGAAAGCGGTGGCTGTAACCCTGCTGATCAGGATTCCAGATCACAACCCCATTCTTGAAAATCTGGGGCAGCGAAAAGCCGTGGCCCTGCAGCAGATCGCGCGCGCCGTGCAGCGTGCGACCGGTCGCTACGGTGTAGGCGACGTCACGTTCCCGCAGCAGTGCCAGGGTCTCGCGCGTGAACGCGCTTATCTGTGAGGACTTGTCCAGCAGGGTCCCGTCGAGGTCGAAAACAATCAGTTCCATGATGATGCTATGTCCAGTCGGTTACGGCGCCGACACCGTCTGGCGCCTTTTGCTGTGCGCTATTTTACGCGAGGCAGGCCGCTGCGTCTTTCGCGGTCCCGAAAACAATTGATATTATCTATCGGTATTTTCGATGACACCACCTGAACGGAACCACGCCATGAGCCGCCAGCCAACTCTCAAGCAGTTGCGATACCTGATTTCACTGGCGGAGCATGGACACTTCGGGCACGCGGCGCGCGCGTGCCATGTGTCGCAGTCCACGCTGAGTGCGGGCATTCTGGAGCTCGAGGATGTACTCGGTGCGCCGCTGGTGGAGCGCAACAATCGGCGGGTCATTCTTACGTTGCTCGGTGAGGAGGTTGTACAGCGCGGCAAGAACGTGATGCTCTCTGTCGAGGATATCGTGGCCTGCTGTCGGGCCGCCGCCGAGCCTTTCAATGGGGCGATGCGCATCGGCGTGATTCCGACGATAGCGCCGTTTATTCTGCCGGGCCTGCTGAAGCGGCTGCGCGATGAGCATCCGGATTTTCGCCTGTTTATCCGCGAGGATCTCAGCGAAAATCTGACCGAGGCGCTGAGCCGGGGAGAGCTCGATGTGCTCTTGCTGGCGCTGCCGTACCCGGTGCAGGGCGTGGATGAATTTCCGCTGTTTGAGGATGAGTTCCTGCTTGCCTGTCCCAAAGGACACCCGCTGGTAGAGCTGACGCGTCTGACGACGGACGACCTGAAGGGGGCCGACCTTCTGCTGCTTGAGGATGGCCACTGTCTGCGAGAGCATGCGCTGGAGGCCTGCAAGCTCCGGGATTCCGACGTTAGCGTGCCATATCAGGCAACCAGTCTGAACACCATTGTCCAGATGGTCGCAAACGGTATCGGTGTGACCCTGTTACCGAAAATGGCGCTGGACGCCAACGTGCTTCTCGGGACGGAGGTTCAGGTCTCGCGGTTCTCGGAGACGGGCATTACCCGCACGGTTGGTCTCATGTGGCGTCGCAACACACCCAGGCAAATAGAATTCCGCCAGTTGGGCGCATTCATACGCGAGGCGCAGCGCCGGATCGTTTGAATTGGCGCGCGGCAGATTGCCTATTTCGTCCGGCGTGAGGCGCGCCCCGGGGTCCGTGGCAGACCATTGTGCTGCGTGGCGAAAGGCCGGGCGCCGGGTGGCACTCTGGGATGACGCTTTGCGGGTTGTCTCGCCGGCACCAGATGCATCTTGCCATTGCCGATCAGCCGGGCCTTTCCCATTTTCTTGAGCGCGGTGCGTAGCGCCGGCCAGTTGTCCGGATCGTGATAGCGCAAAAAGGCCTTGTGCAGGCGGCGTTGGCCCAGGCCCGCCACGGCGGAGACACTCTCACTTGTGCGGCTGACGCGTTTGAGTGGATTTTTTTCGCTGTGGTACATCGCTGTGGCGGTGGCCATGGGCGAGGGATAGAAGGTCTGTACCTGGTCTGCGCGGAAGTTGTTGCGCTTCAGCCACAGCGCCAGATTCAGCATGTCCTCATCCCGCGTTCCCGGGTGCGCGGCGATGAAGTAGGGAATGAGAAACTGCTTCTTGCCGGCTTTCTTCGAGTACTTTTCGAACATTTCCTTGAAGCGGTCATAGCTGCCGATTCCCGGCTTCATCATTTTTGACAGGGGGCCCTCTTCGGTGTGCTCCGGCGCAATTTTCAGATAGCCGCCCACATGGTGGGTGACGAGTTCCTCAACATACGCCGGCGTTTCCACGGCAATGTCATAGCGAAGACCGGACGCGATAAGCACTTTCTTGATACCGGGAAGCTCCCGTACCCGCCGGTAAAGGTGGATTAAAGGTGTCTGGTCCGTGTTGAGATTCTTGCAGATACCCGGATACACGCAGCTCAGTTTGCGACAGGCCGCCTCGACTTCGCTGCTTTTGCAGGCGAGCCGCCACATGTTTGCGGTGGGCCCGCCCAGATCCGAGATAACACCGGTAAAGCCCGGTGAACTGTCACGGATGGCCTCTACCTCGCGCACGATGGAATCCTCGGAGCGGTTCTGGATGATACGCCCCTCATGCTCGGTAATGGAGCAGAAGGTGCAGCCGCCAAAGCAGCCGCGCATAATGTTGACAGAGTGCCGGATCATGTCGAAAGCGGGAATCACGGCATCGCCGTAGACGCTGTGGGGCTTGCGCGTGTACGGCAGCTCGAACACGCTGTCGAGTTCGTCGGTGCTGAGCGGTATTGGCGGTGCGTTCAGCCAGACGTCGCGATCGCCATGTCGCTGCACCAGGGGACGGGCGTTGTGCGGATTGGTTTCCTTGTGCAGGATGCGCGACGCGTGGGCATACAGCGCGCGATCCTCCTTTACCTGCTCGTAGCCGGGAATGCGGATCACGGCGGGGCGCGAATCCTCTTCCCGATCGAGCAGGCGCACCGTGCTGATCTCGCTCTGCGCATTGTCCGGCGCTGCGCCCTCGGTGCTACAGGCCTCCGTGCGCGTATCGATATACGGATTGATCGGTTCACTCACCGGGCCGACGATATCGATGTGAGTGGAGTCGATCACACGGTAGTCGCTGGGTGGCTGCTTGCAGACAAAGGCTGTGCCGCGCAAATCGCGGATGTTGCGGATGTTCTCGCCAGCGGCGAGGCGGTGCGCTACATCGACGATGGCGCGCTCTGCGTTGCCGTAGAGCAGGAGGTCGGCTCGGCTGTCCAGAAGAATCGAACGGCGCACCTTGTCGCTCCAGTAGTCGTAGTGGGCGATGCGGCGCAGGCTGGCCTCGATGCTGCCGATTACCAGCGGCACATCGCGGAAGGCTTCCCGTACGCGCTGGCTGTAGACCACGACCGCGCGGTCGGGTCGCTTGCCGCCTTCGTTGCCGGGTGTGTAGGCGTCATCGTTGCGGCGTTTCCGGTCGGCGGTGTAGCGGTTGATCATTGAGTCCATGTTGCCGGCGGCGATGCCGAAAAACAGGTTGGGCCTGCCGAGCGCCGTGAAGGGCTCAGCGCTGGTCCAGTCCGGCTGGGCGATGATGCCGACGCGGAAACCCTGTGCCTCGAGCAGGCGGCCGATGACCGCCATGCCGAAGCTTGGGTGATCGACGTAGGCATCACCGGTAACGATGATGATGTCGCAGCTGTCCCATCCGAGGAGGTCCATTTCTTCCCGCGACATGGGGAGCTCGGGAGCTGTTCCGAAGCACTCGGCCCAGTAGCTGCGATGGCTGAAAATATTGCGGGGCATAACAATCCAGAGTCTGGCACAGTAATAGGCCAGTATAGCGTAACGAGTGCGGCGAATCAGTCTCGCTATTTCGTCTCTTTTGCCGCCGCCGCGGCGGTGTCACCTGTCTCTTCATGCAGCGCCGCACCGCAGAACTTGCAGTGTCTGGCGTCGGGTTCGTGTCCGGCGCGCGCGCACTGAGGGCAGTTGAGCGTCAGCTTATTCTGAGTATGTGCCATTAGCTTGGACGTAAAAATGCCGGTAGGCACGGCGATGATGGCGTAGCCAATCATCATCCCGACCGCTGCCACCGCTCTGCCTGCTGCAGAAATGGGCACGTAGTCGCCGTAGCCCACTGTGGTGATGGTGACGATGGCCCAGTATACGCTTACCGGTATGTTGTCGAATCCGTTCTGCGGTCCTTCGATGACATACATGAGGCAGCCGAAGATGACCATTGTCGTCATGACCATCAGGAAAAAGATGAAAACCTGACGCGCGGACTGTCGCAGGGCACCCGCGAGGATATTTGCCTCGTTGAGAAAACTCAGCATGCGCAGTACCCGGAAGACGCGAAGCACGCGCAGCAGGCGGATAATGAGCAGCGGCGCTGCCTCCGGCAATAAGAAGGCGATATAGGTGGGCAGTATCGACAACAGGTCGATGACGCCGTAAACGCTGAAGATATAGGCGCGGCGGTTCTGCGCGATCCAGATACGCACAAGGTATTCCACGGTGAAGATCAGCGTGAAGCCCCACTCAATCTGCTGAAAGAGATCGCCGTAGTGCTCGTGGTAAGTCTGTATAGAGTCGGCAATGATGACCGCCACGCTGAGCAGAATGGCGGCGATGAGGGTCAGGTCAAACCACTTTCCTGCCGGTGTGCCGGTGCCGAAAATGACCCGGTAAAGACGCTTCTGCAGGGCAGTCTGTTCGCGCCCGCTCATTCTTGCAGCAGACTCTGTATATCCGGCAGGAGCCGGTCAACAATCATTGACTGGGCGTCGGGCGTGGGATGAATGCCATCTTCCTGCATGAGACGCGACTCCGTCGCAATTCCCTCAAGCATGAATGGACCGAGCGGGACACCGGTTGCTTCCGCCGCTGCCGGAAAACTCCTGCGAAAATCGGCCGCGTAGCGGGATCCATAGTTGGGCGGTATCTCCATGGGTAGAATCAGTACGCGGGCGTCGGCTTCCTGTGCTGCCTCGATCATGCTGATAAGGTTGCTTCGCATCCGGTTCACCGGGTAGCCGCGCAGGCCGTCATTGCCTCCCAGCTCAATGATTACGGCATCGGGCGTGTACTGATCAAGCAGCGCCGGGAGTCGTCTGCTCCCGCCCTCCGTAGTTTCGCCGCTGATGCTCGCATTGATTATTTCCACCGGGATGCCGTCGCTGGCGAGGCGCTGTTCCAGCAGGGCCACCCAGCCTTCCTGCAGCGACATACCGTAGGCCGCGCTGATACTATCGCCGAGCACCAGTAATCTGGGTGAGGCCGACACTGCCGTCGCGAAGAGCGCGCAGGCCAGGAATCCGCTGCGCAGCAGCGCACGTAACGAACACTGTCGGTGAAGTCGCCGCGAGGTAAAAGAGAACATGATCAAGACGCACAATCTCCGTAAAAGCGTCCCCATTGCGGGCGACGAGCTGGAGATACTGAAAGGGATCGACCTCGAAATCAAGTCAGGGCAGAGCGTTGCGATCATCGGCGCGTCAGGTTCCGGCAAGTCCACGCTTCTGGGCCTTCTGGCGGGACTCGATGATGCCAGCGGGGGCTCGATCCATATCGGTGAAACCGAGCTCAGTGCGCTTGACGAAGACGGTCGGGCTCAGCTCAGGGCGCGGGAGGTGGGTTTTGTATTCCAGTCGTTCCAGCTGCTGCCGGCGCTGACCGCTCTCGAAAATGTCATGCTGCCTCTGGAGCTGAGAGGACAGGCCGACGCCGGGGAGCAGGCCGCCCGTTTTCTCGATCGCGTAGGACTCTCGGCCCGCACTGGTCATTACCCACTTCAGCTGTCGGGAGGTGAGCAGCAGCGGGTCGCCATTGCGCGTGCCTTCGCTGCGCAGCCGCGCATTCTGTTTGCCGATGAGCCGACGGGCAATCTGGATACGGCGACCGGCGAGCGAGTCATCGATCTGCTGTTTGAGCTCAACAGGGAGGAGGGCACAACGCTGATTCTTGTGACACACGATGCGGCGCTGGCGTCACGCTGCGATCGCCGGCTCGAAATGTCCGCCGGCGAGTTAAGCGAAGCGTGAATCGCTGGGGGATAACCGCCTGGCGCATGCTGGCGAGAGACTGGCGCGGCGGCGAACTCGGTGTGCTACTGTCAGCGCTGATACTGGCGGTGGCCGTCGTCGCCGGGATCAGTGCCTTTACTACCCGTCTGCAGGTGGCACTGGAACAGGAGAGCAATCGCTTTCTTGCCGCTGACCTGGTGGTGCGCAGCCGCGAATCCATGCCCGAGGACTGGCAGCGGGAAGCGAGCACTCGCGGGCTCGAGACGGCCAGGGTGCTGAGCTTTACCTCAATGGTTTACAGTGATGGCGACGCTTCCTCACTCGCCTCGGTAAAGGCGGTCAGCCCCGAGTATCCGCTGCGCGGTGAGCTGAAGATGAGCGACGTGCCTTTCGGCGACGCTGTAGTTGCCGCGAGTGGCCCTTCACAGGGTGAGGTATGGGTAGACTCGCGTCTATTTGCCCTTCTCGATGTCAAATCCGGGGCCATGCTGAATGTCGGTGACGCCAGATTACGGGTTGCCGGTGCCGTGCGTTCCGAGCCGGATCGCTCTGTATCATTTGTAGATGTCGGTCCGCGCGTGCTCATGCACGTTGACGATATCCCCGCAACCAATGTGCTGCAGCCGGGCAGTCGCGTCACCTATCGTCAGCTGTTCGCTGGAGATCCGCCCTCGGTAAAGGCGTATGCGCAATGGCTGAAGCCCAGGCTGGACGTGGGACATCGGCTGATCGATGTCAGCGAGGGGCAGCCCGGAGTCGGTGCCGCGCTGTCTCGCGCGGAAAGTTTTCTATTACTCGCCGGCAGTCTCGGGGTGGTGCTGGCAGGCGTCGCCATCGCCCTGGCCGCACGGCGCTTCAGCGAACGCCATGCAAACTACGTGGCGATACTGAAAAGTCTGGGAGCAACCTCGCGGGACATCAATCGGCTGTACGGATCGAGCCTGGTGGCCCTGGGTGTGCTGGCAACGCTGCTCGGCTGCCTGCTCGGCGCCTTCCTGCAGTATCTCGCCTTCCGCCTGTTTGCCGACAGCCTGCCGCTGCAGCCCGGGGCGGCGGGTGTGCGTCCCTACGCCATGGGTGCGGCGACAGCACTGGTCTGTCTGCTGTCGTTCGCCTGGCCGCCGCTGCGCCGGCTGGGCCTCGCCAGTCCGCTTCGGGTACTTCGCCGTGACATGCCCGAGGAAGGTCGCCGCAGCCTGTGGGATTACGTCATTGGCCTGACAGCCGTCAGCGGCCTGATGTGGTGGTATAGCGGCGATGCGCTGTTGACGCTGGCGGTGCTTGCCGGCCTGGCCGCCAGCGTCACGCTGGGATTCCTGCTGGCAGTGACGCTGTTGCGCGGCGGACGACTCGCTGGCATGCGGGCGGGCAGTATTTGGCGTCTGGCGCTGGCCAGCCTGCAGCGGCGGGGCAGCGCCAATGCGCTACAGGTCGTGATCTTTTCAATGGCGATACTGTTGCTTCTGGTACTCACGATTATCCGCACAACGCTGATCGACAGCTGGGAGACGCAGGTGCCGGACGATGCGCCGGATCACTTCGTGGTGAACATCGCCCCGGATGAAGTGCAGAGGGTGGAGCAGAGCCTTCGGCAGTCGGGTGTGGACAGTGCGCCGCTGTATCCGATGATCCGCGGGCGCATCATGCGCGTGAACGGTGAGGCACTGCCCTCGCGCGATGAGCAGGAGGATGGCCGGCGTCAGCGCGAGGCCAATTTCACCTGGTCGAGGGAGATTCCGGCGGGTAATGACCTGATTGCCGGTAGCTGGTGGCCACCGCAAACAGATGCTGCCCTGGTGTCGCTCGAGGAAGGCTTCGCCGAACGGCTGCAGCTTGACGTTGGCGACCGGCTTGGCCTGCTGGTCGGGTCGCGCCCGCTGGAGGTCACCGTCGCCAGTATCCGGTCGCTCGACTGGCAGTCGATGCAGCCGAACTTCTTCATGGTGTTCCCGCCGGCGCTGCTTGCAGATTTCTCCGCCACCTTCATGACCAGCTTTTATCTGGGAGACGAGAAAAAGGCCTTTCTCAACCCGTTTATCCGGGAATTTCCGACGGTATCCGTGTTTGAAATGGACGTGGTGATTGCGCAGCTTCGCGGTATTGTCAACCAGGTATCGGCCGCGGTGGAGCTTGTGCTGGCGATCATTCTGCTTGCCGGCGCGCTGGTGCTGGTGGCGGGCGTGCAGGCCAGTGTGGACAGCCGCCGGCGTGAAAGTGCTCTGCTGCGAGCTCTCGGTGCCCGCCGCGGGCTCGTGCTGGGGGCTCTGGCGATAGAGTTTTCCAGCCTCGGGTTCTTCGCTGGCCTGCTGGCCGTGGCGGGTGCCGAGTTATCGGCCTTTGCGCTTCAGGTGTGGGTCCTTGAGCTGGCGTACCGGCCCAGTCCGTGGCTGTGGCCGATCGGTGTTGGCGGCGCAGTGCTATTGATCGGCGCTCTCGGTGTCATCAGCTGCCGCTCGTCGGTGAGTACCCCTCCGCTGCAGGTGCTGCGGGAGTCGGATTAGTTGCCAGGTCTATCCGGCGCTCGGGCGCCGTCGCGGCTGATACCGCGGAGAAAGGTCTGTACACCGAGGGTCACCTGACGCTCGCTGTCAATGTGCCGCTCGAACAGGTGGGGAGCATCAACCCGCAGCATGGCCATACCGTGAATACTCGCCCAGGCGACATTGGTCAGATAGCGCACGTCTTCCGACCGAATGAAAAGACCTTCGTCAATGCCGCGCTGCAGTATCTGCTCCACAGCGGCAGCGGTCTCCCTGCTCGCGGCCCGCAATTCAGGGTATTTTTCCGCGGGCTGCACGACAGGGCCGAACATCAGCTTGAACAGGGAGGTGTTCTCTTCTGCGTAGGCCACATAGGTGCGTGCCAGTGCCGCAAGCTGGTTATCGGGAGACGCGCCCGCGTTCAGTGCCGCCTGTCGCAGCGCCAGAAGAAGCTGTCGGTATCCTTCGGCGGCCATGGCTGCCAGCAGCGACTCCTTGTCGGCAAAATGACGGTAGGGCGCGGTTTGTGACACGCCAAGACTGCGTGCAAGTGCTCGCAGGCTTAGATTTTTGGTGTCGCTGTTCGCCAGCTGTGCAATGGCTGATGCCAGCAGTTCGGCACGCAGATTACCGTGATGGTAACTGCGTGCCTTCGCTGACGAAACGGCCACGATCGGGGCGTCTGTCAGGGCAGCAAGTGCTGCACGGCGTCGCGCTCTTCACTGAGCTCCTCTTCCGTGGCGCGCATTCTGTCGCGGCTGAAATCGCCGATGTCGAGTCCCTGAACGATTTCCCAGTCGCCGTTGGCACAGCGGCAGGGAAAGGAATAGATCAGGCCTTCAGCGATGCCATAGGAGCCGTCCGAGTACACGCCCATTGACACCCACTCGTCTCCTGCCGTTCCCAGTGCCCAGCTTCGGATGTGATCGATGGCGGCATTCGCTGCGGAGGCGGCGGACGATGCGCCGCGCGCTTTGATGATCGCCGCGCCGCGTTGCTGAACCGTTGGTATAAAGGTATTTGCGTACCAGTCTTGGTCTATCTGCTCCATGGCCGGTTTGCCTCCCACCTGTGCGTTGAACAGATCGGGATATTGCGTGGCTGAGTGGTTGCCCCAGACGGTCATGCGGCTGATGTCGTTGATGCTGGTGCCGGTTTTCTGGGCGAGCTGGGTCATCGCGCGATTGTGATCGAGTCGCATCATCGCGGTGAAGTTGCGCGGATCAATATCCGGGGCATTGCGCTGGGCGATCAGGGCATTGGTATTGGCGGGGTTGCCAACAACCAGCACTTTGACACTGCGGCTGGCATGGTCATTGATCGCCTTGCCCTGGACCGAGAATATCTGCGCATTGGCCTCCAGCAGGTCTTTGCGCTCCATTCCAGGTCCGCGGGGACGTGCGCCGACCAGCAGGGCGTAGTCGGCATCCTTGAAGCCGGCGTTCGGATCATCCGTGCAGGTGACGCCAGCGAGGAGCGGGAAGGCGCAATCCTCGAGCTCCATCCGCACGCCCTCGAGTGCCGCCATGGCCGGCGTGATGTCGAGCAACTGAAGAATCACCGGCTGGTCGCTGCCCAGCATATCCCCCGATGCAATGCGGAATAGCAGGGAATACCCTATCTGACCGGCGGCGCCAGTGACGGTAACTCTGACTGGTGATTTCATGGTGCTTCCTTATGTCCATTATGCAAGAAGACGGGACTTTCTTTCGGCATTTTCCGGTGATTGCAGGGAAAACACAAGACGCCGCCATCAGGTCCTGCCATCGCCAGAGCACACCGATGATGCCGCGCGTCGGTGGACGGCCTGGGCCCGGCGGCGGTAGAATCTGCCGCTAGACGCCAACAGGAAACGATGACCGCCGTGCAGGAATTGACCCGCAAACAGCGCCTCGAATACAACAAGTTACAGAAGCGGCTGCGGCGACAGGTATCACATGCCATCCTCGATTACCGGATGATCGGCGAGGGCGATCGTGTCATGGTGTGTGTGTCCGGTGGCAAGGATTCCTACGCCATGCTGGATATCCTGCTGCGACTGCAGAAGAGCGCTCCGGTCAACTTTGAGCTGGTCGCTGTGAACATGGATCAGAAGCAGCCCGGGTTTCCCGAGGAGGTGTTGCCCGCCTGGCTCAAGGCCCAGGGTGTGGCTTACCATATTCTCGAGAAAGACACCTACAGCGTTGTTAAATCGATTATCCCAGAGGGCAAGACAACCTGCGGTCTCTGCTCTCGCCTGCGCCGCGGCAGTCTCTACGGTTTTGCCGAATCCATCGGCGCAACGCGTATTGCGCTTGGCCATCACCGCGATGACATTGTGGAGACCCTGTTCCTGAATATGTTTTTTGGCGGCACGCTGAAGGCCATGCCACCCAAGCTGCTGTCAGATGACGGCCGCAACGTGGTAATACGGCCTATGGCCTATTGCAAGGAAAATGACCTGGCAGCCTATGCGCGTTACCGGGAATTTCCAATCATTCCCTGTAATCTGTGCGGCTCTCAGGAGAATCTTCAGCGCGTCGAGGTCAAGAAAATGCTCGCGGACTGGGAGAAGCGCTATCCCGGTCGCACGGAAACCCTGTTCCGCAGTATCTGCAATGTGGCGCCGTCCCAGCTTGGCGACCGCGAGCTGTTCGATTTTGCCGGGCTGGAGCAGGCAGCGCCGCCGCCCGGCGATATCCGTCTGGTGTCACTATAAGTGAGTATCAGCAGCGGGTGCGATGGGCTGTTGCTGCAGTGCAGCGCACTGACGCTGGTGCGCGGCGAGCGGCAGCTGTTCTCGGGTCTTGATCTGTCGCTGCGGCCTGGCGAAGTCCTGCAGATAGAGGGCGAGAACGGCGCCGGCAAGACAAGCCTGCTGCGCGTGCTCGCCGGACTGGCGCGCTATGGTTACGAGGGTGAGATCAACAGGTCCGTACCGCTGCTTTACATCGGCCACCTGAGTGCCGTTAAGGAATTGCTGACTCCGCGGGAAAATCTCGCATGGCATGTTGATGGGCACGCCGATCATCGGGATGCCGATGTCTGTGCTGCGCTGGCAAAGGTTGGTCTCGCCGGTTACGAGGACCTACCATCACACCAGTTGTCGGCAGGCCAGCATCGGCGTGTCAATCTGGCGCGCCTGCACCTGTCGCAGCAGCCGCTGTGGTTGCTTGACGAGCCATTCACGGCGATCGACCGTGACGGTGTGGCGTCGCTGGAGGAGCTGTTCGTCAGCCATGCGAGCCGTGGGGGGGCGGTGGTACTGACGTCGCACCAGCCGCTGCGTATGGAGTATCCCCTGACCCGATTGATGCTGCGGCCGGGCGGCGAGCCGTGACGGCAGCCACCGCGCCCGGCCCGGGTTCGTTCTGCCTGCGGCTGCTGCGCCGCCAGCTGACCCTGGCCATTCGGCGGCCGGTGGCTGTGGGCAATCCGCTGCTGTTCTTTGCCATGGTAGTCGCGCTGTTTCCACTCGGTATCGGGCCATCGCCGGAGACCCTCGCGGGGTTCGCGCCGGGCATTCTCTGGATCGTGGCGCTGCTGTCGAATCTGCTGTCCGCCGATGGTATTTTCCGCAGTGATTTTGATGACGGCAGCCTGGAGCAGCTGCTGCTGGCGCCACAGCCACTGTATCTGTCGGTTCTGGCCTACGTGGCGGCACACTGGCTGGTAACCGGTGTGCTGCTGGCGTTGGTGTCCCCGCTGTTTGCGGCGATGCTGGATTTGCCGGTGGTGGCATGGTCGTCCCTCGCTGCGGGTCTCTTTCTCGGTACGGGTGTCATGAGCCTGGTGGGCGGCATCGGCGCCGCGCTGACGGTGGGGCTGAGGCGCGGTGGCATGCTGATTTCGCTGCTTATCCTGCCTTTTTATATGCCGGTGCTTATCTTCGGGACGGCGACCGTGCAGGCAGCGCTGGATGGTGCCCCGGTTCTGCCGTTTCTGGCGTTGCTGGGGTCGATGCTGTGCCTTTCAATCGCGCTCGCGCCGCTGGCGATCAGTGCCGGACTCAGGATCAGCGTCGATGCCTGATATTTTGACGATTTTGGCACCGGGTCAATTTTTTCGCAGGCACCCACGTAGTATAATCCTCAGATAATGTGGACTCTCTTTCACAAGTTCGGCTCGCCTCCCTGGCTGTACAGGCTCTCGGGGGGTATTCTGCGTTGGCTGCTGCCGATATCCCTGATTGCGCTGGCGATTGGTGTCGCCTGGGGTCTGCTGTTCACGGCGCCCGATTTTCGCCAGGGCAACAGCTATCGCATTATCTACATACACGTTCCCGCGGCAGTAGTCGCATTGGCAGGCTATTACGTGATGGCTATTGCCGGCGGCATCAGCCTGATCTGGAAAATGAAGATGGCCGATGTCGCCATGCAGGCAGCGGCTCCGGTGGGCGCGGCGCTCACCTTCGTGGCCCTGCTGACCGGCGCCATCTGGGGTAAACCGACCTGGGGTACCTGGTGGGTTTGGGATGCCCGCATCACGTCCATGCTTATCCTGCTCTTTCTTTATCTCGGGGTGATGGCACTCTATGAAGCCTTCGACAACAAGGCGGCGGCCGCCAGGGCCTGTGCGATTCTCAGTCTGGTGGGAACGGTCAATATACCCATAATCTACAAGTCCGTGGACTGGTGGTACAGTCTGCACCAGCCCGCATCCATCAAGTTCACCGGCGAAAGCAGTATCGATCCGAGCATGCTCTATCCGTTGTTGCTTAGCATCATCGCGTTCTACGCACTGTTCACCTGCTGCCTGTTGGCGAACATGCGGGCTGAGATCCTCCAGCGTGAACGCAGAACCGGCTGGGTGCAGCGACTGGCCAGTGAGGGCCGCTGATGTATTTTGACAGTTTTCGTGCCCTGCTGGAGATGGACGGTCACGGTCCCTACGTGTGGTCAGCGTACGGCATGTCTCTCCTCGTCATCGCTTTGCTGGTCGTGGCGCCCTTGCGTCGGCGCAGACGATTGCTGGCCGCCATACGGGCGGGCCAGCAGCGGGAAGCGGCTGCTGCTGCCCGCCGTACACCACAGCCTGCAGTCGGCAGCCTGTCCAGCGAAAAGGAGTCATTGAATGCACGCGGTGCGTAAACAGCGCCTGATTATCGTCACTAGCGTCGTGGTGTTTTCCTCTATTGCGATCGGGCTGGCCGTCTACGCCCTGCGTGGCAATATCAACCTGTTCTACCCGCCGGTTGACGTGACGGCAGGGCTTGCACCCACGGATCGTCCTATACGGGTCGGTGGAATGGTGGTCGACGGCAGCGTCGAACGCAGCACGGAAACGCTCGAAGTACGTTTTTTGGTCACGGATTACGAGGCCGTCGTGCCCGTCGTGTATGTCGGTATTCTTCCCGACCTGTTTGCCGAGGGAGAGGGCGCAGTCGCGGCCGGAACCTTGAACGCGGATGGTGTGCTGCAGGCAACCGAAGTGCTTGCCAAGCACGATGAGAACTATATGCCGCCAGAGGTGGCAGACGCACTTGAGGCATCCGCCCGTCGCAAACAGGAGGCATCGCTGTGATACCCGAACTCGGTCATATGGCACTGATTCTGGCAATGTGTCTGGCGGTAATGCTGGGCACCATTCCCCTGTGGGGCGCGCAGCGGGGCCATACGCCGTCAATGGCGCTGGCGCCGTCTCTCGCCATGGGCGTGCTGGTGTTCAGTGCTATCAGTTTTGCATGCCTCGCCACGGCTTTTTTGCAGGATGACTTTTCGGTGAAGGTGGTTGCCTCTAACAGCAATAGCCTTTTGCCCCCGATCTACAAGTTCTCTGCGGTATGGGGCAACCACGAGGGTTCGCTGTTGCTGTGGGTGCTGATTCTCAGTGGCTGGATGGCTGCGGTGGCGGTGTTCAGCGCCCAGTTGCCAACTGTAGTGCTGGCGAGGGTGCTCTCCGTGATGGGGCTTGTTGCGGTGGGCTTCCTGTCCTTCTCTCTGTTCACGTCGAATCCTTTCGAGCGCCTGTTGCCCGGAATACCGGCGGACGGCAATGACCTCAATCCGCTGCTGCAGGACCCTGGTCTCATCATTCATCCACCGCTGCTTTACATGGGCTATGTCGGCTTCAGCGTCGCCTTTGCGTTTGCCATTGCCGCACTGATGGGCGGGCGTCTGGATGCTGCGTGGGCGCGCTGGTCGAGGCCCTGGACCAATGTAGCATGGGCCTTTCTGTCGCTCGGCATCATGCTCGGCAGTTGGTGGGCCTACTATGAACTTGGCTGGGGCGGCTGGTGGTTCTGGGATCCGGTTGAGAATGCCTCCTTCCTGCCCTGGTTGGCAGGCACCGCCCTCATTCACTCGCTGGCGGTGACGGAAAAGCGCGGTCTGTTCAAAAGTTGGACGGTATTACTGGCTATCTTCGCGTTCTCGCTGAGTCTGCTTGGGACCTTCCTTGTGCGTTCGGGCGTTCTCACCTCGGTGCATGCGTTCGCAACGGATCCGGCCCGCGGTCTGTTCATCCTGATCTTTCTGGGACTGGTTGTCGGTGGTTCACTCACGCTCTATGCGCTGCGTGCACCGGCGGTGGGGAGCCGCATTAGCTTTGCATGGCTGTCGCGGGAGACGCTGCTGCTGGTCAACAACGTGGTATTTGTGGTCGCCACTGTATCGGTATTGTTCGGTACGCTCTTTCCCCTGATCATGGATGCGCTGGGCGAGGGCAAATATTCCGTGGGGCCGCCATATTTCAATATGATTTTCGTCCCACTGATGGCGGTGCTGATCCCGTTCATGGGGATTGGTCCGCTGTCGCGCTGGAAGAAGGACACTGCAGCGCGCTGGCGAGCGGAGCTGCTCGTACCGGCGCTTGCGGCGCTTGCGCTGGGCATCGTGCTGCCATTGTTCGCCGGCGGCGGCTATAACGTGTGGGTGGCGCTGGCGATCGTCCTCGCGGCCTGGATTGTACTGGGCATGTTGCGCGACCTGTATAACCGTGTGAGCACTGCCTCCAGCATTGGCCGTGGTTTCCGGCGTCTGGCACCCAGCTATTGGGGCATGTTCCTCGCTCACCTTGGTTTTGCGGCGACGGTAGTCGGTGTGGTTGCCACCACCCAGTACACCGAAGAACGCGATATCAGGATGCAGCCTGGCGATGTGCAGGTGCTGGCGGATTATACCTTCCGCTTCGAGGATCTGGCGCGGGTTAGGGGCCCCAACTACGTGGCTGATGAGGCGCGCTTCACAGTGATGATGGGGGAAAAGGTCGTCGCCAGCCTGGCACCCCAGAAACGTCGCTATCTTGCGAGCGGATCGGTCATGACCGAAGCCGCGATTGATGCCGGACTGTTTCGCGACCTGTTTATCGCGATGGGCGAGCCCGTCGGCGACGGCGGTGGCTGGGCGATTCGTCTCCACTACAAGCCCATGATCCGCTGGATCTGGCTTGGTGCGATTTTCATGGCGGTGGGTGCATTTGCCACGGTGGCAGACCGACGCTATCGCCGCCAGCGGGTAACGGCGACCAGTAGGGTGGCGGGAGCGGGATATGCCGCGTAGGCTGAAACTGTTCATACCGCTGGGGCTGTTTTTCATTCTATCTCTGCTGCTGTTTCGTGGCCTGTCGCTGGATCCTCAGGAGTTGCCATCGGCGCTGATCAACCGTCCGTTGCCAATGTTTTCCCTGCCCGCGCTGGGCGAGGAGCGTACCTTGCGCCGAGCTGACGTGACCGGCGAGCCTGCCCTGTTCAATGTCTGGGCAACCTGGTGTGTTGCCTGTCGCGTCGAGCATCCCTATCTGCAGCAGCTGGCAGAGGAGGGCGTGGCCATCTACGGCATCAACTACAAGGACGATTCCGCGGCCGCGCAGCAATGGTTGCGCAATCTTGGTGATCCCTACCTCGCCAATATCGTCGATCGTGAGGGCACTCTCGGGCTGGACCTGGGCGTCTATGGTGCACCGGAGACCTACTTTGTCGATGCCGAGGGTGTGGTTCGCTACCGCCATGTCGGCGTCATTGATGAGCGGCTGTGGAAAGGCCGGCTGGAACCCATTTACCGTGAAATGCGCGGGGAGACAGCGCCATGAGGCTGCGTCGTTGTTTTCAGGCTTTGTTGTTTCTTCTGGCGTGGCCGGCTCTCGCCGTGATCGAAACCTATGAGTTCAGCGACCCTGAGTTGGAGGCGCGTTATCACACGCTCAGTCAGGAGCTGCGCTGTCCAAAGTGTCAGAACCAGAACATTGCGGGTTCCAACGCCCCGATTTCCGAGGATCTGCGCAAACTGCTCTACCGTCAGCTCGAAGCGGGCGCCAGCGACCGGGAGATCCTCGACGACATGGTGAACCGCTACGGTGAGTTCGTTCGCTATCGACCGTCCTTCGATGCGAAGACTGCAGTCCTGTGGCTGGGACCTCTGGCGTTCCTGCTGCTGGGTGGAGTGTTCGCGTTTCTGGCATTGCGCGGGCGTAACCGGGAGCAGGATGATCACCTGACCGATGCCGAGCGTGCACGTCTCGAGACCATGCTGGCGTCGCGAACGGAACGTTCGCAATGACGCTGTTTCTCATCGGATGCGCCAGCCTGCTGGCGCTGGCAGCGCTTTTTGTTCTTCGTCCGGGTCGGCGCGGTCGCGTGCGTGAGGTTTCCGAGGCGAACATGGACTGGTACGCGTTGCGCCTGCGCGAGCTCGAGACCGACGGCGATGATGCGCTGGTGGAGGATGCGCGCCTGCGCATGCTAGAGGATATGCCACCACAGGAGAAGGAGACTCTGGCCCGGTCTGACCATGTTGCTTCGCCGGCACGTCGCCTGCCGCTCCTTTTACTCTGGGTCCCCGTTGCCGTCGCTGCGGCGGTACTATATTGGCAGCTGGGTTCTGCAGGCGATGTTGCTATCAGCCAGCGCCTCACTGCGCTTGACGAAAATACGGCCGATGTCGATATCGACGCACTGATGGGGGCCATCGAATCCCGCCTGAAAGCACGCCCTGATAATCAGGGTTATCTGGCATTGCTGGGGCGCTACCACATGACCCGGGAGAATTACCCGGCAGCAGAGCAGGCCTACCGGACGCTGGCGGAAAAGGCGCCATCGGATCCGCGGGCTGCGGCGATGGCGGCGCAGGCAAGTTATCTGATTGAGGGGCGCAGGCTTACCCCGGACGCACAGCTCCTGGCCGAGCGCGCATTGTCCATTGATCCCCTGCAGCGCACGGCACTCGGTCTGCTCGGTATGGCGGCATTCGAGCAATCGCAATTTCGCGCTGCTATCAATTACTGGCAGCGGCTGCGCGAACTCGAAGATCCCGGATCGCCTGGTGCAGAGATGCTGGACGATGTTATTGCGACTGCGCGAAGCCGCCTGGGCGAGAATAACAGTCCGCCAGCCGGTGTAGATGGGGTGCCCGGCGCGAACTCTGTGGAACAGGACAGTGGCGTCGCGCTGCTGGTGCGCATCGAGCGGCCTGATACGGGTGAAATCGCGGATTCAGACACGGTGTTCGTCCTTGCCCGGGGGGCCGAATCCGCGTCGCGCATGCCGATTGCCGTGCAGCGTTTGCGCGGCGCCGATCTGCCCGCAACGGTGCGGCTTGATGACAGCAACTCCATGGCTGGCCAGAGGATGACCGACGCCGGTAGTCTGCGCGTGTTCGTGCAGGTATCGGCAAGTGGCGCACCGGGGGCAGATAATGCCAGTTTCACTGGCGTGTCAGAGCCGGTGAAGCCTGGCGAGGACGGCAGCGTGATTGCGATTGAGCTGTCACCCACCGGGCGCTGATCAACGTCTGTCACCGGGTCCCCCGCCCCGGCATTCTTCTGTGCTGGCGTAGTGCTCCCCGGTGAAACGGGATACACTACGCCCTGCGCGCGTCACCTCTCGCATACGACGCCTAAATTCAATGAAAAACAATGAGCTGCGAAGTATAGCTAACGTCCTATGCGATTGAAGTCCATCAAGCTTGCCGGCTTTAAATCCTTCGTCGATCCGACGACTGTCAGCCTGCCCAGCAATATGTGTGCAGTTGTCGGCCCCAACGGTTGCGGCAAGTCTAATGTAATCGACGCAGTGCGCTGGGTGATGGGGGAGAGTTCTGCCAAGAACCTTCGCGGCGAGTCCATGACTGACGTCATTTTCAACGGCTCGGTGAACCGACAGCCTGTGGGACAGGCGTCCATCGAACTCGTGTTTGACAACAGCGACGGAGGTGTTGGCGGCGAATACGCCAGTTACGCCGAGATTTCCACGCGCCGCGTGGTCACCCGCGAAGGGCAGTCCGAATATTTTCTCAATGGCACACGCTGCCGTCGCCGCGATATCACCGATATTTTTCTCGGGACTGGCCTGGGCCCGCGCAGCTACGCCATCATCGAGCAAGGTATGATTTCGCGCCTGATCGAGTCCAAGCCCGAGGAACTTCGGATCTTCATTGAAGAGGCCGCGGGCATTTCCAAATACAAGGAGCGGCGCCGCGAAACTGAATCGCGGATGCGTCGAACGCTTGAGAATCTGGAGCGCCTGACGGATCTGCGCGATGAACTCGAGCGCCAGCTTCAGCATCTGCAGCGGCAGGCGCAGGCAGCGGAAAAATACCGCGAGTATCGCGAAGAGGAGCGGCGTCTCAAGGCCGAGCTTCAGGCACTGGAATGGCGCAAACTGACGGAGCAGCTGCAGGGCAGCGCGCAGCGCGTGGGTGAGCTTGAAGTCCAGCTGGAATCGATTCTCGCAGAGTATCAGCAGCTGGCTACAGCGATCGAGAAGCATCGTCAGACCCAGGTAGAACGAAGCGACGTGCTCAATGACGTGCAGAGCCGCTACTATGCGCTGGGCGCCGAGGTGTCCCGTATCGAGCAGAGCATACAGCACCAGCAGGAGCGCAGTCGGCAGTTGCGCGAGGATAAAGCGCAAACGGCGACCAATCTCGAGCAGGCGCGGTCGCACCTCGGCGAGGATCGCACCCGCCTGGAAGCGTGGGAAGAGGAACTGGCGGCCCTGGTGCCGGAGTCCGAGCTGCTGGCGGTAAAGGACGAGGAATCAGCCGACGCGCTGGCCCTCGCCGAAGAGGGCATGCAGAGCTGGCAGCAACGCTGGGACGAGTTCAATCAGCGAGCCGCGGAGCCTCGCCAGCGCGCGGAGGTCCAGCAGTCCCGGATCCAGCACCTCGAGCACGCGCTCAAGCGTCTGCAGAGCCGGGTCGAGCAGCTTGCTGCGGAACAGCAGAATCTGGCGCCGCAGGAAGGTGACGACGACCCGGGTCTGATGCGAGAGGAGCTGGCAGAAGCGGAACTGATTATTGGCGAGTACGAGGCGCAGGCCGAAACCCTTGCTGACAGCGTCGCGCACACGCGGGAACAAAGTACGGCGCAGGCTGCCCAGCTCGATGAAGCGCGCTCAGAACTGCAGCAGCTGCGCGGGCGCCGCGCATCGCTCGAGGCGCTGCAGCAGGCGGCGATCGAGGACAATAGCGACGGTTTTTCCAAGTGGTTGTCTCGACACGGTCTAGAGGATGCCCCCCGTCTGCTGTCATGCATGACGGTCGAGGACGCGTGGCAGCCCGCCGTGGAGACCGTACTCGGCAATTACCTGCAGGCTGTCTGCGTGGAGAGTATCGAGTTACTGGCGGGCGCGACGGTCGGCTTCGAACAGGGCTCTCTCACGCTCGTCGAACGCAATGATGCAAGCGCTGGGCCCGCCGACAGCCTGGCATCCCGGGTCAGCAGCGGTGGCTGGCTCGGCGGTCTGTTGCTGCATGTCCGTACCGCCGCAGATGCGGATGCCGCGCATGCGATGCGCGCATCACTTGCGGCACATGAATCTGTCATCACGCCGGATGGCCTGTGGATGGGTGCCAACTGGCTGTCCCAGTCCCGGGGCGAGGATCCGGCGAGTGGCGTTCTGCGACGGCAGCAGGAGCTCGAGGCGCTCACCGCTTCGATTGACGCGCTGGAAGCACGCACGCGGGTGCTGACCGAGGGCCTTGCGTCACAGGAGGAGACGCTGCGCTCGGTGGAGACCCAGCGTCAGGATGTCCAGCGCGAGCTTCAGGCGGCGACGCGTCGCAGTGCCGATATTGCCGCACGACTCAAGGCACAGGAGGCGCGGCAGGAGCAGATTCAGGCGCGGCGCGACGGCATCGCTCGCGATATCAGCGAGGCCCGCACGCAGTTTACCGCTGAGCAGGCGTCGTTGGCCGAGGCTCGGCAGATCCTTGCCGAAGCGATTGAGCAGCTTGAAGCCGATTCCGGCGAACGCGAGATACTGCTGTCGGCGCGGGATAGCACCAGAACACAGCTCGACGATGCCCGGCGGCAGGCACGTCACGACCGCGATGCGGCGAATCAGGCCGCGATGCGTCGGCGTGGACTGCAGACCCAGATTGAAACCATTCGCAGCTCTATCGACCGCACCGAGGCACAGGTTGCGCAGCTCAGTGAAAGGCAGGCGCAGCTCGATAACGGACTGGACGAGTCCGAGTCACCCGTTCAGGCGCTGCGTGAGGAACTGGAGCGGCAGCTCGAGCTGAGACTGGCTTCGGAGGCGGATCTCGGTACCGCACGGCAGCAGGTGACAGAAGTCGAGCACCAACTGCGCGAGTCCGAACAGCAGCGCGCGGCTATCGAGCAGCGCGCCGCCAGTGCCCGCGCGGCCCTTGAGCAGGAGCGCCTGCAGCGGCAGACACTGCAGGTGCAACAGCAGGTGGTTGAACGCCAGCTTGGCGAGATGGAGCGCACGCCGCAGGAGGTACTCGACAGCACGCCGGCAGATGCCAGCAGCGAAGCGTGGCAGCAGCAGCTTGAGAAAGTAGCTGCGCGAATCGCGCGGCTGGGGTCAATCAACCTGGCGGCGATTGATGAATACAGCCAGCAATCGGAACGCAAGCGGTACCTTGATGCACAGAATGAAGACCTTGTCAGCGCACTCGATACGCTGGAATCGGCAATTCGCAAGATTGACCGCGAAACCCGCAGTCGCTTCCAGGACACCTTCGATAAGGTGAACGCTGGTTTGCAAGATCTGTTCCCCCGCGTTTTCGGGGGTGGCAGCGCCTCCCTTGAAATGACGGGTGACGACCTTCTCGACACGGGTATTTCCATTATGGCGAGGCCCCCCGGCAAGAAGAACAGTACTATCCATCTGCTCTCGGGTGGCGAAAAGGCGCTGACGGCGATCGCCCTGGTGTTCTCGATATTCCAGCTTAACCCGGCACCTTTCTGTATGCTCGACGAGGTGGACGCCCCACTGGATGATGCCAACACGGGACGTTATGCTCGGATGGTGAAGGAGATGTCGGACAAGGTGCAGTTCATTTTCATTACGCACAACAAGATCACCATGGAAATGGCGGAGCAGCTACTGGGTGTCACCATGCACGAACCCGGCGTGTCACGCCTTGTCTCCGTGGATGTTGAAGAAGCCGCTGAACTGGCGGCGAGTTGACGCAGACCGGACGCGGAATGATGGATCTAACAATTCGGGACTGGATGGTCATTGTCGGCGTTGTGCTCATCGCCGCTGTGTTGGTGGACGCCTGGCGCCGTGTCCATAATGAGCGGCGCGAGCGTGTCCGGGTGAAGATTGCGCGCACCGATGATGAACCTGATGGCGAGCCTCATGAGCATCCATCAGTGCAGCGCGAACTGCCCAACGGAGGTGCCCGCGTCGTTCGACGCGAGGACCTCATGCGGGCTGCACGCGAGCACTCCGAAGAGGTGGCGCGCGCAGATAGTGAGGCACCCCGCGGCACTGATCCGAAAAAGCGCAGCGCCCCGGCCCCGTCCTCGCGGCGACAGGCCGTCGCCGGCGACACCGCTCCCGGGAAAGACTCTCCAGGTACTGCCAAAGCGTCACGTCCCGAGCCAGAGCAGACGGCCCCGGACGTAAAGGACGACGGTCTGGTCAGCGGTCTGCGCGGGGACCGACAGGAGCCAGCGAACCTCGACTGGCTCGAGGACCTCCCCCCTGAGTCGACAGACGACGAGCCGGGTGACGAAGGTCGCCTGCCGAGGGACCCTGACCCCGAGGTATTTATGCTGAATGTCGTCGCCAACGACCCTGCCGGCTTCAGGGGGGAGGACATCATGCACATTCTTCTCGCCTGTGATCTGCGCTTTGGCGATATGGATTTCTTCCATCGGCATGAGCAGGCGGCGGGTCGCGGCCCGATACAGTTCAGTGTGGCGAATATGATGCAGCCCGGCGTGTTTGATATCGATCGCATGGCAGAGCTCAATACAGAAGGACTTCTGTTCTTTGTCACGCTGCCGGGTCCCGAAGACATGATGAAGGCATTCGACTACATGCTGGAAACTGCGCAGGCGGTCGCGCGCAATCTCGGTGGCAGTGTGCTGGACGAGAGCCGCAGCGTAGTAACGCCCCAGACCCTGGAGCACAGTCGTCAGCAGATCCGGGAACTCGAAAGACGGATGCTGGCGCGCGGCCGCTGAGTCCACAGTGAGTCGCGCTAACGATACCCCTATTGATACCGAGGCCCCGACACGGGCAGCGGTGCTTCGCCAGCGGCTGGAGCATTGGAACCACGAGTATTACGTTCTTGATCAGCCGAGCGTCACCGATGCCGAGTACGATAGAGCCCTGCGGGAACTGCAGCAGCTTGAAGCCAGGCATCCGCAACTGCAGCGTCCCGATTCTCCCACCCAGCGCGTTGGCGCGGCACCGCTCAGCGCGTTTGCCGAAGTCCGCCATGACATGCCCATGCTGTCGCTGGAAAATGCCTTCGATGATGAGGAGCTCGCGCGCTTTCATGCCCGGGTTCGTGAACGGCTCGGGGCAGACGAGCTCGACATCGAGTATGTATGCGAGCCCAAGCTGGATGGCGTGGCGGTCAGCGCGCTGTATGAGAATGGCAGTCTCGTTCGTGCGGCAACCCGCGGCGATGGCACCACGGGTGAAGACATCACCCTGAATGTGCGCACGGTGCGCTCGGTTCCTCTGCGTCTGCGCGGTGAGGGATATCCCAAAAGATTGGAGGTGAGGGGGGAGATCTATATGCTGCACCGCAGCTTTGAATCGCTCAACGCATCGGCCCGGGCGCGCGGAGACAAGCCTTTTGTCAACCCGCGCAATGCCGCGGCCGGCAGTCTGCGACAGCTCGACCCCAGGGTAACGGCCACCCGGCCGCTGCAGATGTGCTGCTATGGCGTCGGTCACGTGGACGATGGCGCATTGCCCGATACCCATGAAAAAATCATGCGCAGACTGGCGGACTGGGGTCTTCGCGTCAGCACTGAGTCTGCCACCGTGAGGGGGCTAAAGGGCTGTCTCGTCTATTACCGCGAGCTTGCTCAGCGCCGGGATGACCTACCCTATGATATTGATGGTATTGTCTACAAGGTCAACGATCTGTCCCTTCGGGAACAGCTGGGCTTTGTCTCCCGCGCGCCGCGCTGGGCCATCGCCCGTAAGTTTCCCGCCCAGGAAGCGACCACGCGTCTGGTGGATGTGGAATTCCAGGTGGGCCGCACCGGCGCGATCACTCCGGTCGCGCGGCTGGCGCCTGTCTTCGTCGGTGGGGTGACAGTGAGCAACGCCACGCTCCACAACTTTAATGAGATTGATCGCCTTGATGTGCAGATCGGCGATACCGTGGTCGTCCGTCGCGCGGGGGATGTGATACCCCAGGTGGTGTCGGTGCGCGAGAAAGCGCCGGAGGGTACCGGTATCGAGGTGCTTATGCCGGATACCTGTCCCGCCTGTCAGTCTCCGGTGGAACGCGAGGACGGTGGCGCTATTCTGCGCTGCCTGGGCGGCCTGGTGTGCCCGGCACAGCGTAAAGCCGCGGTGCGGCATTTCGCCTCGCGACGGGCCATGGATATCGACGGTCTCGGTGAACGCCTGGTCGAACAGCTGGTCGATGCCGGGCTGCTGGATACCGTCGCCGATCTGTATGGCCTGCAGCGTGAACAACTGCTTGCGCTGGAGCGCATGGGGGAAAAGAGCGCTGACAATCTGCTGGTTGCTCTCGAGGCCAGCAAGGCAACCACGCTGGCGCGTTTCCTGTTCGCTCTGGGTGTGCGTGAAGTGGGTGAGGCCACCGCCAGAAGTCTGGCAAGCCATTTCGGTAACTGGCAGGATCTCTCAGCGGCCGACGAGGAGCGCCTGCAGGAAGTGGATGACGTCGGCCCTGTGGTGGCTGATCATCTGCGACAGTTCTTTGATTCGCCGTCTGCCATGGCAGTGGTTTCAGCGCTTTGCCGGGCGGGGGTGCACTGGCCTGAACACACGCCAGCGAGCCGTGTGGACGCGGCTGCAGCGGGTCCTCTGGCGGGTCAGACCTGGGTCGTCACCGGCAAGCTCGAAAGCCTGACCCGCGATGAGGCCACCGCTGCCCTGCAGTCACTGGGCGCGCGTGTTTCCGGTAGCGTGTCGGCGAAGACCGCTGTGCTGGTGGCCGGCCCCGGGGCTGGCAGCAAGCTGGCACGCGCCGAATCACTCGGGGTAACGGTTATTGATGAGTCTGCCCTGCTGTCACGATTGCGCGACGAGGGGGTGTCTTTTTGACGACGACGCTCGCGCGGTGTGTCCTGTTACTCCTGCTGCTCAATGTCACTGGCTGTACCACATCCCCGCCGCGTGATCTCGACAACGCCTGCGCTATATTTAGTGAAAAGAAAGGCTGGTATGACGACGCGCGTGACGCGCAAAAGGCCTGGGGTGGTGACATCGCTATCTTCATGGCGTTTATGCACCAGGAGTCCCGCTTCGTTGCCCGTGCCAGGCCGCCGCGCCGAAAAATCCTCTGGGTCATCCCCGGCCCCCGTCCTTCCGATTCCTATGGCTACAGCCAGGCTCTGGAGTCTACCTGGGAGGCCTACAAGCGCAGTGCCGGCAGATACCGGGCGAATCGCGCCCACTTTGACGACGCCGTGGATTTTGTCGGCTGGTACAATCACCAGTCCTTTCTGCGCAGTAACATTCCGAAAACGGACGCCTATCGCCTGTACCTGGCGTATCACGAGGGACAGGGCGGCTATAATCGCGGCACATACCGCAACAAGACCTGGCTGCAGTCAGTCGCGAGGAAAGTTGCCGATCGTGCAGCAATGTATCGCGGCCAGCTGGCGTCATGTGAGCCCTTGCTGCGCAGGCGACGCGGTCTATTTGGCTGGTTTTAGCGGGTAATGTCTGCCGTTTCGCACGGATGTCATGCTATTGTCATAAAGTGTCTGCAACATCTGCGGCTTTGGTGCTGTTGGACGAATGATGCATGACTGAACGAACAGTTTTGGTGGTTGACGATGAGTTTGCTATCCGCGACATGCTGCGAATGGCGCTGGAAATTGTCGATTTCAAGTGCCTCGAAGCAGACAACATCCTCGATGCTCATACGATTGTCGTGGATCAGCGGCCAGACATTGTACTGCTCGACTGGATGCTGCCTGGTGGCAGCGGTCTGGAGCTGCTGCGCCGGCTCAAGCGGGAGGAGGCAACCCGGGAACTGCCGGTCATCATGCTGACTGCAAAGACCGCAGAGGATAATGTGATTCAGGGCCTCGACGTCGGTGCCGACGATTACATCACAAAGCCCTTTGCGCCTCGCGAACTCATCGCGCGCATCCGCGCACTGCTGCGGCGCTCGTCGAGCGCTGAGAACACGGACCGCATGCAGGTATCGCTGCTTGTTCTCGATGGCAAGAGCCGCCGGGTCTATCTTGACGAGGCACCGCTGGACATGGGTCCCACCGAATTCAATCTGCTGCAGTTTTTCATGTCGCACCCGGAGCGTGCCTACACAAGGAACCAGCTTCTGGACCAGGTCTGGGGTGCCAATGTCTATGTTGAGGAACGCACGGTCGATGTGCATATCAGACGCCTGCGCAAAGCCTTGCAGACGAGCGATACAGACTACAGCGGGCTCATACAGACCGTGCGCGGGACGGGCTACCGCTTTTCGTCCAGGGGGGCTCCCACAGGGTGAATCTCGAGCGTAGCTGGCGCAGTGAACTCCGCAAGCTGCTGCTCCTGTTGCTGGGATCAGTGCTTGTCGGCTGGGTGCTGGGGTTTCCGCTGGCGTCCCTCGCAGTCGGCTTCGGTCTCGTCAGCCTGGTCTGGCTGCTGCAGATCTGGCGAATGCGACGCTGGCTTGAGCATCCGGATCAGCTGCCGCCGGAAAGCTCCGGGTTGTGGGGCGTTATCTATTCAACGATTTACCGCCTCCAGAGGGAGAACCGCGATGCCAGGCTGCGCCTGCAGTCCACGGTGGATTACCTGCAGGAATCCTTTGCGTCCATGCGTGATGGTGTCGTGATTCTCACGCACCGCGGGGCCATCGAATGGAGCAACACCGCCGCTCACCGACTTCTCCAGCTTGAATACCCGCGGGATCGCGGGCAGCTGATTCTCAACCTGGTCAGGCTCCCCGAATTTCACGATTATTTCCTCGCCCGGGATTTCCACGAGCCACTGCAGGTGCGATTGAAAGGCGGTCGAGTCAGGCACCTGCAGATGGAGATTACGCCCTTTGCCGATGGTGACTTTCTCCTTTTCGTCCGGGATATCACACGCTTGCAGGAGACCGAGCAGATGCGCCGGGATTTTGTCGGCAACGTTTCGCATGAGCTCCGGACGCCGCTCACCGTGTTCAAGGGCTATCTGGATACCATGCTCGACAATCGCGATCACATTGACGCGCGCTTCCATCGGCCCCTGCAGCAGATGGACCTGCAAATAGGACGCATGGAAAGTCTGCTGTACGATCTGCTGTGGCTGTCCCGGATCGAGAGTGAGCGCAGTCAGAAAAAGACGGTGAAGGTCGATATGGTGTCCCTGCTTGAGGAACTGCAGGAGGAGTTGTCCCAATCCCACCCACAGCGCGACGTTGCGCTGGAAATCGAATGCAAGGATGCCGTTTACGGGGACTACCAGGAGCTGCACAGCGCGGTCTCCAATCTGGTGCTCAATGCAATAAAGTACAGTCCGGACGACACTCTCGTAACCCTGCGCTGGGCAAGTGATTGCGATAGCGTGACACTGTCCGTCATTGATCGCGGCGTCGGCATACAGGAGGTCCACATTCCGCGGCTGACCGAGCGTTTCTACCGGGTGGATGAGAGTCGTTCCTCACAGACCGGCGGAACGGGCCTCGGGCTTGCCATCGTCAAGCACGTTGCAGCGTCACATGGTGCTGCGCTGGATATTCAGAGCGAGCCGGGCAAGGGCAGTACCTTCTCTCTGTCATTTGCGGCGTATTGACGTATTCACGGAGAAGTTGGGTAAATCTCATTGCCTTGCATTGGGTAAATTCCTTAAAGGGTATAGACTGGATAATGGCGTAACGTACTCGTGGGTAAAAGTCGATCACAGGTCGGAGATGGCCGGGGAAAAGGCGCGGTGCAGAGAGACTCGTTCAAACAACACATTTCGGGCCAGTTCAACGCTGAGCTCGAGGCGGTCAAGAACCATCTGCTGGAGATGGGTGGGCGCGTGGAGTCCCAGGTTGCCCTTGCGGTAGAGGCGCTCCTGGCCCGCGACAGCGGGCAGGCCGCCGAGGTCATCGCGGGCGATGAAGAAGTCAACGTCATGCAGGTGAAGATAGACGAGGAGTGCTCACATATCCTCGCCAGGCGACAGCCCGCGGCGAGCGACCTGAGGCTGGTCATCGCGGTGGCGAAGGTCACCACGGATCTGGAGCGTATCGGCGATGAGGCAACCAAGATTGCTCGGCAGGCCATCACGCTCTCTGAACAGGCACAGTCGCGAAGTGGCTCTGCGGAGGTCCGGCAGATCGGGCGTCACGTGGGTCTCATGCTTCGCAGCGCGCTGGACTCCTTTGCCCGCCAGGATGAAATCACTGCCGTGGATGTTGTGGTCGATGATGACACCGTGGACTCCGAATATGCTTCGGCAATGCGCAGCCTGGTCACTTTCATGATGGAGGATCCGCACAACATCGGTCCGGTGCTCAATGAGATGTGGGCACTGCGCGCCCTCGAACGCGTGGGTGATCATGCCAGCAACGTGGCAGAGCAGGTGATTTATCTGGCGAGGGGTCTGGATGTGCGTCACATGGAGCCCGCTGAGCTGAGAGCTCATATCCAGGGCAACCGCAACCCGGAGGACCGGGAAACGGAATGAGCCGCTTCTGGAGTGATACTGCACGCAGGCTTGTGCCTTATGTGCCGGGAGAGCAACCGCGCGAAACCCTGATCAAGCTGAACACCAATGAGTGTCCTTACCCTCCATCGCCCCAGGTCATGCGGGCGATACAGGAAGTCGGGGGCGACGAATTGCGGCGCTATCCGAATCCAGAGTCCGACGTCTTGCGGCATGCGGTAGCGGACTATCATCAGATTGAACCTGCCCAGGTATTCCCCGGCAATGGCTCTGACGAGGTTCTGGCGCATGTGTTTCAGGGCCTGTTGAAGCAACAGCGACCTCTGGTGTTTCCCGATATCACCTACAGCTTCTATCCGGTATGGTGCGCGCTCTATGACATTGACTACGAGATCCTGCCCTTGACGGCGGATTTCCGTATCGACGTTGGTGCGATTCCGCGGGACAACGGTGGCATCATTTTCCCGAATCCGAACGCCCCGACGGGCTGCACATTGCCCCTGGCGGAGATCCGTCGTGCCCTCCTCGCCAACCCCGACTCGGTGGTTGTCGTTGATGAGGCTTACGTTGATTTCGGCGCTGAATCCGCTGTCCCTCTCATTCGCGATTTCCCGAATCTGGTAGTGGTCCAGACCCTATCCAAAGCGCGGTCCCTTGCGGGTCTGCGCGTCGGCTTTGCGTTTGCTCAGGAAGAGCTTGTCGAGGCACTGCTGAGGGTCAAGAACTCCTTCAATTCCTACCCACTGGATGTTTTCGCTCAGCGGGGCGCCTTGGCCGCCTACCAGGATGAGGCCTATTTTCAGGAATGTCGGGCCCGGGTAATCGCGTCGCGGGAGCAACTGGCGCTTGCCCTGGCAGAGCTGGGTTACGAAGTATTGCCGTCGGCGGCAAACTTCCTGCTGGCATCTCCGCCGGGTGGTGATGCCGCCGGGCTGTTCGCCCGTTTGCGTGAGCGCGGCATTCTGGTGCGGCATTTTTCCCGACCCCGAATAGATCGCTTTCTGCGTATCAGTATCGGCTCGGAGGAGGAGTGTGAAACACTGCTTGGCGTCCTGAAAGACTTGTCCTAGTGGGCCAGGCGCCGTTCGACAAGGGCGTCTGGGCCCCCTCAGCGCCGCTGCAGAATGACGCTGCCGATACTGTAGCCGGCGCCGAAGGAACACAGGACGCCGGTATCTCCGGGCTCAAAATCGGCATGGTATTTATGCAGGGCGATGATCGATCCCGCAGAGCTGGTGTTGGCGTATTCGTCGAGAATGACGGGCGCCTGCTGTTCGTCGGGATCGTGTCCCAGGACCCTTCGCGCGATCAGTTGATTCATGTTCAGGTTGGCCTGGTGTAGCCAGAGGCGTTTTACTGCAGCTGTGGGGATGGATAAGCGTGCCAGCTGCTCGCTGATCTGGGCCACAACGGCCGGGCAGACTTCTTTGAATACTTTGCGTCCTTCCTGTACGAACAATTTGTCCCTGTTGCCGATGCCGCTTTCGTCGGCCCGGTTGAGAAAACCGAAGTTGTTGCGGATATTGTTGGAGAAAAGGGTTTGCAGCCGGCTGTCCAGCAGCGTGAACTGCATGGCCGATCTGGCATGGTCCGCGCGCTGAAGAACAACGGCTGTGCACACATCACCAAAAATGAAATGTGAGTCGCGATCGCGAAAATTCAGATGTCCGGTGCATATCTCCGGGTTGACCATCAGAATGCAGTCCGCACTGCCGCTACGGATACTGTCTGCAGCCTGCTGTATCCCGAACGTAGCCGAAGAGCACGCCACGTTCATGTCGAAGGCATGGCCGGTAATGCCCAGGGCTGCCTGCACTTCGACAGCAATCGCGGGATAGGGGCGTTGCATGTTGGATGCGGCCACAATTACGCCATTGACGTCGTCGGGACCGATACCCGCACTGGCCATGGCGTCACGCGCAGCTGACACGGCCATCTCACACATAATGGATGGTTCGTCGTTACTGCGTTCCGGAATGTCTGGCGCCATCCGCTCCGGGTCGAGGATCCCCGACTTGTTGACGACGTAGCGTGACTTGATGCCAGATGCTTTCTCGATGAAGGAGACCGAGCTGTGCGCCTGCGACGTGACGTCCCCGCGGGCAATCTCATCCGCATGTTCCGCGTTGAAGCGATCTGCCCAGGCGTTGAACGCCGCCACCAGCTCTTTATTGGAGATGGATTCGGCAGGGGTGTACAACCCCGTGCCGGAAATGACCACATCGTTCATGACGCGCTTCCGCCCGGGCTGCGTTTAACCAGAATGTCAGCGCTGATCAAGCGGAACATAATCGCGTTTCGGGTGGCCTGTATAGAGCTGCCGCGGTCGACCGATGCGATAGCTGCCGGATATCATTTCATTCCAGTGCGCAATCCAGCCTACCGTTCGACCTACCGCGAATATCACTGTGAACATACTGGTCGGTATGCCAATCGCCTTGAGGATGATTCCTGAGTAGAAGTCTACGTTCGGGTACAGTTTCTTTTCGATGAAGTAGTCGTCCTCGAGCGCGATCTGTTCCAGTCGTTTGGCGATGGCGAGGAGGGGATCGTTCTCGATTCCCAACTCCGCCAGGACCTCGTCGGCCGCCTCTTTCATTACCTTTGCCCGTGGGTCGAAATTCTTATAGACCCTATGGCCAAAGCCCATGAGCCTGAACGGGTCATTCTTGTCCTTGGCCCGGGCCACGAATTCGTCAATCCGCGAAACATCACCGATTTCCTCGAGCATGTCGAGTACCGCCTCGTTGGCGCCGCCGTGTGAAGGACCCCAGAGTGCCGCGATGCCGGCTGCGATACAGGCAAACGGATTGGCGCCCGAGGACCCGGCAAGGCGAACCGTGGAGGTGGATGCGTTCTGCTCGTGATCGGCATGCAGTAGGAAGATGCGGTCCATGGCCTTGGCCAGCACAGGGGATATATTGCTCGGTGCACAGGGTGTACCGAACATCATGTGCAGGAAGTTCTCCGCATAAGCGAGGCTGTTGTCCGGATACATAAACGGCTGGCCGATGGAGAACTTGTAGCTCATGGCGGCAAGTGTGGGCATTTTCGCGATCAGGCGGAACGCCGCAACCTGGCGATGGTGCTCATCCGAAATATCGAGTGAATCGTGATAGAACGCTGACAGAGCGCCGACGACGCCACACATAATTGCCATGGGGTGCGCGTCACGCCGGAAACCGTTGAAAAAGGTCCGTATCTGTTCGTGAACCATCGTGTGGTTATGTACTGTGCTGACAAATTTTTCGCGCTGTTCGGGGGATGGCAGCTCGCCGTATAAAAGCAGGTAGCAGGTTTCAAGGTAGTTGGAATTTTCCGCGAGCTGGTCGATGGGATAACCCCGATGCAGCAACATACCTGCGGCACCATCAATATAGGTGATCTGTGACTCACAGGCCGCGGTAGAGACAAAGCCGGGGTCATAGGTGAACAGGCCCTTCGCAGTGAGTGCACCCACGTCGACGACCTGCGGCCCCACGGTGCCCGAGTACACCGGCAGATTGATCGCGTCGTCAATGCCCTCTACTTTGAGGGTGGCTTTCATATCGGTCATAGGGGGGGTCCTGATCGTCTACAGCGTTGGGTGCCCAACTATAGAGAGTAACGTCGTTTTGTCAACGCGGTTTGATCTCCGGGACCTTGACTCAGAGCTGGAAAAGAGCGCGTTTTCGTCTTGGTTTTATGTAGGCCACGCCCTGTTGATCTGGATTTTCATACGCGGGGCGGACATGCCGTGAATTGTCATGAATGCGGGGTAGGACTATAATGCGCGCCGCTTTCAGTGGTTTCTGCTAAGGCTGCCGTTACCGCCTCTTATCACCTGTCAAAATGGATTTTCGCCGTGAAGGATAACCGCCCCGTCAACCTTGACATCGGCTCCATGCGCCTCCCGATTACCGCATGGGCCTCAATCACCCACCGCGCCTCAGGCGTGTTTCTGTTTTTGACCAGCGTACTGATGCTCTGGGCGCTCGATCGGAGTCTGAGGTCGCCAGAGAGTTTTGCCCGTCTTTCGGAGGTGCTTTCGGGCGGCATGGTCAAACTGGTGCTCTGGCTGGTCGCCACCGGCCTGCTCTACCATTCGATTGCAGGCGTTCGTCACCTCGTTATGGATGCCGGTGTTGGGGAATCCATGGCGGGGGGTGTGCTGGGTGCCCGATTGGTCATGGCATCCACACTGGTCCTGTCTCTGATTCTGGGGGTCTGGTTATGGTAAAGGTGGTAACGAGTTTCGGCCGCTCCGGCGTGTCCGACTGGTTGGTGCAGCGCGTCAGTGCCGTTATCCTTCTGGCGTATTTCCTGTTCGTTGCCTGGGTCTTGATTACAGGCGTGTCATACACGGAATGGAAAGACCTGTTTGGGACGACCTGGATGCGCGTATTCAGTCTCATGGCGCTGCTGTCGCTGGGTGCTCACGCCTGGATCGGTATGTGGTCGGTTCTTACCGACTACCTGACAGAGCGGATGCTCGGCAGCAAGGGGAACGTGCTGCGTATTCTGGCGCAGTTACTTACCACGCTTGCGCTTTTTGTCTACGTCGTCTGGGGTGTCCAGATTCTCTGGGGTTACTAGGACTCGAATTATGTCAACCATACGAACCATTTCATTTGACGGCGTCATCGTCGGTGGCGGCGGTGCTGGCATGCGCGCTGCACTGCAGCTTGCCCAGTCCGGCTATAAGACGGCGGTCATCACCAAGGTATTTCCCACCCGGTCCCACACCGTGTCTGCCCAGGGCGGCATAACCTGCGCCATAGCCAGTGACGATCCGAATGACGACTGGCGCTGGCACATGTATGACACCGTCAAGGGGTCTGATTATATCGGAGATCAGGACGCGATCGAGTACATGACCAGTGTCGGCCCGGAAGCCATATTCGAGCTTGAGCACATGGGTTTGCCGTTTTCCCGTACGGAAGAGGGCCGCATTTATCAGCGGCCGTTTGGTGGCCAGTCGAAGAATTTCGGTGAGGGCGGGCAGGCCGCACGTACGTGTGCTGCAGCGGATCGTACGGGGCATGCCTTGTTGCATACCCTCTATCAGAACAACATGAAGAACAACACGGTGTTCTTCAACGAGTGGTTTGCTACAGACCTGGTCAAGAACAGCGATGGTGCTGTTGTCGGCGTGATGGCAATCTGCATCGAGACCGGCGAGACGGTCTATGTCAAATCCCGTGCAACGGTGTTTGCAACCGGCGGTGCCGGGCGAATCTACGCATCCACGACCAACGCCCATATCAACACCGGCGATGGAATCGGCATGGCCCTGCGCGCCGGCTTTCCTGTCCAGGATATGGAAATGTGGCAGTTTCACCCGACGGGCATCTACGGCGCGGGCACTCTGGTCACCGAGGGCTGTCGCGGGGAGGGTGGCTACCTGATTAACAAGGATGGCGAGCGCTTCATGGAACGTTATGCGCCAAATGCCAAGGACCTTGCGGGTCGTGATGTGGTAGCCCGTTCCATGGTTCTCGAAATCCTGGAGGGCCGGGGCTGTGGCCCTGAGGGCGACCACGTCTTTCTGAAGCTGGACCACCTGGGAGAGGAAGTCCTTGAAAGCCGGCTTCCGGGGATCTGCGAGCTGTCGCGCACGTTTGCGCATGCCGATCCCGTCAAGGAGCCCATTCCTGTGGTGCCTACGTGTCACTATATGATGGGTGGCATTCCCACCAACGTTAACGGTCAGGCGATAACGGTGGATGCTGACGGCAATGACCATATCATTCCCGGTCTCTACGCCTGCGGGGAGGTGGCCTGCGTGTCCGTACACGGCGCCAACCGCCTCGGCGGTAACTCGCTTCTCGACCTGGTGGTCTTTGGGCGCGCCTCCGGACTGTTCATTGAGAATGCCCTCCGCGACGGCATAGAGATGCGCGATGCCTCCAGTGACGATATCGATCAGGCCAGTCAGCTGTTGACGCGCCTGAACGAGTCCAGTGAGGGCGAAAAGGTATCGGACCTTCGCAAGGAACTGCAAAATACGATGCAGAACCATTTCGGTGTGTTCCGCAAGGGCGAGTTCATGCAGGAGGGCATTCGCAAGCTCGGCGATCTGCGAGAACGCATCGCCAATGTTCATCTTGAGGACAAGTCACAGGCGTTCAACACGGCCAGAATTGAGTGCCTGGAACTGCAGAATCTGTTTGAGGTGGCAGAGGCGACGGCGATTGCCGCTGAGGCGCGCAATGAAAGTCGGGGCGCGCATGCGCGTGAAGATTTCAAGGAGCGAGACGACGCAAACTGGCTCTGTCACTCCATGTACTACCCGGAGGACAAGCGTGTCGGCAAGCGCGACGTCAACTTCTCACCCACAACAGTTGCGACTTTTGAGCCGAAGGCTCGGACTTACTAAGAGGCAGATCCATGTTGCAAGTCAGTATCTATCGTTATAACCCGGAGACTGATGCAGAACCACGCATGCAGGATTTTCAGGTCGACACCGGTGGCAAGGATGTCATGGTCCTCGACGTCCTTGAGCAGATCAAGGCGCAGCAGGACAGCACGGTGACCTACCGGCGCTCCTGTCGCGAAGGGGTTTGCGGGTCTGATGGCCTCAATATCAACGGCAAGAATGGCCTCGCCTGTATCACGCCGCTGTCGGAAACGGTGCGCAACGATAAGCTTGTCATCCGGCCGTTGCCGGGCCTGCCCGTTGTTCGCGACCTCGTAGTCGATATGAGCCTGTTCTACGCACAGTACGAAAAAGTGCAGCCTTATCTGCAGAACAATACCCCGGCGCCGGCCATTGAGCGACTGCAGTCGCCGGAAGACCGGGAAAAGCTGGACGGGCTGTACGAGTGCATTCTGTGTGCCTGCTGCTCATCCAGCTGTCCGTCGTTCTGGTGGAATCCAGACCGGTTTATCGGCCCCGCCGGTCTGCTGCAGTCATACCGCTTTCTCGCTGACAGCCGGGACACGGCGACCGAGGAGCGCCTCTCCAAACTGGATGATCCGTTCAGTGTGTTCCGCTGCCACGGAATTCAGAATTGCGTTAACGTATGCCCGAAAGGACTGAATCCCACTCGGGCTATAGGCCACATACGCAACATGCTGTTATCGCGCGCCGCCTGAAGGCGCGCTTTCCCTTCTAACGACTGCAAGTTGCTGGCATAATACGCGCGCCGCAGCGTGTATTCCCGCGCGCTGCAAATCGGGCACAATCGACTCATTGGAAGGTCAGGATGCAGCAGAGCACAATGGAGCGCCTCTGGCGTTCGTCCCACATCGCCGGCGGTAATGCTGCCTACGTTGAAGACCTCTACGAAGCCTATCTGAAAGACCCCAATGCGGTGCCCGAGCAGTGGCGCGATTACTTTGACAAGCTGCCGGTCGTGGAGTCGAGGGTATCGCAGCTCAATGATGTCCCCCATTCCGCGGTGCGTGAGCGTTTTGCGCGCATCAGCAAAATGCGTGTGCGTACAGAAGCCACTGTGGCCCACGACTCCCAGGCCACGGAGCACGAGCGCAAGCAGGTGCGCGTGGTCCAGCTTATTTCGGCCTATCGCCAGCGCGGCCATCAGAAAGCAAAGCTCGATCCCCTGGGTCTGGCTGCACGTGAGCACGTAGCAGATCTTGAGTTGGGCTTCCACTCTCTCTCCGAGGCGGATCTCGACACGGTTTTTCAGGTCGGCAGTCTGCATATCGGCAGCGAGGACGCGACCCTTGGCGAAATTGTCAATGCACTGGAGCGCACCTACTGTCATACGGTGGGTGCGGAATTCATGCACATTGTGGACACAGGTCAGCGCCACTGGATCATGACCCGCATGGAGTCCGTGCGCTCAGCGCCTGCCTACGGCCCCGATGTTCAACGGCAGCTTCTGCGTCGCCTGATCAAGGCGGAGGGTCTGGAGAAGTCACTGGCCTCCAAGTATCCCGGTACCAAGCGCTTCGGTCTGGAGGGCGGCGAAAGCCTGATCCCGATGATGGCTGAAATGGTGCAGCGCATCGGATCCTACGGCGCAAAGGAAATCGTTATCGGCCTTGCTCACCGCGGTCGTCTCAATGTACTGGTCAATATTTTCGGCAAGAAGCCTCTTGAGCTGTTTGCCGAGTTTGAGGGTCGGGCGCGCTACGAGAGCTCCGGTGACGTGAAGTATCACCAGGGCTTCTCCTCTAATGTCATGACCCCCGGCGGCGAGGTACACCTGGCGCTTGCGTTCAATCCGTCCCACCTGGAAATTGTTTCGCCCGTTGTGGAAGGGTCAGTCCGTGCCAGGCAGGATCGTCGTCAGGATCCGCTGGGAGACTCCGTCGTGCCGATTGTGGTGCACGGTGATGCGGCGTTTGCCGGTCAGGGCGTGGTCATGGAGACGTTTCAGATGTCCCAGACGCGCGCCTATAAGACGGGCGGAACGGTTCATATTGTTCTTAACAACCAGGTGGGTTTCACCACACACAAACGCGAGGATGCGCGATCCACTGAGTACTGCACCGATGTGGCCAAGATGGTCCAGTCGCCGATTTTCCATGTCAACGCAGACGACCCTGAGGCCGTGCTGTTTGTCACCCAGCTGGCGATAGACTTCCGCAACGAGTTTAAGCGCGATGTGGTCATTGATCTTATCTGCTACCGCCGTCGGGGTCATAACGAGGCGGATGAGCCTTCGGTTACGCAACCGCTCATGTACGAGGCCATCCGCAGACATAAAAGCACGCGTGATCTTTATGCCGAGCATCTGATAGCCGCCGGCGTTGTCACGGCCGAAGAGGATGCCGCCCTGGTGGATGGCTACCGCGAGTCACTTGACCGCGGTGAGCCGCTGGTCAGTTCACTGGTCACGGAGCCGAACACGGAGCTGTTTGTCGACTGGACCCCGTACCTGGGTCATCTTTGGACACTGGAATGCGACACCGGTATCGAACTGCACCATCTTCAGGCCCTCGCGCAGAAGACCAACCAGGCGCCAGACAGCTTTCCGCTGCAGCGTCAGGTGGGAAAGATACTTGAAGACCGTCGCAAGATGGCGGCCGGGGCAATGCCGCTCAACTGGGGCTTCGCCGAGACGCTCGCTTACGCGACGCTGCTGGAGGCCGGGTATCCCGTCAGACTGACTGGCCAGGATGTGGGCCGCGGTACCTTCTCCCATCGGCACGCGGTGCTGCACAACCAGAAGGAAGAGGGCACTTACATACCGCTGCAACATATTCATGAGTCCCAGGCAACGTTTGATATCTACGATTCACTGCTGTCCGAAGAAGCGGTACTTGCGTTTGAGTACGGCTATGCCACAACGGCCCCCACCGGCCTTGTCATCTGGGAGGCGCAGTTCGGTGATTTCGCAAATGGCGCCCAGGTCGTGATCGACCAGTTCATTACCTCTGGCGAGCATAAATGGAGCAGGCTGTGTGGGCTTACCATGCTCTTGCCGCATGGCTATGAGGGCCAGGGGCCGGAGCATTCCTCAGCTCGGCTAGAACGCTTCATGCAGCTGTGTGCCGAGCACAACATACAGGTTTGCGTGCCGACTACCCCGGCGCAGGTTTATCACATGCTGCGTCGTCAGACTATCCGTCCGCTGCGCAAACCGCTGGTTGTCATGTCGCCGAAAAGTCTGCTGCGACACAAGGAGGCCGTATCGACGCTGGAGGACCTGGCCGGTGGCCGCTACTACAATGTCCTGGATGAGACCGACGATATCGACAAATCTGCGGTAAAGCGCATTGTCATGTGCGCCGGCAAGGTATTCTATGATCTCCGCGCCCAGCGACGTGAGCGTGGTATTGAGGACATCGCCATCATTCGCCTTGAGCAGCTCTATCCCTTCCCGGAGTCGGAGCTTCTGGAGGTGCTGAAACAGTATCCAAACCTTCAGGATGCGGTGTGGTGCCAGGAAGAGCCGATGAATCAGGGAGCCTGGTATTCGAGTCAGCACCATATGCGTCGAGTCATGTATGCACACCTGAAGCGGGTCTATCTCGGCTACGTCGGACGCGATGCCTCGGCCGCGCCCGCGGCGGGTTACATGGCGCTGCATCTCGAGCAGCAGGAGCGATTCATCAACGAAGCCCTCACGCTACCCGCGTCAGTGGCGTGACCCCGGTATTTTTAAGGAACCGAAATGGCAATTGAAATCAAGGCACCCGCTTTTCCTGAATCTGTCGCAGACGGCGAAGTGGCCACCTGGCATAAACAGGAAGGCGATGCGGTCAGCCGTGATGAACTGCTGGTGGAAATCGAAACAGATAAAGTCGTTATGGAGGTCGTGGCGCCTGAGGACGGTGTCCTTGAAAGCATAGACGCACCGGAAGGTACCACGATCGACAGTGGGGCACTACTCGGCACGTTAAAGGCAGGTGCAGCCCCCAAAGCGCCGGACAAAGATAGCAGCAGTGACAGCAGCGCAACGGCGAAGCCGGAGGAGACAACTGTAGCAGTAGCGTCCGCCGGCGAGTCTGCCTCTGCCTCTGCCTCTGCCTCTGCCTCTCAGGCGATGGGTCCCGCCGCGCGACAGCTTGTCGAGGAGCACCAGCTCGATCCGGCAAAGATTGCCGGCTCCGGGAAGGGAGGGCGTATCACCAAGGAAGATGTGGTTTCACACATGCGCGAGGCAGAAACGTCTGCCGCTTCCAGGGTGCCGGCAGAGGCGGCGTCCGTGCCGGCAGAAATGGATCTTCCCTCCGGGCACAGTGCAGAACGTGTGGAAAAGCGGGTTCCCATGACGCGCATGCGAGCGCGCATCGCCGAACGCCTGCTGGAGGCGAGCCAGCAGACCGCCATGTTGACTACGTTCAACGAGGTCAACATGGCGCCGGTGATGGCGCTGCGAAACCGCTACAAAGAGCAGTTTGAAAAGACCCATAACGGCACGCGGCTGGGTTTCATGGGCTTTTTTGTCAAGGCGGCCTGCGAGGCACTGAAGCGATTCCCCGAGGTGAATGCCTCCATCGACGGCAGCGACGTTGTGTATCATGGCTACCAGGATATCGGGGTTGCCGTGTCGACGTCCGGCGGCCTGGTGGTACCCGTGCTGCGCGACGCTGACTTCATGAGCCTCGCGGACATTGAGGCAGCGGTTTCCGACCTCGGGAAGCGCGCACGGGACAACAAGCTGAGCATTGATGATATGACGGGGGGTACCTTTACCGTTACTAATGGCGGAGTCTTCGGCTCGCTCCTTTCCACCCCCATTCTGAACCCGCCGCAGACCGGTATTCTTGGCATGCACAAGATACAGGAGCGTCCCATGGCGGTAGACGGCCAGGTCGTGATCCAGCCGATGATGTATCTCGCGCTCTCCTACGATCACAGGCTGATCGATGGCAAGACAGCAGTGCAGTTCCTCGTGGCGGTGAAGGACCTTATTGAGGATCCGGCGCGCATACTGCTCCAACTTTAAACGCAGGCACAGGAATTCATCATGTCAGAGAAATACGATATCGTAGTGGTTGGCGCGGGCCCCGCGGGCTATGTCGGCGCGATACGTGCAGCACAGCTGGGTCTGAAGACCGCCGTGGTTGAAATGTGGACCGGCGATAAAAACAAGTCGGTTCTTGGGGGCACCTGCCTGAATACCGGGTGTATCCCGTCCAAGGCGCTGCTGGACAGCAGCCAGAAGTTCGCCGATGCGCGTGATCGCCTGTCCGCTCACGGTATCGGCATCAAATCGCCGTCCATTGATGTTGCGGCAATGCAGAAGCGCAAGCAGACCATTGTCGAGCAGCTGACAGGCGGTATTGCCGGGCTGTTCAAGCACAATGGCGTCACGGTCATCGAGGGTCGTGGCAAGGTGCTTGCCGGTGCCCGTGTTGAAGTCACCGACAGCAAGGGCAAGGTAACAGTGGTGGATGCCACGGATGTCATCATTGCAGCCGGTTCCGAGCCTGTGAAAATCCCGCCGGCCCCGGTCGATAACAAGTACATCGTCGATTCCACCGGCGCCCTCGAATTTACCGAGGTTCCTGGCCGTCTGGGGGTTATTGGTGCGGGCGTTATCGGCCTTGAGCTGGGCAGTGTCTGGGGTCGCCTGGGCTCCGAGGTCATACTACTGGAGGCGCTGGACGAATTCCTGCCCATGATGGATGCTCAGATCAGCAAGGAATCCGCAAAGATCTTCAAGAAACAGGACCTGGATATACGGCTCGGATCACGGGTTACGGCGACCGAGATCAAAAATGACAAGATCGAGGTGACGTATGAGTCTGCGGACGGAACGCAGACCGAAGTGTTTGACAAACTGATTGTCTCTGTCGGTCGTCGACCGAGAAGCGAGGAGCTGCTGGCGAGCGACAGCGGTGTGACCCTCGATGAGCGTGGCTTTATCTATGTCAATGACTTCTGCGCAACAGAGGCGCCGCATGTGTATGCGGTCGGTGACGTGGTGCGTGGCCCGATGCTGGCTCACAAGGGCTCTGAAGAAGGTGTGATGGTTGCCGAACGCATTGCCGGAAAAAAAGCGCAGGTCAATTATGAATGCATCCCCTCCATTATCTACACGCATCCGGAAATCGCGGCGGTGGGGAGGACAGAGCAGGCGCTCAAAACAGACGGCGTGGACTACAAGGTGGGCGTGTTTCCGTTTGCCGCCAGCGGTCGGGCTCTGGCGGCGGACGACAGCGAGGGCATGGTCAAAATCATCGCCGATGCAGAGACCGATCGGATTCTGGGTTGTCATGTCGTGGGGCCATCCGCTGCAGATCTTGTGCAGCAGGTGGTGATTGCGATGGAGTTCGGCTCCAGTGCGGAAGATCTGGCGCTGATGGTGTTCGGGCATCCGACGCTGAGCGAGGCGGTGCATGAGGCCGCACTCGCAGTAGACGGGCACGCTATTCACGTGGCGAACCGTAAGCGCAAGTAAATGCCTCCCGGTAGCGTGCCCATAAAGCCAATAACGCAGCGCCCGGGTTTGGTGACTTTTCCTACAATACTGAACGGAAACCAACATGAATCTTCATGAGTATCAGGGTAAGCAGTTATTTGCCGAATACGGCCTTCCTGTATCGCAGGGCTATGCGGTGGATTCGCCCCGGGAGGCCGAGGAAGCGGCCGAACTGATCGGCGGTGAGATGTGGGTGCTCAAGGCCCAGGTTCACGCCGGGGGCCGGGGCAAGGCTGGCGGTGTCAAGCTGGTCAAGAGCAAAAAGGAAATTGCCGACTTCGCGTCGCAATGGCTGGGTCGTAATCTGGTGACCTATCAGACCGACGAGAACGGCCAGCCGGTATCGAAAATTCTGGTGGAGACCTGCACCGATATCGCGGAAGAGCTGTATCTCGGCGCGGTGGTTGATCGCTCCTCGCGCCGTATCGTGTTCATGGCGTCCACCGAAGGTGGCGTCGAAATTGAAAAGGTGGCGGAGGAGACACCCGAGAAGATCCTGCGCGTAGCGATCGATCCTCTCGTGGGTGCGCAGCCCTATCAGGGCCGCGAGATGGCGTTCAAGCTTGGGCTCTCAGGCGATCAGATCAAGCAGTTTGTGAAAATCTTCCTGGGTCTGGCCCGTCTGTTCAAGGAAAAAGACCTGGCGCTGATCGAAATCAACCCACTGGTGATTACCGATCAGGGCAATCTGCACTGCCTGGATGCCAAGATCGGCGTTGACGGCAACGCGCTGTATCGCCAGAGCGCGATTCGCGACATGCACGATCCCAGCCAGGAGGACTCACGTGAAGCGCACGCAGCGCAATGGGAGCTCAACTATGTCGCGCTGGATGGCAACATTGGCTGCATGGTCAACGGAGCCGGTCTGGCCATGGGGACCATGGATATCGTCAAGCTCCACGGTGGCGCGCCAGCAAACTTCCTCGATGTCGGCGGTGGCGCGACCAAGGAGCGCGTCTCCGAGGCGTTCAAGATCATTCTCTCTGACAGCAACGTCAAGGCGGTGCTCATCAACATATTTGGCGGTATCGTGCGCTGTGATCTTATTGCCGAGGGGGTGATTGGCGCCGTTCAGGAGATCGGGGTTGAAGTGCCCGTGGTGGTGCGCCTGGAGGGCAATAACGCCGAGCTCGGTCGCAAGGTTCTGGCCGATAGCGGACTCAACATTATTGCAGCAACGAGCCTGACAGATGCCGCCCAGCAGGCGGTCAAGGCTGCCGGAGGAAACGCCTGATGAGTATTCTGATTGACAAGGAAACCCGCGTCATCTGCCAGGGCTTTACCGGCTCCCAGGGCACCTTCCATTCGGAGCAGGCTATCGAGTACGGCACCAAGATGGTCGGTGGTGTCACCCCGGGCAAGGGCGGCCAGGAGCACCTGGGCCTGCCGGTTTTCAATACGGTGGCTGAAGCCGTTGAGTCTACCGGCGCCGAGGCGTCGGTGATCTATGTCCCTGCGCCGTTTTGCAAGGATTCCATTCTTGAAGCTGCCAATGCTGGCATTCGCCTCGTGGTGTGTATCACGGAAGGTATTCCGACGCTCGACATGCTGGAGGCCAAAGTCAAGTGTGATGAGCTGGGAGTTCGCCTGATCGGCCCTAATTGTCCCGGCGTCATAACGCCTGGCGAGTGCAAGATCGGCATCATGCCGGGCCACATTCATCTGCCCGGTAAGGTGGGCATCGTGTCGCGTTCCGGCACCCTGACCTATGAGGCGGTGAAGCAGACCACGGACGCCGGTTTTGGGCAGTCAACCTGCGTTGGCATTGGTGGTGATCCCATTCCAGGGTCCAACTTCATCGATATTCTGGCGATGTTCGAGCAGGATCCCGGCACCGAGGCGATCGTCATGATCGGCGAAATTGGTGGAACAGCGGAAGAAGAGGCGGCCGCCTATATCAAGGCAAACGTCAGCAAACCGGTGGTATCCTATATTGCCGGTGTCACGGCTCCGAAGGGCAAGCGAATGGGTCACGCGGGAGCCATTATCTCTGGCGGAAAGGGTACGGCAGATGAAAAGTTTGCCGCCCTGGAGGATGCTGGCGTGAAAACCGTGCGCTCTCTGGCGGATATTGGCAGTGGCCTTGCGGAAATCACTGGCTGGTAGTCGCGTCGCGCGGCCTTAGCGGCTGACATACAGCCTTTGATCAATAAAAAAGCCCCGGTTACTGACCGGGGCTTTTTTTTGGCGACCTGGCTGGGCGCTTGCAAGGGCAGCGACTCTCATTCTGGCACCTGTTGGCCTGGCAGCTCTTGAAAATAGCGCAGACAGTCCCAACCTCCTGATTAGGAATTAGAACGTCTTAACATCAATAGTGAGGGCAGCATGACCGCGGACGTAAAAAAGGAAACTCTGGGGTTCCAGACAGAAGCCAAGCAGCTTCTGCACCTGATGATTCATTCTCTTTACAGCAACCGGGAAATCTTCCTGCGGGAGTTAATCTCCAACGCGTCTGATGCGATCGATAAATTGCGTTTCGCTGCACTCGCCGACGACAGCATTCTCGAGGGACAGGGCGACTTCGAGATACGCGTTGAGGTGGACAAGGAAGCTGCCACGGTAACGATTACCGACAACGGGATCGGCATGAACCGGGAAGAGGTTATCGACAACCTGGGTACGATTGCAAAATCCGGCACGGCTGCCTTTCTGGCATCCTTGACCGGCGATCAGAAAAAGGATTCGCAGTTGATCGGCCAGTTTGGCGTGGGATTCTATTCTGCATTTATCGTCGCGGAGAGAGTCGAAGTGCACACGCGCAAAGCCGGCGAACCCAAGGAAGCCGGCGTTCTCTGGGAATCGCATGGGGAATCGGAGTTTTCCATTGGCGAGCTGCCGCGTGACGAGCGCGGGACGAGCATTCGACTGTTCCTGAAGCCAGATTGCACTGAGTTTGCGGACGACTGGCGCGTGCGCAGCGTTATTAAGAAATATTCGGATCATATTTCAGTGCCGGTACTGATGCTCAAGCAGGACGCGCCGGGCGCTGAAGATGACGCCGATGCAGAAGCGACGCAGGATACCCCGACCTGGGAGACGGTGAACGAGGCGACCGCTCTGTGGACGCGCAGTCGTTCAGATATCAGCGATGACGAATACAAGGCGTTTTACCAGCATGTGTCACACGACTTTGATGAGCCGCTGACCTGGAGCCACAACCGTGTCGAGGGGAAGCTGGAATACACCAGCCTGCTGTATGTGCCGGGTCGGGCACCGTTCGATCTCTGGAACCGTGATGCGTCAAAAGGCCTGAAGCTTTACGTACAGCGAACGTTCATCATGGATGAGGCGGAGCAGTTTCTGCCGCTGTATCTGCGTTTCATTCGCGGCGTGGTGGATTCCAATGATCTGCCGCTCAACGTGTCGCGGGAAATCCTGCAGCAGCATCCCTCCGTTGACAGCATGCGCAGCGCGCTGACCAAACGTTCGCTGGATATGCTCGCGAAGCTCGCGAAATCCGACGCCGACAAGTACGCTACCTTCTGGCGGGAATTCGGCCAGGTATTGAAGGAAGGCCCGGCTGAAGATTTCGCCAATAAGGAAAAGATTGCCCGGCTCTTGCGTTTTGCCACAACGCACACGGACAGCGAAACACAGGACCAGTCACTCGATGATTACCTGGGCCGACTTCAGGAAGGGCAGGACAAGATCTATTATGTCGTGGCCGAAAACTTCAATACAGCGCGACGCAGCCCCCATCTGGAGATATTCCGCAAGCGCGGTATTGAGGTGCTGCTATTGTCAGACCGCGTCGATGACTGGCTGATGAGCCATCTGCAGGAATTCGAAGGCAAGAAATTCCAGGATGTGGCGCGCGGCGAGCTGGACGTGGACGACGCCTCAGAAGAGGAAAAGGCGGAGCGCGAGAAGCTGCAGGAGGAAAGTCAGGCGCTGGTGGAGCGCATGAAGCAACCGCTCTCCGACGAAGTTGCGGATGTGCGAGCGACGGCACGTTTGACAGATTCTCCCGCCTGCCTTGTGGTCGGTGAGTTTGACATGGGCGCTCAGATGCGACGGATTATGGAAGCCGCAGGGCAGCCGGTACCCGAGAGTAAGCCGACGCTTGAAATCAATCCGGGACATCCGCTGATTAACCTGCTGGATAATGAGCAGGACGAAGAGCGCTTTGCGGATCTGGCGCACGTTATACTCGACCAGGCGCTGCTTGCCGAGGGCGGACAATTGAAGGATCCCGCGGCCTATGTCGAGCGCTTGAACAAGCTGCTGTTGAAGATGTCCGCGGGATAGACGCTTGCTGCTCACCGTATGGCGCCATGCTGAGGCCGCTCCGGGATCGCCGGACCAATCGCGGGCGCTCACTGAACAGGGAGTTCTGGATATTGAGCACGGCGCCCGGGCATTCGGTGCCCGGCTGCGTCACTACGATCTGCCACCTCCCACATTGGTGCTTTTCAGTCGCTGGCTGCGAACCACGCAGACAGCGGACGCGATTTGCGGCGCTTTGCCGGGCGTCGCTTCCGGCACGCTAAAGGCGTTGATTCCCGACAGTGACGTAGCCGGAGTCGATGACGCGCTTGTTGACTACACGGGTAAGGAAACGCATATCGTACTGGTTTCCCATCAACCACTGGTTTCAGCACTGATCGACCGTTGTCTTGGAACCCGGGGGGAAGTGCCGGTACTTTCACCCGGTGCATACGCGGTGCTTGATACACCATGGTTCACACCCGGATTCGCCACGCTGCTCTGGTGGGCGTCGCCGCCAGACTATCAGGTTTGAACCGGTGTCCTTTTGCGTCAAACTACCCCTGCCGGATATCGGGTTTAACAGGAGTTCATAGTGCCGTTTGCTAACGTTAAACGTGTGGTGACTTGCCTTGGGATTGGGGTTGCGTTGATGTCAGGAGCCGGCAAGGCGCATTCCCAGGCAGATCCCCTGAATCTATTTGAATGGATCGACACGTCTCCCTATGCAGAGCGCATTGATCATCGCGACGAGTCGGTGCGTGCTCATCTGATTGGTCTCGGGCGCATCAAAAAGGTGCGCGGCGACTGGAGCCCCGAGAAAACCGAACGCGTCAATGGCAGACTGGTATCGTCAACCTGGCGAATTAAAGATGGCGCGAGCTCCGCCGACTTATTCGACGAAGCGATTGCTGACATTGAGGCGCGTGATGATGCTCGCGAGTTGTTTTCCTGCAGTGCTCGCGAATGTGGCGCTAGCGTGCAGTGGGCCAATAGGGTGTTTGACCAGCGTATTCTTTACGGCACGGAAGAGTCCCAGCATTACAGCGTTTATGCGCTGGGAGCCGAGGGCGAGTCAAGTCATCGGCTTGCCGTGTATGCCGCCGCGCGAACATCCAGACGGCAATATTTACACGCCGAGATCGTCGTTCTCGCCCCCTGACGGCCGCACCGGGCGGTCGATCAGACCTTCATCTGCAGCAGTGCGAGGAATTCTTCGCGGGTTTTCTGATCGTCTCGGAAATTGCCCAGCATGGATGAGGTCTTCATGACCGAATTCTGTTTTTCAACCCCACGCATCATCATGCACATGTGTCGTGCTTCAATAATGACGCCCACGCCTGCCGCATTGGTAACCGACATCAGTGTTTCGGCAATCTGCGTTGTCAGCGACTCCTGTATCTGCAGGCGGCGGGCGAACACGTCGACTATGCGCGCCACTTTAGACAGGCCAATCACTTGTCCGGTGGGGATGTAGGCGACGTGACATTTACCGATGAACGGCAGTAGGTGGTGCTCGCACAGTGAGTAAAGCTCAATGTCCTGCACCAGAACCATCTCGCTGGATTCGGATGGAAACAGCGCGCCATTGACGACTTCATCTACCGACTGCTTATAACCATGCGTCAGGAACTCGAATGCCTTGGCCGCGCGCTCTGGTGTGTCAGCGAGACCAGGCCGGGAAAGATCTTCCCCGACTGCCTTGATAATCCCTGCCCAGTGATCCTGCATAAAAAACCTCCCGAAACCCCATGCTCGAAATGATACCATGATGCGATGACTGATGAGCTGCAGGAACGGTTTGAATTGGAAGAGGCCGCGAGTGTAATCGAGGCCATGCGCGCCTGTGCAGGCGCGCTCGATTCCGCCGGTGTCTTCTGTGGTCATGGCACTGACAATACCTGGGACGAATCCGTCCAGCTGGTCCTGTATACCCTGGGCCTGCCCCCGGATTCGCCTGCAAGCGTCGGTGAGCAGACGATCGCTCCCGATGCGCGAGTGCGTATCGGCCGTCTGCTGCAGCGACGGATCGATGAGCGGGTCCCCTTGCCCTATCTTACCGGGGAGGCCTGGTTTGCAGGATTGCGCTTCCAGTGTGATCAGCGTGCCCTGGTGCCTCGCTCACCCATCGCGGAGCTGATTATTGGGGGCTTCCAGCCCTGGTACGCTGACGGCGAGCCCACGTCGATACTCGATCTGTGCTGCGGCGGCGGTGCCATCGGCATCGCCAGCGCTGTCTGTTTTCCTCAGGCGCGGGTGGTGCTCAGTGATATTGATGCACAAGCCCTGACGCTGGCTGCAGAAAATGTGTGCGAGCATGGGGTGAGCGGCAGAGTGGAATGTGTCCGGGGAAATCTTTTTGCGGGCCTGTTGCGCGAGCGATTCGATATTATTCTTTGCAATCCGCCTTACGTTGACGACGACGATCTTGCAGCTATGCCCCCGGAATATTATCGAGAGCCGCCGATCGGTCTCGGCGCGGGGAACGACGGGCTGGACCTGGCACGGCAGATTCTCGCTAACGCGGCAGCGCATCTGAATCCCGACGGCTTGCTGCTGTTGGAGGTCGGTAACAGCTGGGTCGCGCTTGAGGCCGAGTTTCCGCAGGTGGCATTCACCTGGGTGGAGCTCGAGTCGGGTGGTCATGGCGTGCTGGCCATGCAGGCGCGGGAGCTACGGGAGTCAGCGTCCTTGCTCGCGTATACTGGGACAAGGATTATCTGAGAGAGGCACTGCATGTCCGGAAACACCTTCGGCAAGTTGTTCAGCGTTACCACCTTCGGGGAGAGCCATGGTCCGGCACTGGGCTGTGTCGTCGATGGCTGCCCGCCCGGCATGGCGCTTGACAGTTCGGATCTGCAGGCTGATCTCGATCGGCGCAAGCCGGGAACATCGCGTTTCACCACGCAGCGACGGGAGCAGGATGAGGTTCGCATTCTGTCAGGGGTGTTTGATGGCCGCACCACCGGCACCCCGATTGGTCTGCTGATCGAAAACACGGACCAGCGCTCGAAGGACTACACAGATATCCGCGATACCTTCCGGCCTGCGCATGCAGATTATACCTACCAGCAGAAGTACGGTCGTCGCGATTATCGCGGCGGCGGTCGTTCATCAGCGCGGGAAACCGCGATGCGCGTTGCTGCAGGCGCCATTGCGAAGAAGTACCTTGCCGAGCACTGCCGCATCCGCGTGCGAGGCTATCTTAAGCAGCTCGGGCCCATCGTTGCGGAAAGGCTCGACTGGGACAGCGTAGAGGACAACCCGTTTTTCTGTCCTGACCCCGATCGGGTGGCGGATATGGAGACCTATATGGCCGCGCTCAACAAGCGCGGCGATTCCGTCGGCGCGCGCATCAATGTTGTGGCGACCGGCATGATGCCTGGGCTCGGTGAACCGGTGTTCGACCGGCTGGATGCCGATATCGCCGCTGCTATGATGAGCATCAATGCGGTCAAGGGCGTTGAAATAGGGGCTGGCTTTGCCAGCGTCGAACAGCAGGGCAGCGAACACAGGGATGAAATGACGCCGGAGGGCTTTCTCAGTAATCATGCCGGCGGCGTCCTGGGCGGCATCTCCAGTGGCCAGGACATTCTGGTGAGTCTCGCTCTCAAGCCCACATCGAGTATTCGCCTGCCGGGCGCCAGTATCGATACCGCTGGCAATTCCATCGAGGTGGTCACTCGAGGACGCCACGATCCCTGTGTCGGGATTCGGGCGACACCCATTGCGGAGGCCATGCTGGCACTGGTCCTGATCGACCACCTGATGCGTCATCGGGCGCAGAATGCCGGTGTCGATTCGAAAACCCCTGTGTTGCCTGCCTCATCGGCGGGGAGATCGGCCTAATGCTTTTCCGTCGCAAGCGGCGCAGTCATGCGCGGACCGTATTTCTCGGCATCTGCGCCATGGGTGTATTGCTGTGGGCCTCGGTGTATCGATTCAATGTGCCAGCGGACGTGCTGAAGGAATATTTTCTCGTCACGCTGATCGCAATGGGCGTCATCGTGGCCTTGGCGGGCATCTCTGTGCTGCTTCTGCTGGGTATCAGGCAACTCCTGCGCCGGCGACCCCGAGGAATCATCCGGGGCAGAAATCGAAGGCCCGAATGATTTGCCATGCCGTTGCTCCACATTGAAGGCGCAAGGACGTATATTCGTTTACGGAACCCATCCATTTCACAAGGTGTCACTTATGTTGAAAACAGGTTTGATTGCTCTATCGCTTGCGCTGGCCTTACCCGCGCAGGCCGCGCTCGACTGGGATGCCGCCTTGAGCGGCGAGCATCGCAGCGAGAAAAACGCCGCGCGTGATGAGTATCGGCATCCTCGTGAGACCCTTGAGTTCTTTGGGCTGCGCGAGGGCATGACAGTGGTGGAGCTCTCACCGGGTGGCGGCTGGTACACCGAGCTGCTCGCGCCTTTGATGGCGGACAATGGTCGCTATTATGCGGCTCACGGCAGCGTGAACGGCGGAGCCTATGCGCGCCGCTCACTGGGTTCATACCTCGTCAAGCTGGGTCAAGATGACGCTATTTATGGACGTGTCATTGTGTCGGAACTCAACCCGCCGGAGGCTATGGCAATTGCCCCCGACGGCAGCGCAGACCTGGTGCTGGCATTTCGCAATATTCATACCTGGATGCGCGCAGGCGTGCTTGACGACGTACTGGAAAGCGTCTTTGTGGCACTTAAGCCCGGCGGCGTGTTCGGCGTCGTTCAGCATCGTGGCCTCGAGGGCAGCAGTGTTGAGGACATGAAGAACACCGCCTACGTTACTGAAGACCATGTGATTTCCGCGGTAGAGGCGGCGGGGTTCACACTCGCGGATCGCTCCGAAGTCAACGCGAATCCAAAAGACACGGCTGATTACGAGAGCGGCGTATGGACACTGCCGCCGTCACTGACGCTGGGTGACGAAGACCGCAAGCGGTACATGGCGATTGGCGAAAGTGATCGCATGACATTGAAGTTTACCAAGCCTGCGGCGGAGTAATCGTTGGCCGATTTCGTGCACGTCCCCCTGGAGCGTCTCCCTTCGGAGACGCTGACAGCGTTGCTGGAAGAGTATGCGAGCCGCGACGGCACCGACTACGGGCATTACGATATCAGCCTGGAAGAGAAGCGTGACCAGTTGCGCTCGGGCCTTCTTTGCGGGGATCTGCAGCTCCTCTACGACGCGGATAGCGAGCATTGGGACCTGGTACACCGGGATCGTGCCCGTGAATTACTGGCAGACGACAGATGAATCATCCTGTGCAAGAACCTGAAGATCACCTGCTGGATGCTAGCGGTCTGTTGTGTCCCGAACCCGTTATGCTGATGCACAACCGCATGCGCGACCTGTCGGTCGATGATGTCCTGCTGGTGCTGGCGACAGACCCGTCGACACTGCGTGATATTCCGAATTTCTGCCGCTTTCTGGGTCACGAGTTGCTGGAGCAGGACGATGTTGACGGCACCTACCGCTATCGGGTGCGAAAGCAAGGAAACGCGTGAACGCTGTTCGGCTTGAGAGCCTGTTCGATAACGCGTTTGCCACCAGCTACAACACGGTTCTGCGCGGTGGCGCAAGCGAGCCGCTGTATACGCCTGCCTGTGCTGATGCGCCCGCGCAAATCAACTACCGCGACGATTTTGTCTCCAGCGCTCTGCATGAGGTGGCGCACTGGTGCATTGCGGGCGCGGCTCGCCGCCGGCAGGTGGACTACGGCTATTGGTATGCGCCCGACGGACGGTCTCGCCAGGAACAATGGGATTTTGAGCGCGTTGAGGCGCGGCCGCAGGCACTTGAGTGGGTATTCTCCCAGTGCTGTGGCGTTCCCTTTGCCCTCAGTCTGGACAATCTCTCCGGCGATCCTGCGCCTACGGATCGCCGGCGCTTTGGCGCGGAGGTCGTGCGCCAGGCGGAAATCTTTCTCTCAGTAGGCTTGCCGACGCGCGCTGGACGTTTCTGCGCTGCAATGCGCGACGACATCCGGCAAGGGATATCTCTGGAAGCAATGACGTTCAGCTTGCAGCACGTTCTGTGAGGATTGTCGCCGACGAAAATATCCCGGGCCTCGGGGGTCTTGCCGCCAGTCCCTCCGTAGACCTGCGGCGTCTTCCGGGGCGCAGCATCTGTGCCACCGAAGTGCAGGAGGCCGATGCCTTGCTGATTCGCTCAGTGACGCGTGTTGACGCCGGCTTGATCGATCGCGCCCCCCGATTGCGCTTTGTCGGAACCGCAACCAGCGGCCATGATCACGTTGATCGGCAACGGCTGATAGACCGCGGTATCGCCTTTGCCCATGCGCCCGGCTCGAACGCGCGATCGGTTATCGAATATGTTCTGGCCGCCATCGCCGAGACTGATGACTTTCTCGAACGCCTGTTTGCGGGCGGTCGGGTGGGTATTGTGGGCTACGGAAACATCGGGCAGCTTCTCGCACGCTGCCTCGACGGCCTGGCCATTGAGTGGAGTGTCAGCGATCCATGGAAGGAGCCGACGGGAATACCGAACGCTGCACCGCTTTCGCACGTTTTGTCAGCCGATGTCGTCACCTTGCACACAGAGCTCACAGAGGCGATGCCCTTTCCGAGTTGGCACCTGCTTAACCGGCGCACCCTTAAGTGCCTTAGCCGGGGGACGCTGCTGATCAACGCCAGCCGGGGTGCGGTCGTGGATAATCTGGCGCTGCGCGAGCGGCTTGATGCCGCGGATGCACCGGTTGCTGTGCTGGATGTCTGGGAGAACGAGCCGGTGCCCGATACGGATCTCCTGGCGAGACTGCGCTTCGGCAGCGCACACATTGCCGGCTATAGCTGGGATGGCAAGCTTTTGGCAACGCGTATGCTGCTGACGGCAATGGCCGCAGCGCTGTCGCTCTCGCCGCCGGTAATACCTTCAGAATCGGCGCCTGCGCTGGACGACGTGGCTTGGCGCACGGATAGTGCGGGATTCGTCCGTGCTCTGCTGGCGGAGCGCTATCGCCTTGAGGAGGATGACAGGCTGTTACGCGAGGCGATGCATGCGACGCTATCCGCAGAGATGAAGGGCAGGGCGTTTGATTTACTGCGTCGGTCTTATCGGCAGCGCAGGGAGCTAGCCGGTAGCAGTGTTGGTGGGCAGGACTTCAGTCATCTTCAGCGTCGACTTGCGACGTCACTCGGCGTGATCGTTACGCCTGGCTGAGACCAGCCAGTGTGAACTTTCGAGGAATGAGTATTGTTGATGGAGCGGGAAACCGGATTCGAACCGGCGACCTCAACCTTGGCAAGGTTGCGCTCTACCAACTGAGCTATTCCCGCTTGACTGCTTCGTCATACTTGTGTGCGTGGTCGCCGGTACCCGACGAGGCTGGGCGCCCCCCCACAACCTTGGCAAGGTTGCGCTCTACCAACTGAGCTATTCCCGCTTAACGGCTCCCAAGAAAAAGAGTGGCGTCCCCTAGGGGGTTCGAACCCCTGTTACCGCCGTGAAAGGGCGGTGTCCTAGGCCACTAGACGAAGGGGACGCGAAGGTCTCTTTCAAGAGCGGCGCATTGTAGAAAAGCCGCTGGGCCTGGTCAAGCGTTATTGGCGAAACGTTGTTCAAATTCTGCAATTTCTTCATCCGGCATGAAATGCAGGCATTCACCGCCAAAAAACCACAGCAGCTCTCGCGGGAATGTGGGAGCGAAGTCCGGGTATGTCGTGAACAGCCGCGACACCAGGGCCGGGCCTTCGAGATACCTGTCGCGTTTCCCACTGGCAATCTCGGCAAAATCCATCGCCAGCTCGCGCAGGCTGTCGTTCGCCGGCAGCTCCCGCGTTCTGGTGGTGAGTTCATCCGCAAAGCTTTTCAGCAATCCCAGGCAGTACTCTCTGTATTCACTGTCTTTCATCCGACCCTCGTTGTCATTGACAGGTGCTGTCGTTACCCCGCGGCTTTGCGGGTACAATGCCGACTTTCGTATTGTTCAAAGGATTTTCCATGGTCGCGGCGCTCAACATCGAAAACCTGCGCAAAGTCTACGGTGATGGTTTTGAAGCTCTCAAGGGAATCAGCATGGAAGTGAAGCAGGGCGATTTTTTCGCGCTGCTCGGCCCGAACGGTGCGGGCAAGTCCACCACCATAGGCATTGTCTGCTCCCTTGTCAGCAAAAGCGCTGGTAGCGTATCGGTTTACGGTGTCGATATCGACCAGGATTTCCCCGCTGCCAAAAAGAACCTCGGTATCGTGCCTCAGGAGTTCAATTTCAACATGTTCGAGAAAGTCGGCGATATTCTGGTGAATCAGGCCGGCTACTACGGGCTGTCCCGCGCACTGGCTGCCGAGCGTGCCGAGAAATATCTGCGGGAACTCGGTCTTTGGGAGAAACGCGACTCGCCGTCCCGGATGCTGTCCGGCGGCATGAAGCGGCGGCTGATGATCGCCCGCGCGCTGGTGCATGAACCGCGACTACTTATCCTGGATGAGCCAACGGCGGGGGTCGATATTGAGATGCGCCGCAGCATGTGGGACTTCCTGAAGAAAATCAACGAGGCAGGAACGACCATTATCCTCACCACGCATTACCTTGAGGAAGCGGAGGCGCTATGCCGGAATATCGCCATCATTAACAACGGCGATATTGTCGAGAATACGTCCATCAGAGATCTGTTACGGCGTTTGCATCGCGAGGTGTTTATATTTGATACGGCCGAGGCCTTGCCCGAGCTTGTCGAGGTCGAGGGTTTTTATGTGCGGCGGGTGGACGACAGCACACTTGAAATCGAAGTCGAGAAAGGGCAGCACATCAATGACGTGTTTGCCGGTCTCGACGTGGCGGGTATTCGCGTGACTAGCATGCGCAATCGGGCCAACAGGCTAGAGGAGATGTTTGTCAATCTGGTGGAGGCTGCGGTATGAGTTACGCGGAGCAGTTTGTCGCCCTTATGACGCTTCTGCGCAAGGAGATACGACGCTTCCTGCGCATCTGGCCGCAGACCTTGCTGCCATCGGCTATCACCATGTCCCTCTATTTCGTGATTTTTGGTTCACTGATCGGCGCGCGCATCGGCGAGATGGGGGGCTTCGATTACATGGAATTTGTCGTTCCTGGTCTGATCATGATGGCGATCGTTACGAACTCATACGCTAACGTGGTGTCGTCTTTTTTCGGCTCCAAGTTCAACCACAGCATAGAAGAGCTGCTGGTGTCGCCCACCCCGAACTACATTATTCTGTTTGGGTTCATACTGGGTGGCATCACGCGGGGACTGCTTGTGGCCTTCATCGTGACCTGCGTATCGATGTTCTTCACACGGCTCCCGATCTACAGTATTGGTATTGTGATTGGAGTGGTGATCTTTACTTCCACCCTGTTTGCGCTGGCAGGCTTTATCAATGGCGTGTTTGCGAACAACTTTGACGATATCAGTATCGTGCCGACCTTCGTGCTGACACCGCTCACCTATCTCGGCGGCGTTTTCTACTCCCTGGACATGCTGTCCGATTTCTGGGCCGGCGTTTCCCAGCTGAACCCGCTGGTGTATGTCGTTAACGCGTTCCGCTACGGCGTGCTGGGCGTGTCCGACGTCAGCGTTGGTTTCGCGTTTATGATGATCGCTGGCTTTACGGTGATCGCATTTTTATACAGTCTGCACCTGCTCAATAGCGGGAAACGGCTGAGACAATAGAATGGTGGGGACAGTGGACACGCGCGGGGAACTGCTGCTCGGCAGACAGGTTGAGTACACGGATGTTTACGCGCCACAGCTTTTGCAGCCGATCCCGCGGCAGCAGGGCCGAGCAGCACTTGGCCTGACGAATGATTCCTTGAATTTTCATGGCGAGGATGTCTGGCACGCGTACGAGCTGTCCTGGCTGGAGCCGGGCGGCAGACCTCGCGTGGCCGCGGCTCGGCTGGTCATTCCCGCCTCCTCACCCAATCTTGTAGAGTCGAAGTCACTCAAGCTGTATCTGAACTCGGTCAATAACGCGGTATTCCGTGATGAAAGCGCCCTGCACGCGACGTTGGTACAGGACATATCGTCTGCAGTTGGCGCGCCGGTAGAGCTGGAGTTGTTGTCCTGTGACGATCCTACTCTTACGGGCGTTGAAGCGCCTGGGGAATGCATCGATGGTACTGAGTTCACAGCGCCCGAGGGAGAACCCGATGCGAGCCTGTTGCACTCCATCCCGGGCAGGTCCGGGACACAAGTGCTTCATTCGCATCTACTGCGGTCGCTGTGTCCGGTTACGGCGCAGCCGGACTGGGCGACATTGATCGTGAAGTACACGGGTCCTGTGTTGAACCGGGGGTCATTGCTACAGTATGTCGTGGCGTTCAGGCGTCATCAGGAATTCCATGAGCAGTGCGTGGAGCGGATCTTCTGCGACATACGCACTGCACTGGCGCCACAGGCACTGGCTGTACACGCGCTATATACCCGTCGCGGTGGTCTCGACATCTGTCCCTGGCGCAGCACCGAAGACGTCGCTGCTCCGCGTTTTCGGCTCAATCGGCAATAGACGCGGGCACCCCATACTGTGCTATCATTCTTGTCCTCACGGTGAGGTGGCCGAGTGGTCGAAGGCGCACGCCTGGAAAGTGTGTAACGGGCAACCGTTCGAGAGTTCGAATCTCTCCCTCACCGCCATTACTTCAATAAAATCAAAGAGTTAAAGTTTAAAAAATTTATTGCCTACCAATCTGCCTGCCAATAAAAAAATAATACTTTCTCCGATCGTATCACGCCACCCCCAAAATTTTGACTTGGTAGGGCTTTCTATTCGGTTAAGCCCTGCGCTTCACGATGGCGGGAAGTGGGTATGTGTGGTTTGATGTATGACGGTTCTCACTGCATTGAGCGAGGCGGATTGCCTCAATACTCAGCATAGGAAAACACCGGGAGCCTATCGTCTCTCACCGCACTTCGATCGGAGCACCCCCACCGCGGTAGTGGTTTAGTCCTTCGACCCAAAGCGGCCATTCCAGCTCAGGAAAAAAGTACATCAATCCTGGCGCGGCGCGGTTTCCATTCTTGGCCCAATTGCGGTACTCGCTACGCTGCACCTTCTATGGCAATACAGCTGGAGTACTTATTTGTTTTACAGCGCACTCATCCTAATGCTCGTCGTGTCGGTCGCGGATTTGATCTGGCCAGCAAGGCAAGCATGCAAATTCTCAGGGGCAGCAACATGAACAAAATTATCCTTCAATCAGAGATCACATGCCCCACTTGCGGCCACAAAAGTTGGAAGTTATGCCGACTGACGCCTGCCAATGGTTCTATGAGTGCGAGAGCCGCCTCGAAATACTCAAACCCCGGCAGGGTGACTGCTGTGTCTATTGCTCCTATGGCTCTGTAAAGTGCCCCCCATACAGGAGGGAATTTCCTGTTGCGGATAGCATTTCCAAGCCGGCCGCACCTGGTTGAAACGAGCACGCGCTGAAGGACAACAAATAGCGGAAGGGATCGCCAGACCCTTGGTCCATCTTCAAAATCGACCTTCCGGTCGCCTTCAGAACGGGCGTCCGCCCGGTAGTCCAACCCAGCGTCCATCGAATTTCCCCGCGAAGTCAGTGGAGTTTCATTCATTATGGCGGGAGTTTCTCTCGCTCGATTCAGCGGAGGTCAAGCATAAATGCACGGTTCTTTCTTCAACCCAGCACATCGATAAGGAGGTTATGCACTGTCAAGACGGTCCATAACGGGCCTGTTGTTCTGCATCGGATCGAGCCCCGACGGGGATACCCGGTGTTGCCTGTCACCAGGCATTTTTAGGTGCAACGGGAGTTGTGTCCCGAGGCCCCAGCCGGATTCCGGACTGGGTCGGCTACGGTCTGCCAGGTGGTCAGAAACACTTACCAGAGTAGTTACACACGATGAAAAATGAACTATCAACACAAACAGCTCTGTCGCCACAATCGCGATGGTGGCTACGCCAAGCAGCAGAGTCGCGAGCAGATGTTGTCGCTTGTCGCAGATGAGCTTCACGCCCTGGGGTACCCCAGACTGCAAGCGAAATCCGTCAAGCCAAAACATGTTGAAGCGCTTGTCAAGAACCGGAATCCCGGATTTACCACCTGCCGATTGTGGCGCGGTGAGGGTGATGATAGCTTGTGCATTTTATCGGATGATGATGAAAGGACAGTGCCTTGAAGGATGATATGCCTCAGGTCGCGCTGGTCGAAGCCATGCGCGCAGGCGATAAGGCAGCATTTTCACTGGCTGTTCGCCGATATACGCCTGCAATGGTTGCGGCAGTGCGAGGACTGTGTGATCCGTCGACTGCCGAGGATGTCATTCAGGAAAGTTGGCTGCGGGTTATCACCGCTATCGACGGGTTTGAGGGGCGCTCTGCGCTCAAGACCTGGCTTTGCAGTATTGCCGTCAACGAGGCCAGGCAGCACCTGCGCAGATCCCGGCGGGAAATCGCCACGGATTTCAGCAGTGGTGAGGCCTCGCCGCTGGAGGACCGTTTCACCGCCGATGGCGACTGGCGATTACCACCGGCGCCCTGGTCAGATCAGACTATCGAGGGCCTTCTTGAGCGCGACAGTCTTCAGCGCTGCCTGGACAAGCACATCGCGGCCCTCAGCGACGATCAGCGAAGCGTGCTCGCCCTGCGCGACCTCCAGCAGATACCCGTCGAAGAGATCTGTAACATTCTCCAGCTCAGTCACTCTAACTTCAGAGTACTGCTGCACCGCGCGCGCCACAGGGTGTTCGCGATGATTGACCATTTCATGGAGACAGGGGAATGCTGAACTGCCGCGACGTGGCGACACGTCTTGACACCATGCTCGACGCGGAGGACGCCGCTCTGGCGCGGCATCTCGCGGGCTGCGCATCCTGCAGGGCCTTGCTGTCCAATCTGCAGCGTACCCGCGAACTGGTGCATTGTACCGCAGCGCCGGCCGCGTCAGCGGACGACGAAATGCTGCGGCGGATCGAGACAGCGGTGCTCGAACGCCTTGGTGGCAGTGATGAAAAAAAGTCCGTGCCTCGCCTTCGTATCATACAGGGCTCCGGTGGCCGCGAAGTGGAGGGCGGCAGCGATGAGGTTGAGGCCATATTCGACGAGATCCGGTCCGCCATGGGTTCTGTATCGAACATGTTCCGGGCCTACGCAAGACACCCTGCCGTTCTTGCCGCCACCTGGAACCGGGTCAAAAGCGTCATGCTGCAGGGCACGCTGGCACCGACCCTGAAAGAGGCCATTGCCGTGGTCATCTCCCACGACAACGCGTGCACCTATTGTGTTGAACAGCACTCGCGCCACCTGGAGTCCATGGGCTTTGATGTCGAGGAAATCAGGCGGCTGCTCGCCGATCCGCTGGCGGGCAGGTTCACGCCGAAGGAGCGCTCGCTGCTGGCGCTCGCGCGGCAGGCCAACGGCGACCCGCACGGGGCGTCGGTGGAGACCCTGAATACCGCGCGCAGGACGGGTGCGGATGACCTTGAGATCATCGAGGCACTGGCGGTCATGGAGTTGTTCACATCGCTCAACCGGTTTCTTAATACCCTGGATATTCCGCTGGAGGAATCCGCGGGCTGAGGCTGAGAAGTCACGGCTCACCACATCATCAACAGACGCGGCAGTGCGCATGAGGCCGCGGTATCACAGGCAAAGGAGGGTAATGCCCCATGTCAGACAAGCGCATCGCCAACGCCCTGTTCACGCTCAGGCTTGGCGTGTTCATCGTCATGCTCATGTGGACGCTGGACAAGTTCGTCAATCCGCAGCACAGCGCCGCGGTATTCGACAATTTCTATGGCCTTGGCAATATTGGGCCGGGCCTGTTCATGGTGATCGGTGCCCTGCAGCTGGTGCTGGTGCTGGCGTTTGTCGCCGGTTTCAAGAAACGCTTTTCCTACGGCGCCATATTCCTGCTGCATGGCGTATCCACACTGTCGTCTTGGCAGCAGTATCTTGATGGTTTCAACAATCTGCTGTTTTTTGCCGCCTGGCCGATGCTAGCCGCCTGCTATGCCTTGTACAGCCTGCGTGACATGGACACGCGATGGACAGTGGATTGAGCGCCCTTGCCTGACCCTCTCGCTATACCGGAACAGAAGCTATGTCGCGATTCCCCTCATTGCCCTCTCCGCCGCAACTTGGCGATGCTTTCAAGCAGTTTGGCCGCGGCATCTGGCCGCTGACGGTTTTCCACGACGAAGTGTTGCGTGGTCCCTCTGAATGGAGCGTTGCAGACCGCGAGTTGATGGCGGCCTATGTTTCCGCGGTTAACGCCTGCGGCTTCTGCCATGGCGCCCACCGGCAGATCGCCGAGATACAGGGCATTGATCCCGCGCTGTTCGACGACGTGATCAAGGATCCGGAATCCGCTGCGGTAGCCCCTGGCCTCGCGGCGGTGCTTACCTACATCGGCAAGCTCACGCGGGAGCCTGCCTGGATCACCGACGCCGACGCCGCGGCGGTCTTCGCCACGGGCGTCAGCGAGCAGGGCCTGTTTGACGCGATTACCATATGCGCACTGTTCAATTTCATGAATCGGATCGTGGAAGGTGTTGGCGTGACAGGCAGCGCGGCGGCCCTTGAAGCCACGCGCGTCCGCCACGAGGAGATGCGTGACAGCCGGGCGCCTTACCAGGCTTTTGCACGCTCTCTGGGTTTCTCGCCCGACGCCGGCGGTGCGGGCCAATAGTCGAGGCCGGGTGCGTTCCTTCACGCGCAAAGGGAACCGTGGTAGCCAGGTCGGGCTTAATTTCTAGCCCGAAAAGCGACTACCGCGGCTTTGTTACCCGGACCCGGTGTCTCGTCTGGGCGCCGCTCACTCAGCCAGAGTCAGAATGTCCCCACCGGCAGCCTGCGCATCTTCTGCATCATGCGTTACAATCAAAACGGGCAAATGCCGGGCTTTGGCGCCATCGAACACCATATCGCGTACGTGCGACCGGAGCGACGCATCCAGCCGCGAGAAAGGTTCATCCAGCAGCAACGCAAAGGGCTCTGACAAGAGCATCCGCATGAGGGATACCCTCGTCTTCTGGCCGCCAGAGAGCGTGGCTGGGTCGCGGTCTGCAAAGCCGCTCAGACCCACCTCTGCCAGGGCGTTTGCGACTCTCGCCTTTCGCTCCCTGGCGGATCCGCCGGGCTGCATACCAAAGGCCAGGTTGGCGCCGACGGACAGGTGTGGAAACAGCAGGTCGTCCTGGAACAGGATACCCACCCGACGCCGGTGCGGGGAGGCATGGGTAATATTGTGGCCATCGAGCCAGACCTCCCCAGTCGCACTGAATTCAGGCGCCAGTGTTCCCGTGATGAAAGCCAGCAATGTCGATTTCCCTATCCCTGAAGGCCCCATGACTGTCAGTACTTCACCCGGACCTATGTCATGCGACAACGCCAGGAGTGTCGTATCACCCTTGGCGATTACCACCTGCCTGAGTGACAGCCCCCTATCCATGCCGTAATTTCCGTCTGTTGCGCCAGACCAGCGCCGGCAGCAACAGTGCCAGCGCAAATGGCACCAGTGCCGCACCTGCCTGCATCAGGCCATAGACCGCAATGGCCCTTCGGTCGCCACCAGATGCCAGGGACACCGCCTCGGTTGTCAGTGTCACCACGCGGCCACCCCCGATCAATAGTGTCGGCAGATATTGCCCAACGGACACCGCGATGCCGACCGCAAGGGCGGTCAGGGCCGGGCGCAACAGCATCGGTAAACGGACGCGCCATAACACACCGTCCGGGCCGGCTTGGAGAGCCGCCGCAATCGTGCCCATCCGTTTGTCCCAGGCCCGAAATGGGTCGGCCAGTGAAAGGAAGACATAGGGCAATACAAAGACCAGATGCGCCAGAATGACCGGCAGTCGCCCCACATCAGCACCCAGTGTCAGCATCAGGGTCTGCAATCCGGGCAGGAACGCCGTCTGCGGGATCAGCAGCGGCAGGTACAGCAGCCATACCGCGCGCCGGGTTAACGGCAGGCCATGGCGGTACTCCGCCTCCAGGCAGCCTATGGTCAGAATCAATGCGGCTAAAGCAGCGATGCCAGCGATCAGGGCAGTCTCGACCAGTGCATCAAGGGTGCCGGGGCCAAAGCGGACCCAGTTGCGCGGGGTCAATCCATCGGGCAAGGCGTCCGGGAACCCCCAGAAACCCGCAAAAGACCAGATAGCGAGAACGACCAATCCCAACAGCACGATCAGCGCCGAGCCGCCCCCAGCCACCAGGCTCAACTGCGCCATGCATGGGTCCCATCTGCCGCGATTCCCATGGGCGATCCAGCGCCGGCCAAGCGTAGCGACAAGCACCTCACCCATACGCCAGAAGAGAAGCGCGCCAAGCACAAGACCCAGCTGCAGGAGCGCGCCCGCCGCCGCTACCAGGCGCATCGCGAGATCCGGATCTGACATCCACTTGACGATCTGTACCGAGAGGGACGGCGGAGTGTTTGGACCGAGGATGATGGCTACATCAACGACCGACATCGAATAGGCCAGCACCACGTAAACCGGCGGCCTGATCTGGGCATAAATGCGCGGAAACACGGTCTTGAGCCAGCCCGTGACGCGGCCATAGCCCAGCGCCTGAGCGACAGTGACACTGCGCTGTGACTCTGCCTGCCCCAGCGCGGCCAGGGTAAGCAGCAACAGAAAGGGAATTTCCTTCATGATGAGACCGGCGGTCATGGTCAGCCCCCATGTGTCCTGAACGATCAATAGATCGGGCGGACGGTCCCATCCTGTCACGGCCGGAGACGCGAGCCGGGACAGCCATCCCGAGGGCGCGATCAGGAACGCAAGGCCAAACGCGGCTGCTGCATGGGGCACCGCCAGGAGCGGTGACAGCAAGCGTTCTAGCGTGCGAAACGCGCGGGTTCCGGACCAGCCGGCGGTCACCAGCATGACTATCAGGAGCGAGATTGACGTGGCAAGCAAACCTGTCGATATGGACAGCATTATTGCGCGCGGTAAGCCGGCCCAATCGAACAGGTCGTTAAACACCGCCAGTGTGGGGCCCGTCAGACCCGCCACCGGAAAATGGCCGAAAGCGGGGAGCAGGGTACCCCACAAACCGGCGACAACGGGCCCGAGCATTGCCAGCAGGGTCAGGACAGGCAGGAGCGGCAGAAAGCGGCGTTTCAAGAACACCCCGGCATGCTTACTCAGCTACGCCGTATCGGCTTATCCAGTGGTCCGCGATACGCGTCATCCAGCTCGGGTGCGGCTCTGCCTGCACCGGGCCCAGCTCCGCGGGCGACAGCGTCGCCACGCCCAGGTCCAGTGCGTTAAACGCCGCACGCTCCTCTGCCGGCAGCGCATCCATATCCAGCACGGTGCCGTAGCCGAGAATCTCCGGGTTCTGGGCGCGCAGCTGCGCCTGTGGCGAGATCAGGAAGTTCGCGACAACCATGGCGCCGGCCTTTGATCCCGAGTTGTAGGGTATAGCGACGAATGACGCATTCCCGATGGTGCCCTTGTCCAGCACGAATGTGCGGGCGCTTGGCGGCAACTGATAATTGGCAATCGCTGCGGTGGCCTCGGCCGGGCTGAAGGAAATCGCAAGATCCACTTCGTCGTCAGCCATGAGCTGCAGCTGCGCCGGGCCTGTGGCAGGGTAAGCCCGGCCCTGGCGCCATAGTGTCGGCGTCAGGTGATCCAGAAAGGACCAGAGTGGGGCGGTCACGGTATCAAAGGTGCCATCGGTCGCGGGTTCGGTCAGCACGGATGGATCATCCAGCAGATCGACCAGGGCCTGCTTGAGGAATGTGGTACCCAGAAAATCCGGCGGCTGCGGGTAGGTGAAACGGCCAGGGTTCGCAGCAGACCAGTTGAGGATCGCATCCATGGACCCGAGCGGTTCGGCCAGATCGGCGGTGTCATGAATGAACACAACCTGTGCCATGGCCCAGGGGCTTTCATAGCCTTCGGTGGGTAGGGTGAAGTCCGTCTGTACGGTCTTACCATCGACATCGACAAAAGCCCAGTTCGGCAGTTGCTCGGCATAGGGACCAAACAGCAGATTCGCTTCTTTCATGGCGGCAAAGTTCTCGCCGTTGATCCAGATCAGGTCGATCGCACCGTTATCATCCTCACCCGCCTGCTTCTCCGAAAGCACACGGGTGACGGCGTCGGCAGTGTCGGTCAGTTTCACGTGCGCCAGTGTGACGCCGTGGTCTTCCATCACACGACGACTGACCCATGCGATAAAGTCATTCGTGTTGGTTGAGCCACCCCAAGCATTCCAGTAAACGGTCTGACCCTCGGCTTCTGCGGTGACCGCACCCCAATTGCCAGGGTAGGGATCGGCAAGCGCTGGCAGCGTGGCCAGAAGTGCAGCCAGTAGAGTAAGACGTTTCATAGGGGTCTGCCTTTACATCGTGAAAATACGTTTAGCGGCATAAATTCGCAGTGTGGCGGTCGCAAAGCAAAGGACACCAAAGATCCATGCCAGTGGCGAGAACCAGGCGGGCAGTAAGCACAGGGCCACAAGAAACAGGATGGTTTCGGTCCCTTCGAGAAGACCGTCGGAATAATACAGGGATTTCTGGCCTTGATTGCTGGTGGTTTGCCCATGCCTGGCCGCCAGAATGGCGTAACCCAGAAAACTCGTCCCATTGAAATAGAACGATGCCAGCAGAAAGGCCCCCGCCGCACCATTGCTGGCTGGATCATTGATCACAAAGGCCGCGGGGATCGCGCCGTAGAACAGAAAATCCGCGGCGATATCCAGATAGCCGCCGAAATCGGTTTTTTGCGTCGCCCGGGCTACAGCGCCATCGAGTCCATCGGCAAGACGACTGGCCAGCATTGGAACAAGCGCCCACGCGGATAAGCCCACCGCGATCAGAAGGGCCGCCACCAGCCCCAGGACCAGCCCGATCAGGGTCACGCTATTCGCCGTGAAGCCGTGCGCAGCCAGGGTGCGCCCCATCCGGTTCAGCGGCGGATCGATCAACACGCGTGCGTGACGGTCAAGCACTGGATTGCGCCCGCTGCATCAATTCTCCCGGTTGGCGGTAAACACCTCGGTCTCTGGAAAGAACGCGTACCAGGCAAACCAGAACCCCGTGGTGGTGGGGTATTCGCTGCCGTCATTTGCAACAGCCCAGGCGCTCCGGGAATCCTCATCCCAGTGAATCTCCAGGCGTTGTCCGTTGACAGTGTCGGTGAAGCGTGCATCGCCGTTCCGTGTGAGCTCCTCAAAAGGATAGGTCTTGTGGGTGCCATCTACCGAGACGCCCATGACCAGCGCCTTGCGGTGGTAGGTTGAGGGGGCGTTGTTGGCAACCTCGAAGAAAAGGCGGGGCGATTTCTCATAACCCCGGTAGGGGCTGCGGCCGTAATCCCGACGAAAGCCGGTATCACGACTCAGTACCTCTGTTTCGGGGTGCTCGCTCTGCCATTGCTTCCAGCTCGTGTGTCTGGCAGGCAGCTGCGGCAGGCGAGTGCCAACGAGCGGGCCACTGATGGCCACACCGAGAATCTGTGACCAGAGCGACAGGGTATTGCGATCATAGAGCAGCATGTCGCTGTTATACAGAAGTCCGGACACGCCGAACACTAGCGCCACATCCTCCACGTTGCTTGCAAACACCATCCCCGTGCCGCACAGGGGACAGTAGCTGACGGTGAAATGCTGGTTTCCAATCCTGTCGTTGACCAGTTCGTGCCAGTTGAGGATCGCAATGGGATAGGCCCGGGCGCGACCGTTGATAACAATGCCCATGACACGGTCGTTGCCATCGACAAACCGTGCCTCTTCGGCAGCAATGAAAATGGGTTCGTTGATGGCTGGAATGCCATCCCGTGGCGGTCCGCCCGACTTGATCTCCTCCGGGGGGATTGTCGCGCCCTCGAGGTCAAAGCCGTTTTTTGTTATCGCGTGCGCTGACTGCAGGGTGATCAGCACCAGTAAGAATGCCACGAATGGCCGCTTCGCTGTCATTGCACAATCCTCCACCAGAGTGCCCGGGTCTTGGATGCAGAACAACGCGCATTATTACAGTCTCATGAGCTGTGCCTCATCAGTCCACTCGCAGCAATGCATGCAGCAGGTTGTCCTGAAAGGTGGGGTTACCGGTAAGCAACTCATGCCGCTCGCAGAAGAAAAATACGTTGCGTGGCGCAAAATGCAGATATTTGTGCCGGGGGGCGGTCGGGTCGAGTTCTTCCCGCCCCAGCAACGAAGCCTTGGTGACGGTACCGTCTCCCGGTTCCAGCATCAGTCGGGAATAGTCGATGCCCGAGGACGGGTTCCGGATATCCTCCGGCCACAGCCGCAACACGGATTCGCCCTTTACTTCCTCGACGACGATGTGTGCCGGCGTCAGACTACAATCGCCGCCGAAAACGAGTGACTGCGCTGACTCTTCTGGGGTCTCCAGGCTGAGTGACCAGGTGAAGCGCCGCGCCCGCTCAAGCTGCTTGTGGAAGAAGCGGCGCAGGGTGGCGATGCGCGTCTCTCCGGCATCCGTCCCATGCTCGTCTGTCAGTCTGTCCTCGACGGAAGGGTCCCAGGGCCCCATCTTAAACCGCCGCCAGATATCGGCGTCGAACTGATCCCGTACCAGTTGCTTGCCGGAGACGGTATACAGCCAGTTATCCAGTGCGTGCGGGAAGAGTTGGTATATCGCAGGCATCGTCATCAGCACTTCAGGTGGCGTTCGGCGCAGACCGAGATCTTCGCCGTTGATCAGCGATCGTATGGCACCGAGTGAACCCAGGTTGGGGGTCCCAACGAGTATCAACCGGCGCAGACGGCTGGCGCCGGGGTCTTCGGTTTCGAACTGGTTGTCATTCAGCACATCGACGGTTCCGTAGCGACTGTAGTAGCGCGCGATCAAACCGCCCATGGAGTGCCCGATGATATCCACCCGGAGGTCGTGTTGATTGTGATCCTGACGAATGATGTGGATCAGCCTGTCCAGCTCTCTCGCACTTTCCACGGCATCCTGACGCCAGTCGTAGGTCATGACATAGTAGCGTGGTGCGCTGTCATCGGGTGCGACTCCCGGGGTACCGCGCCGGTAGCCGCCGGGCCCCTCCAGCAGTTCGATGATGCGGCTGTAATATTGCCGTCCAGCAGCATTGTCAAAGAGCGCGCCGGGTTCCAGGCCGCCCGGGCGTGCCTGAAGCGTGTCCCCGTCGATGCGCATCGCCAGATCCTGGTATCTGGATAGCAGCAGATTTCCGATGCTCCCCGGCCATGCCTCGGTGCCATCCTTACGCTTCAGTCGCGAACCGAGGACCCCGGGAATCAGCACAAGCGGCGGCTGCTCGGCCTGGCCTTTCGCCGATTCATAAAGTCGTGCAAGGTCCGGCCTGTCCGGGCTGCTGATGCAGCCGGCCAGTACCAGCAGCAACAGGCTCTGAATGAGCGGTCGCTGTATTGAACCGGCGCGCACAACTAGTCGTCCGGGGGCCTGCTGTCATTCAGGCGCCAGTCATACTCGGTATAGCGGAATTCAACGCTGCCCGTGCGTAGAGCGTCTGCCTGAGCCTCGGAAAGTCCCAATGCTTCTGCATAGCGAGCAAGGAAATCCGCGAGT
>Ga0209942_1000022_pt1 | contig 102455 bp, 103 predicted proteins | sample SalPonR1_A_D2_MG_FD_185695 | JGI IMG/M metagenome (GOLD analysis project Ga0209942, IMG submission 185695) | Salt pond soil microbial communities from South San Francisco under conditions of wetland restoration - Salt Pond MetaG R1_A_D2_MG... ...
CCATTTCCTGGGCCGACCTGATGATTCTTGCCGGAAACTGCGCACTGGAATCAATGGGTTTTAAAACCTTTGGTTTCGGTGGAGGCCGCGAGGACATATGGGAACCGGAAGAAGACATAAACTGGGGCGAGGAGACCGAGTGGCTGGGCGAAAAACGCTACTCTGAAGGCCGCAAACTTGAAAACCCCCTTGCCGCAGTTCAGATGGGCCTTATATATGTAAATCCGGAGGGGCCCGACGGAGTCCCCAACGCTTTGGCTTCGGCAAAGGATGTAAGGGAAACCTTCGCCCGAATGGCTATGAACGACGAGGAAACGGTCGCCCTGATTGCCGGCGGCCACACCTTCGGCAAATGCCACGGAGCCTCAAGCCCCAAGCATGTAGGTCCTGAGCCCGAGGGCGCAGAGCTTGAAGACATGGGACTGGGCTGGATTAGCGGATACGGCACAGGCAAGGGAGACGACACCATAACAAGCGGCATAGAAGGTCCCTGGAACCCTACTCCTACCAAGTGGGACATGGGCTACTTCGACACCTTGTTTGGATACGACTGGAATCTTGAAAAAAGTCCAGCAGGAGCATGGCAGTGGGTCCCTTCCGATCCTTCGGCCCACAACATTCCTTCTGCGCATGGAACAGGCAAGCAGCCTCCCATAATGACCACGGCAGACATTTCGCTCAGGATGGACCCGGTATACAAACCAATCGCAAAGAGATACCATGAACATCCCCAAGAATTCGCGGACGCCTTTGCAAAAGCTTGGTTCAAGCTTACCCACAGGGATATGGGTCCCCTGTCTCGTTATCTGGGACCAGAAGTTCCAGATGAAAAGCTTATTTGGCAGGATCCGATTTTGTCACCCGACCACCAGCTCGTTGACGAAAACGACATCGAAAACCTAAAGGCCGAGCTTCTTGGCTCCGGTCTGTCGGTTTCCCAGCTTGTTCAAACTGCATGGGCCTCGGCTTCCACCTTCAGAGGATCGGACTTCCGCGGAGGAGCCAACGGAGCAAGAATAAGGCTGGCCCCCCAGAAGGACTGGGAAGTCAATATGCCGGATGAACTTTCAAAAATAATTGCGGTCATTGAAACTGTGCAGGATACATTCAACAGCTCTCAAAGCAGCGGGAAAAGAATTTCTCTGGCCGACCTCATAGTCCTTGGCGGCTGCGCCGCTATAGAGAAGGCAGCCGGAGAAGCCGGGCAGAAAATAAGCCTACCCTTTGCACCGGGCAGGACCGACGCCTCCCAGGAGCATACGGCCGCCGATTCCTTTTCGGATCTTGAACCCTTTGCTGACGGCTTCAGAAACTACCAGAAGCAGAAATACTCTGTTTGTCCTGAGGAGCTTTTGATCGACAAGGCTCAACTACTTAAGCTGACGGCCCCCGAAATGACAGTTCTCGTTGGAGGTTTGAGGGTTTTGGGATGCAACTACGGGCATTCTCCATTCGGCGTATTAACCAAAAGGCCCGGAATCCTTGCAAACGACTTTTTTGTCAATGTGCTCGACATGGAAATCGAGTGGAAGCCGACAAATGAAGACCAAGACATATACCAAGGAATAGACCGCAAGAGCGGAGATCGCAAGTGGATGGCAACTCGCGTAGACCTTGCTTTCGGATCAAACTCCCAACTCAGGGCCTTGTCCGAGGTGTATGCAAGCGACGACGCCATGGAAAAATTCACGCGCGACTTTGTAAAGGCATGGTGCAAGGTAATGAATGCAGACCGCTTCGACTTGAAAAGAAAATAATCCCCGGACCGCATGACTGAAATCCATTGGGTAAAAAAAACGGACATCCCAGCCAATCCGGGATGTCCGCTCTTGCTTTTTTTATCTACATATTTATGATGTTTCCTCCAAGCGCTTTTGCGGTTTCAGGACTGCAGGTAGTGAATACCACCTGGTGGTCTTTAGAGAAATCCTTGATAAGTTTTACCGCCCTGTCCTTTCTAAGAGGGTCCATGTCGACCAGGCAATCGTCAAGTACAAGAAAACCCTTCTCCCCCCTGAGTATACTCTCAAGTATTGCAAGTCTGAGCGCAAGCGCTACCGAGTCGTATGTCCCCGATGAAAGCAGTTCCACCGGCATGAGAGTTTCAGAGTCATTGCTTATGGCAAAGTCGAGATCGTCATTTATTGCGGACACCTTGTAGACATCGTTTGTCAAAACTGAAAGATACCTCGAAAACGTCTCCATGACCGGCTTGAAAGAATCCTCGTCCATGCTGATTTTAGTTGATTCGAACGCGCTTTTGATTTCAATCATTTTTTTTGCCCTTGAAAGACTTTTTTCAAATTTTTTTTCCTCTTCCCCGTAGATGATTGACAATTCTTCGTATGTCAATTCGGGCTTTTCGCTTTCCAATTGATAGTATTTGTCCTTTAGCTTAAGTATTGAGGCCGTCTTTTCTTCAAGAGCTGTCCTTGTTTCAGAAAGTTGCCGCAAAAATTCCTCTGCCGATTCAAAGCCTTGGGGCAAAGGGGCGATTCTTTCCATTTGTTTTTCTATTTCCCCTGCTTCAATCTTAACATGCATGGTCCTGTCAAACAGTCCGTCCATGTCGCCATATGCTTCGGTCCATTTGGCTATGTCCCTTTCAGCCAAATCCTTTTCCGATTTGAGTTCAAGACTCTTATCATATAACTTCCCGTCTTCGATTCCAAGCTCAGTCAATTCCCTGAGTTTGCTGAAATCTCCGAATGCAGAAATTCTTCCAACCAGCTCTTTCCTGCTCTCTCCGTCGAGAAGCTCTTCTATTTGACGATGGCCTCCTTCAATCTCTTTCCTTGTTTCCTCAATGCGCCTGAACCTCAAACGGGCATCCTCAATATCTTTTGCTCCAATTTCATCAAGAAGCTTTTCAAGCCCCTCCTTACCTTCGATATATTTCCGCCTCAATTCAGCGAAATCCATCTTTCCGGACTTAATCTCAATCTTGCCCAATTCTTCGCTCTCTATCCTCATATATCCGTTTGCGTTTATTTCCTCTCCTTCAATCAATTCCGAGGGCTCGTTCAGGTCAGTTGTAGCAAACAGGCGGATGCCGCTCTTAATGCCTGTCGCCTTGGCAAACATGGTTCCCGCTTCCATCTTGGCCTTTAGGGTCGCAATCTCGCCCGATATGCGGTCCAGATTCTCCATGTCTTTTTGGGAAACATCGGTCATGGCTTCGGCGGCCTTTTGACCTTGGCCAATTTTTTCTTCAAGTTCTTTTATCCTTTCAAGCCTTCTTTCCAGTATTAGCTTTTCCTGGATTTTTCCGGCCTTTTCCTTTTCCTTTTCAAGCTCACATCGCTTTTTTTCGAGCTCATCAATCTCTTTTTCCAGCTGCTCCAGCCTTAGCTCACTTTTAGGCCACTGCCTGGTAGTTTGGACAAGCCGGTCCATTTCTTTTTTCAGGCCGGCAAGCTTGGGCTCTAAAACCAGCCTCCTGTGAACATCCTGCTCAAGCCCCGACATGCTTTCCTTTTTTTTCTTTATTTCAGAAATCCGCCCTTCGGCCTCCTCTATTTCAGAAATAATCCTATCTGTCTTTTTCTCAATCTCCAAGGCCGCCTGCATTTGCCTCTTTATGTTCTCCTTCTTATAAAAATGCGTGACTATCTGACCCAAGCCGTTTGAGTAGGGCTTGTTTATTCCCCTGTTGTTTTCCGGGTACTCCTTTTCCATGTCCCATCTTCCTGTGAGATTCTTTATCTCTCTGTCTATATTTCTACCCAGGTCGCCGAGCGATATCCCTTCGAGCTCCATGATCGCCTTTCTAAGCAGAGACCCGACCTCATCCGTAGCTTCCCTGTTTTTGATTATGTTTTCGATTGCGGACTTTATCAGCTTTTGATTGGAGAAAACTATGCTCCTGTAGGTTCCTTCCCCAAATCCAAGTACTTGACCAAGTGCCTCTTCGACGGCCTCTTGGTCCCGCAGTATTCCCGAATCGGGCAATGTCAACTCAGAAGAAGAGTTGGCTCCCCATTCCTTCTTGACCACATAGTTTTCTTTCCCTCTTAAAACGACAAGCCTTCCGTCTATACTGTCTCCCGATGAAATCGGCATGAATCTGCTCCTGAATTCCTTGTCGGAAGTCTTTCTTTTTCCAATATTGCTCGATCTGAAAAGCACCGAATAAATTCCCTCCACAAGAGTGCTTTTCCCCGCCTCGTTTGGACCTAAGACAACATTCAAATTGTCTCCGAACTCCACTGTCTTGTCCGTTATTCCGGCAAACCTCCTGCAGCTGTATCTTCTGATTATCATTTTCTCACCTCCAGAACAAGCTCGTAGGCCATTCTAAGAGCTTCTTCATCGCCTACAAAATGCGAGAGAAACTTGTGAGGAAATGAACCTTCCGAAAACTCACCGGATATTTTTTCAGGTGTTATCTTTGCGCCAAGCTCCGAATCGTCCGAAATAAGGCATGCAAGCTCCTCTTCAAGCCTTTCATACAAATCCAGCCTTTCCTTGAGAAGGTCATCGTCAACCCTGCCTGAAAGCCTCAGTCTGGCGATTGTCTTTCCTCTCTTTCTGCCAAGCAGGTCTCTCTCTATATTTTCATAGTCTTCACTCTCTCGAATCTCGACAGTTTTGTCTACAAAACGGAATATCCCCGTTTCGACAGGATCTGCTGAAACCTTATTTTCATCATCTACGCTTATTATCCAGGCGTTTCCCTCGTGCCTGCAGTCAAGTCCGTCGGGCTCCGGTGTGCCGGGATTGAATACCTTTCCTCCGGTCCTTCCTGTACCAGGCGGATATTTCACATGTGTGTGGCCCAAAAGGCACACATCTACGGGAAGCCTCTCCAGCTCCTCCCGGGCCATAGGAAAATACTCTCCCTCAAGGTCCGGCGATACGCCCCCTATCGATCCGTGGGCAATTGCTATGTTGACCATTTCCCCGTCCACATTCTCCCTGCTTATCCACTCGATGTTGTTCACTCCAGAATGTTTCGAGTGGCAGGGAGCCGGATAAACCACCACATCGATACCAAACTCAGCAAGCGGATATGGCCTCTCCTCTGCGACAAAAACAATCTTCTCCAGTTCAAGACCCTTGAAGCTTTGCCAAAGCTGGACCATCTCATTTTCAAAATCGTGATTCCCGGGCAAAACGACAACGCATTCCCCTTGAAAAGACTCCAGTATTGAAACCACGCTGTTTATGTCCGACTTCCTTATGCCGGTGGTCTTGTGGAACAAGTCCCCGGCAATTACAAAAATATTGCATTTATCTCTGTTGGCAAGGTCCACCATTCTTCCAAGAACATCGATCCTCGCCCGGCGGAGCGGGATTTTGACCGCTTCCGGGTAATTGCTGAATTTCATCCCTATGTGCAAATCCGCAGTATGAAAAATTTTTATTGGCATAAAAAGCCACCCCCAGAATCAATATTTCGATTTCAAGGGCGGATCTTCCTTCATTTAGTGTAATTATTTTGCCAAAGGCGGGTGAACATGACTATTTGGTTGATTTTGCAAAACAAAGACCTTGCCGCTCTCTATTAGCGTTCTCGGGCTGTAATCGACAAATGGATCTCCAACAAGTTAATCCGCATATTCCATCGTGCTGGCAATTATTTTAGCCGCCCTTTTGATTTCATGTTAAAAATTACAAAACTGTGATCGACTGATTCAAACAGCAGGCGGGAAAGTGCTTATCATCAGAAAAACAGGTGTTATGCTGTTTTGTGTCTAATTATTGTTTTTTTTAAAATGAATCCATCAAAGCTCTCTTTTCTTTGTATTTAGCATGTTTTTATTGTTTGATGAAAGATGCATATATATCAATTGTAAAAAGCCTCAAAACTTGCTCTGCTGGAAAGTTTTGAGGCTTTTATATTCAACTATGTTTTTTGTGCAATTCCAAAATCAATTATTGCTCTGTTCCATTTATTCTCTACCCAAGGGCCACATCCAGAATCATCATTACTGTAAATCCGAGCATGACTCCTATGCTGGCGATGTCGGTGCTTCTTTCCATCTGGGCTTCGGGTATGAGTTCCTCGACCACTACATAAATCATGGCACCGGCGGCAAATGAAAGTGCATAGGGAAGTATGGGCCGCATTGCTATTACAGCCAAGGCTCCCAGAACTCCAAATATTGGTTCTACTATTCCTGATGCCTGCCCGTACATGAATGCCTTTGCTCTCGAAAAGCCCTCCCTCCTCAGCGGGACGGATACGGCTGCGCCCTCGGGGAAGTTCTGTATACCTATGCCTATGCCGAGCGCGATTGCCCCGGCCAAGGTTGCGGAGGGCAGGCCTGCGGCTATTGCGCCGAACGCCACTCCTACGGCGAGTCCTTCCGGAGCGTTGTGGAGTGTTATTGCCAAAACGAGGAGGACGCTTCTATGCCAGCTTGTCTTTACACCTTCTGCCTCCTCTGTAGGCAAGCCTATGTGGAGGTGGGGGAGTATGTTGTCAATCAAAAGCAGGAAGGCCCCTCCGGCGAGAAAGCCTATGGCTGCAGGTATCCATGCCGCAACTCTGCCATCCGCCTCAACCATTTCTATTGCAGGGGCGAGAAGGGACCAATAGCTTGCGGCTATCATTACTCCCGCGGCAAAACCAAGCATTCCGTTTAGCACTACGCGATTTATTTTCTTGAAGAAAAAAACCATTGCCGATCCAAGCGCTGTCATGAACCATGTGAACAATGTTGCGGCAAGCGCCTGCCAAACCGGATCAAGTGTGTAGAACCACTGCATCATAGCTTCAGCTCCCTTCAGTCAATATGGTTTCTTTATATCCATTTAATGCCTTTTCGAAACAAAAAGCGTTTCGCTCATGTTTCCCGTTCTTCTTTAAGGCTTGTCATATTCCACGTATTCCGGCTTTTCCCTGAAAGCAAGCTTGAGAAGGGATGGTGTTATTATAGTAGTCACAAGCACCATTAGAACCACCGCTGTAAGCTGCTCGTTGCCAATGACTCCAAGCCCCACCCCGAGACTTGCCACTATGATAGCCACTTCCGCCCTCGGTATCATGCCAATCCCGACCTGCAGGGATTGCTTCCATGTGAAACCGGCAATTTTAGCACCCAATCCGCATCCGATTATCTTGCCTATCACGGCAAACAATATGAACGATACTTCCGGAAGCCCTCCGAAGGATATTTTTGTCAAATTTATTCCCATCCCTATTGAAACAAAGAATACGGGTGTGAATACAACTGTCCCAATCCTGTTTATGTTATGGGTTATGGTATGCTTTCCCTTGACCATGCTAAGTATGATTCCTGCAAAATATGCGCCTGTGACAGCCGCCACGCCCATCTTTTCCGAAAAGAAAGCCATTGCAAGCACAAAAATGAGCGCATAGGATATCAGCATTCTATCGATGTTGAAGATTCCCATCACCCTTGCTATTGAAATTTCGCCCTTTGAATAGTCCCTCACTGCAATTCCGACAACAAATACTATGGCGAAGAATATCGCCAGTTTAACTATTACGGAAGTAATACCGGTTGCGCTTTCGGGAACAAGCATGCTTATGGCGACAGACAAAAGTATTATTCCGACAATGTCGTCTATTATTGCGGCTCCGAGTATGCCCATCCCTTGGCGGCTTTTAAGCTTTTTAAGCTCCCTGAGTGTCTGCACGGAAATGCTTACGCTTGTAGCCATAGAGATGACCCCCATGAAAATTGAAAGATTGAAATTTCCGCCGAAAAAATAGAAGGCTCCGCCGACCATGAAAAACGGCACAGCAACCCCACCCAGCGCAATCAATGTCGATGCGCCCTTGGACCTGTTGAGTTCCGTGACATCGGTCTCGAGCCCGGCAATGAACATGAGTATTATTACTCCTATTTGGGAAAAATAATAAATCACTTCAGTTTTTTCAATGAAATATGTACCAAGCAGAACTCCTGCAATTATTTGTCCCAAAACGATAGGCTGCTTGAATTTCTTGCTTATCAAGCCGCCTATGTTGCCTGCCAGGAGAACAAGCGCAAGCTGAATCAGAAAATCGTATCCGTTTTCCATTACATTACCTTCTTTTTAAAATATTCTTGTTACAAGTATACTCCTCTTTTGGGGTTATTCAAGCGAATTCAAGCTTTAAAGCCCGACTCTTCAAAACAAAGCGATTTTATGCCTTTTTAATGGTATAATTAAATACAATCAGAAGGCAAAGGGGGCGCATTTTATGATAAGCTTGTCTTCCAGGCTTTTGAGCCATGAATATGTACGGGAGGAATTGGAAAGGATGGGCGCCAAGGTAATTGATGTCCACGGCACGATGTACATGGTCAAGTTTCTAATTAAGGACATAAAGATCAACTACATCTACCACATAAACCCGGACAACACTTTTTTTCTTGAACGCACCAAGCCCTACGTCATCCCAATGGGCGATTTTGAAACCGAAGAGGACATACTCGAGATAATAAAAATAGATTTCGAGCAATTCAAAATGGCTATGCACAGCAGCAATTTCAATGAATTTGTAGAAATTGACACAAGCATTACAAAACTTGTGAGAACCTTTGAGGACCTCTTTCTTTATTACAATGTCTCTAAAGAAAATCTGGACGAAATCCGAAAGAAAACCGAGGATGTGCTTGAAAAAATCCATGAGGCGAAAAATTCTTCCGAAAGAATTTATTTCAAAAAAGAGCCTCACAGCTTTTAGTATAGTGATTGCAAATTGAAACAATCTGACAGCAAATTATCTGAAACCGGATCGAATGATTCGGTTTTTTTATTGCTCCCGGGGTATATATAGTCTATCAAATACAAGGGGGAAACCCTCATGACAAAGAATCTTTATGTGGGAAAAATAAAAGGAATAACCATAGAACTAAATTCAAGCTGGTTTGTGCTTGTAATACTTGTGAGTTTTATCTTCTCCAACTTCTATCTACCGTTTTTCTATACCCAGTGGTCTTCGGCCGCATACTGGTCGGTTGGAATATCAATAGCGCTTCTTCTTTATGCTTCTATACTGATCCACGAACTCAGCCATTCTTTGCTTGCCCAGAAATACGGAATAAATGTCGACAAGATAACCCTGTTTATTTTCGGAGGTTTGGCCCATTTGTCCAGGGATGCAAAAACACCCGAACACGAACTGAGGATTTCGGCAGCAGGCCCTCTTGCAAGCCTGGGCCTTTTCATATGCTTCCGTGCTGTTTATATTGTTTTTTCCGGAATTCTTCCGATTGAGCAAATAGCTGCTATTGGCCTTTTCGTTTCTAACTTGAATCTCGCAATTGCGGCATTCAATTCTGTCCCCGCAATGCCTCTCGACGGTGGGAGGATTCTCCGGGCCCTTGTTTGGAAGTACTCAAAAAGCAGAAATAAGGGTAGTAAAATAGCCAACATGGCAGGAGGCGTTTTTTCGAATTTGCTGATTTTTTTCGGTATCATATTTATAGTACAGGGAGATATGCTAAACGGAGTATGGCTGTGCATGATAGGCCTCTTTCTTGGACAGTCATCCCGCTTCCAAGCCCAAAACGTAAAACTCGAAAAACTTTTCCACGGAATGAGCGTACGCAATCTGATGACTACAGACATCATTTCGGTCTCTCCCGGAATGACCGTCGACCAGGTTATCCGCGGCTTTTTCTACAATTATAAGCATCCATGCTTCCCCGTCATGGAAAAAGGGGAGGTTTTGGGTCTGCTGACGGTGCATTCTCTTAAGAATGTTCATCGCGATGAAATAAACCATGTGCGTGTTGAAAAGATATATATGCCTCTGGACAACTCTTTCACCATTTCACCGGATGAAGAAATGTCCAACGTTATTCAGATGATAATGAGAAATCCACTGGGAAGGTTCCTTGTAATTGAAAACGAGCGCCTTGTGGGAATAATTTCAAAAACGGACCTGATCAAATATATTTCCATACACCAGGACATACAATTGGACGAAAAAAAATAGATTCATCCCTTTATTGCTGCAAAGGGCCTTATCCCCCTTGCAGGCTAGGCCCACACCTCTAAAGCAGGCTTCACTTTATTGATTACAGATTTTTTTAATCAAATTCTAATTTTAGCTTAAGAAAGCTCTAATGAAGCCGTTTTATAATCAAAGCATGGAAATAAAAAAACTTTGGAGGTAATTGAAATGAAAATCACTTTGGAACAAATCGACTTTTTGAGAGAAAGGGCAAATGTAAGCTACAGGGAAGCCAAAGAGGCTCTCGAGGAAACCGGCGGAGACATGGTGGATGCGCTCGTAATTCTTGAAAAGCAAAACAAGCTCTCCGGCAAAAAACAATCGTCGAGCAAGAACAGTGGCGAAAACGGATTTTGGCACAGTGTTAAAAACTTCTTCAGAAAGATGAACAAAATAAGGTTCATACTGAGGAATGAAAAAAGCGTACTTATCAACTTCCCGCTGACTATAGCGTTGATTCTTGCGATAGCCGCAACACCGTTTGTAGTGCTTGGCATCCTGGTGGCTCTTTTCGCAGGCTACCGCATACAGTTTAAGACAGAGAAGGGTGAAGACATGGCCGTAAACAAGTACTTCGACAAAATGTCCGATTCTGTCAAGTCAATGGGCGAAGACCTCAAGGCTGAATAACAAGCTCTTTATGCAGCCTGCCGAAAGGCAGGCTGTTTTTATCTGCATGTTTTGAGGTATAATGGTATAAAGACGCAAAAGGGGAGCAATTTATGGAAACTTCTATCTTGATTGTCGAGGATGAATCGAAAATAGCAAGATTCATGGAATTGGAGCTGCGCCATGAAGGCTATGAAGTAAAGATAGCCGAAGACGGAAGAAAAGGGCTTGTGGAAGCTGAATCTGGAAAATACGACCTAATACTTCTGGACCTCATGATCCCTGGCATAAACGGCATGGAGGTTTGCAGAAGGATACGCCAATACTCGGATGTCCCAATAATAATGGTCACAGCAAAGGACGACACCATGGACAAGGTCACAGGTCTCGATAATGGAGCAGACGACTATGTAACAAAGCCTTTCGCAATTGAGGAAGTGCTTGCCCGAATACGCTCCGTCATTAAAAGGAAAGGCTCCGCCGCAAACAAAACCCCATCTGCACAGCGCCTGATTTGCTCCGGCAACCTTTCATTGAACCATGCTGAACACAAGGTCATGTTGGACAAAGAGGAAATAGCTTTGACCAAGCGGGAATTCGACCTGTTGGAATACCTTCTACTCAACAAAAACATGGTGCTGACGCGTGAGCAGATTCTTGAAAATGTATGGGGATACGACTACTATGGGGACACAAATGTGGTCGATGTTTACATAAGGTATCTGAGAAGCAAAATCGACGAACGTTTCGGCAGAAAATTCATCGCCACCATTCGCGGTATAGGATACTCGCTTAAGGATGAATGACATGAAGAAAACTTGCAAAGCAAAAAAGTTGCTAAAAACCGTCACATCTCCCTTAGTGGTTTTTTTTAAGGGGCTGTTTTTCCTGCTCAAAAATATAGGCAAGATAATTTCTTTTCCGTTTAGGGCTCTCCGGTATTTGTTTGAAACCATTTCCAGCCTTTTCAGGTTTTCGATAGGCTTCAAATTCTCTTTCTACTATTCAGCCATGTTCATCATTCTTCTTTTTCTCACGAGTTTCGCAATAGTTGTCGGCTTCAAGGCATATGTTGAACTCGAGGAAACAAAAACGCTGCAGGAGTTTTCACATGCGGCGCAGGAAAGCATACTTTCGGGAGGACCCGAAGAAATGGACCGTTTGAGAGTGGCTGCCAAAATAGATAACATAGACGCAAAGCTGCAGGACATATCAGGCGAAAGCGATTTTTACATAGAAGTAGATCCCGACGATTCGTTTTTCGACTTTAAGGAAGAGGAGCTTCCGAACCCCAAATGGGATTTTTTGGCGATTGAAAACATCGAGATTGAAGATGTTTTCCCTGATGAAGCTCCCGAATACAGGCTCTCGCTTACAAAGAACCTGGAAAGACAAAACGGTTTTTTGGCAATGTTGCTTTTGGTTCTTTTCGTATTCGATGTTTTGGGCATAATTTTCATATGCGCCAGCGGCTTTAGGATGGGAAAGAGAATGATGCTTCCCATAAAGAATATGACTGACTCAATAAAGCACATAACTGTAAACGACCTCGACACCAAGCTTGATGTAAGGGGAGTAAAGGACGAATTGAAAGATTTGGCGCTCACTTTCAATGACATGACAGGCAGAATCAAGTATGCCTACGAAAAGCAAAATCAGTTTGTCTCCGATGCCTCCCACGAGCTTAGAACTCCTATTTCAGTCATACAGGGCTACGCCGACATGCTCGACCGTTGGGGAAAAGACGATCCCGATGTTCTCGATGAATCGGTGACTGCAATAAGGGATGAATCAAGAAACATGAAGGATTTAACCGAAAAGCTGCTTTATCTGGCCAGAAGTGACAGGGACATGATAAGAAACGAAAAAAGCGAGTTTTACATTGATGAGCTGATTGAAGAAATTGCAAGGGAAACCCGCCTCATAGACAAAATCCATGAAATTTATTGCCAAAGCGAAAAGAACATGCCCGTTTGGGCTAACCGAAAAGCTATAAAGCAAGCTCTTCGCATTTTTATTGACAACAGCAGGAAATTCACACCCGAGGGCGGAAAACTTTTCCTAAGGGCCTACAACAAGAAAAACAAGATTGTAGTCGAGGTTGAAGATAGCGGAATAGGGATCCCAAAGGGGGACATCCCTCTGATTTTCAACAGATTCTACAGGGTTGACAAATCGAGGAGCAAAAAGATGGGTGGAAGCGGTCTTGGACTTTCAATCGCCAAGTGGATAGTGGAAGAGCACAATGGAAAAATTCTGGTAAAAAGCAAGGAAGGCCAGGGCACCAAAATGAGCCTGGTGCTGCCCTATAAATAAAAAAGTGTAAAGTAGAAAGTGGAAAGTTTAAAGGAAAAGAGTAAAAACAAAAGCAAAGGCAAAGAAACTGCAAAAGCAGAAAAGAAAAGAGCTTTCAAATGTATTTGTTTTTTATACTCTTTTGCATTTACTGACAACTGATAACTGCCCACTGACAACTGTTTTTAAGCCGGCAGCATGCAGTTTGCAGTAAAAGATTAAAAACAGTATGAAGCCCCGAAAATTTTCGGGGCTTTATGGTGCGGAATGAGGGAATCGAACCCCCGACTTCTTCCACGTCAAGGAAACACTCTACCACCTGAGTTAATTCCGCATACTTAAATTTAATTGGTGCGAAGAGGGGGACTTGAACCCCCACATCCACAAAGGACATAAGATTCTGAGTCTTACGCGTCTGCCAATTCCGCCATCCTCGCACAGCCAGTCGCCACAATCTTGTATATCATAGCTACATATTACATTTTAACAAAATTATTGTTTTAATGCTACTCTTTTTTTAATAATTGAATTTATATTAATGATTTCTCTTGACATTAGTTCGGCACCGAACTAAAATATAGGCAGGCAAGCAAATCGACCGCAAACAAGGAGGATGTAAATGAATTCTATAAACAACGAAGTACTTGAAACTATCAAGAGAAGACGAAGTGTAAGAAAATTCTTGCAGGAAAAAATCAAACAGGAAGAGCTTGATGCCATAATAGAAGCCGGAATTTATGCTGCAAGCGGCCACAATTCGCAGCCATGGCATTTTACTGTCATTGAAAACAAGGATTTCATCAATGAAATGAACAGAAAGACCAAAGAAGCAATGTGCCAATCGGATATCAGCTGGGTACGAAAAATGGGCCAAAAGGAAAAACTTCACATACTTGGAGACGCTCCAATGGTCATAGTCGTTTCGGGCAGGCAGGAAAACGCGTACTCCCCGCTTACAGACTGTGCAAACGCCATACAGAACATGATTGTCGCCGCGGAAAGCCTGGACATAGGAAGCTGCTATATAGGCCTGACCGATTTTTTCTTCAAGGATGATGAAAACCTGGCTTCACTTAACCTTCCGCAAGGTCATGTCCCATACTATTCTGTTTCCATCGGTTACAAGGATCCATCATATGTATGGAAAACACCTACAAGAAATACTGATGTAGTAAACTACATCAAATAAGCATATGAATAAAAATTATCTTATATACTATATAAGCAGGATAAGGAAGAAATCGGGTCGTTTCATTGAATCTTTCCTCGAAAGCAAAGGATTGAAAGGAATAGGCGCATCCCACGGCACAATTCTTTCGGCTCTTTATTCAGAAAAAAGGGCTCTGTCAATGAATGAAATATCCAAGCTCATATACCGCAACAAATCCACAACTACTCAATTGGTAAACAAGCTTGTCACCGGAGGATACGTTGAAAAAACCCGGTGTAAAAACGACAAACGCGTAAGCTATGTTGTCCTCACTGACAAGGGTCGTGAAATTCAGCCGGCCTTCGAGTCCATTTCCAAAAAACTGATTGAAAAAGCTTATGAAAATTTTTCTGAAGATGAAGCAAAAGAATTACTAAGGCTTTTGAAGAAATTATCTGGAAATTTCAACTGACAACAAAACGAAGCCCTCCTGTTGGAGGGCTTCGTTTTGTTGTCAGCCATTTGTCCTATTAACTCTTATTCTCTTTTCTTCTTCTTTTGTCGGCATACATTTCAGCGTCGGCAATTGTTACGAGATTTTCAATGGATTTTCCGTCTCTAGGGTATTCAGAAACGCCGAAGCTGAAGTTTAAATGCAAGTCCACTTTTCCATGATGCACCGTTTCTTTTTCAAGCAGCCTCCTTATTTTCTCCATTTTTTCCGTAATAGTTTTCTCTCCGCTCCCTTGAAAAATTGCGATGAATTCATCTCCTCCGAACCTTCCGATAATGTCGCAGTCTCTTATCTTTTCAATCACTCTTCTACCAAAAGTTTTGAGGACTAAATCTCCTGCAAGATGTCCGTATGCATCGTTTATTTGCTTCATTTCGTCAATATCCATCAGTACAAGACTCATCTTCTGGCTGGATACATCCGCTATATCCATTGCCTTTTGAATCATCTCGACAAGATATTTCCTGTTGATCAGACCTGTTACCGGATCGGTCCTCATGCTCATAAGTTTCTTTTGATACTTTCGCTGCTTTGTAAGAACTGTTTGTATCTGGTCCCTCATGTATTCCATAATTTCGATATCAACCATATCAAAAGCAGTTCTCTTTGTGCTGTCAATGTTTATGAATCCGTAAAGTTCATCGTCAATCCATATAGGAGAGACCAAAGACGTCTTAACGCTCTCCCCGTCGAGCACGAGCAACTCGGGACTCTCTATTGCTTTCATTTTATCGATGTCCCTTACAACACAAATTTCTTTGGGCACTTGTCCCTTGCTTTTTACCACCAGGCTGTCCTCGAGCCGGACTTTAAAATTTTTTGTCATTTGCTTTGGATAGCCCTTTGATTTGGGCATTTTGAGAAAACCGTTTTCGTTAATCAAGAGGATTGCGCCAAATTTTGCATTTGAAATCGACTCTATGCTTTTTTCAAGCAGCATGCCTAATGTATCTGTCTCCTCGTCCGAAACCAAAAGTCTTTGGTTTATCTGAATGGCTATGTCTTTTATTCTATTTAAGGCCTTCATTTTCTTGAAAAGGTTGACTCTTTCGGTTATATCGACAACCACTCCTACAATTCCAATCAATCCACCCATTTCTTGGCAACAGACAAGGTCTTTCATTATTTGAAGGTCGCGCAATTCCCCCTTGTTGTTTGCAACTTTGACTTCATAAACTTGAACGCCTTGACCCCTGAGCAATGCATCATCAACTGCTTTGAATCTCTCAGCTACTGATTCAAGCCCTATTTCGTCAGCTTTTTTACCGATTATCAAACTTTCATCTACTCCCATAAATTCACAGAATGATTTGTTGCAGTACTGAAACCTTCCTTCAATGTCTTTGAAAAAAACAGGAGCCGGCAACGAATCCAATATCGCATATTCTATCTTTTGCATTTTTCACAACCTCCTCTACCAGCTGTCGATCATGTCCTTAAGCACCAGCTCGGCACATTCCTTTGCCTCTTGCATGGAATGGTCTCTGTAATTGCCGCATGACTCAATCCTTGCGGCCGGAACTTCACTTGTTGCCATAATTCTCTCCAGCGAATTCCTCAATGCCTGTGCCACGTTCCTGGATTCCGGATCCCCCCAGCAGATCATATAGAAACCCGTGCGGCATCCCATCGGTGAAATATCAATTATTCCTTCCATTTCCTCTCTCATGTATCCTGCCAACAAATGCTCAAGCGTATGTATGGCGGCTGTAGAAAGGAAAACTTCATTCGGTTGTGTAAATCTAAGGTCGAACTTGCTTACGACGTCACCCTTTTCCCCTTTGGATTCGGCCGCTTTCCTGACATATGGAGCCTTTACTTTTGTATGGTCCAATTCGAAACTTTCAACTTTTGTCATTTTAATCCTCCAATATTTTTTAAGCCCGGGGCTTTATGTTTTCAAGCGTTTTGACCAGCAAGTCCCATGTCCTCTCCGCTGACCCCTTGTCGAGACGTTCCCTTGTAGAATGGACATCCGACATGTCAGGACCCATGGATATTATGTCCAGATGCGGCATTTTCTCTTTAAAAAACCCGCATTCCAACCCTGCATGAATGGCTTCCACCGAAGGCTCCTTCCCGAACAATTCACTGTATGCCTCTTTCATCACTTGCCTGATATATGATTTAGAGACAAAGTCCCATCCCGGATAGTCCGATTCGAGCTGCATTTCAGCTCCAATCGAACTGCAAATCAAAGCCACCCGGCCATTTATCTCATCCTTGAGTGATTTCAGGGAACTCCTTACCGAAGCTGTTATCTCTATTTGATTTTCATGCGTTCTTATAATACCCAAATTAATTGAGCTCTCAACAAGTCCAGGAACGTCCCGGCTCATTTTCTGTACGCCGTTTGGAACAAGACGTAAAAATTTCACAAGTTTTTCAATGCTTTTTTTGTCAAGGATTTGTCCTTTTAATGATCCTTCCGAAATTTCTATTTTCAGCCCCGGTTCAGCCGCTTTAAACTCATTGCGAAATTTTTCTTCCATATCGAGGACTGTTTGCTCCAAATGCTTTACTCTTTCAAGCGAAGAAACCGTTTCAATACAGCAAAAGTCAGCTATGGCATTTTTCTTTGTGCCGCCATTTATTGCCGTTATTGCAACATCTCCTGAATCAAGTTCTTCAAGCAGCCTACCCATGAGATTTATGGCATTGGCACGTCCTTTGTCGATTTCCGCTCCTGAATGTCCGCCCATTAGACCCTTTATTGTTACTTTACGGCAACACTCATTCCGGGCTTCCTTTCTTCTTGCAATGTCAATCTTTGCAATATTGTTTACACCGCCCGCGCTTGAAGCTAAAAGAACACCTTCTTCTTCCGAATCCAGGTTTATCAGTATTTCTGCCTTCAAGTCCTCTGTTCTAAGACCTATTGCCCCGTTCATGCCGGTTTCCTCGCATGTAGTTATTACACACTCCAATTCCGGATGCCTGAGTTCTCTGTCCGCGGCAATGGCCATTATGTATGCAAGGGCAATTCCATTGTCTGCACCCAGCGAAGTGCCAACTGCCGAAATGAATCCATCCTTTTCTTGCAACTGCAAAGGATCGCTTTCAAAATCATGTACCCTTTCATCTGTCTTTACACATACCATGTCCATATGCCCTTGAAGCATAACTGTTGGCGCATTCTCGTATCCTTTAGATGCCGGTATTTTCATTATTATGTTCTTATGTTCGTCCTGAAAAACTTCAATGCCGAGATTTTGGGCAAAGCTTAGCAAAAAATCGCTGACTCCCTTTTCGTTGCCCGAACATCTGGGTATTTTGCTTATTTCCTTGAAATATTCAAATATCGCCTGCATGACTTTTTCATCTCCCGTCATCAAATCATCTTTTTTATTATCAATTGTCTCTATTCATTTCTCTAATAACATATCTCAGTTTTTTTCTCGAAATATTCTCATTGGCAGACTCGTAAAGATTTTCCAGGTTGTATGTCAAAAGAGAGTCGTGCTCGCTTATGCCGTAATATAAATTTGATTCTATGCCATATTTGCTCTCTACCTGCAAAACAAATTTTTTCCTTATTGTCTCAGCGTAATTTTTCATTCTTTCCTCTTCTTCTCCGAAAAGAATCAGCAATGTGTTTGTATCGACTCGAAAAAAGAAGTGGTCCTGGGATATTGCATCTATTGTTATCTCAACTAATTCATTCAAAATCTTAAGCGATGTCCTTTTCCCATATTCCATTTCCAATTTTTCAAAGTCGCTTATGGAAAAAAGTCCTATGCCGACCCTTGTCCTGCATTTTTTGAACAAAACCCACAGCTTGCCCTTTATCCTTTCATATGCCTGCCTGTTGAAAAGGCCTGTCTCCAAATCTATTAAAGCGACGTTCTTGAGTGAATTTTCGTTTTGCTTTAGTTCCCTGAAAAATGCATCTTGTGGCTTCTTTATCCCCAAATCTATCGCTACCTTGTAAATCATGTAAAACGACGTCAGCTTTAAAAACTGTCCAAGCAGATTCAAAAGCCCTTGCTTTCCGAAATCCACCAAAAAAGAAAGTTCTGACAACAATGTAAATGCTATTGCCCAAACGAGGAAAGGATAGGCCTTTTCCCCCACTTCCGACCGATCTTTGTCCAATGCGAACCATGCAGCCAAAAGCATAATCACTATTGCCGCCTCTGCCCATATCTTAAATGGAGTATACCTCAATCCACCAACACAACATAAAGGAAATGTGTCGAAACAAAGTATGCTTGTGCAAAATATAAGCGTAGCCACAAAATATATTGAAAACACAATGTCGTAATTTATTCCCTTAAGCCTTTTGTTAAACTTGAACGCTATAAGAAGCGTAAGGCTTTCCATAACCCTTGCCACAATCCAGAACTGCCCTGCAATATTCTTGTGTTCGGTAAAAACCGTAAAATCCTTGAACGAAAGTAAATGCATAAGGTCTATGAATCCAACGAAAAGATATGCTATGCCAAGGAATATTATGTAGCTTCCCCTGTTGTATTTCCTTGAATTCCATGCAACCATGAATACGGCAAAGGCTATCGATATGCTGTAGATGCCAACCAGACTGTGAAACAATAAATAATTGAAAAAACTGCTTACAAACAGACCGGTCAATACGCTTATCAAAAATATATCTTTTCTCACTCCATCCATTTTACCTTTATCCATTTACCGCCCCTCCTTAAAAAAAATCTTATTCTATTTACTCAAACTCATGCCGGCCTGTCTTCTTTGCAATTCTAAAATCTCAACCAGTATATCCAGCCTGAATTGCCCCGGAGCTGTAGGCTTTTCCATGTCCAGGCTTGCATAGCTTATTGCCGGAGCCGCTTCCCCGGAAAGAATTCTGCTGGCCATTCCGGCTTGACCCATTGCCATGTATATAAGTTCTTTTCCCTTCCGCTTTCTCTTAAAGTCAAGCGCCGCGCCAATAAGCTTTAAAGTGTCGGAAAAATCCCCTGCCATGAAAGCTCCCTTAACATATTCCGCTTCAAGTTCGGCCATTCCTTCTAACAAAGCGACAAGTTCACTTTTTTCAGGTGTTCTCTTGAAATCATGGTGGGAAGCAATTCTGGCCGAATTTTTTCCCGGCAGAATTCCATGATCAGCATTCCTATGCTGCATCCATCTGGCGTATTCTATGTCAACCATGCTAAATTCATAGCTTTCCAGCATTTCTTTAATGATTTTGAAGTATTCACTTGTATCGCCTTTGAAATACCCTCCTTCAACAGCGCTTCGCAATGTCAGTATAATTGGCCTTTTGCATTTTTCAAACATCTTAATGCAATCCCTTATCTTTCTTTTCTTATCAATAAAATCTTCATATGTAAAAACCATAGGGTCGATGCGCCATTCCAGCATATCTATTCCGGTTTTTTCAGAATCCGAAAATTGTTTTTCAACCGCTTTTAAGGTTTGCCCGTTTATTGAACCGCATATTTTCGGAATTGCAAATTCTTTTTTATCCATGTATTCCTTCCTTTTCTTTTATTTTTATAATACCACATTTATTGCACATGGCGTTTCGATAATCATTTAACAATCTTCGAATATTTCCATTTTATTTGATATACTTAAAATAAAGCTAATAAATTGGAGGATACTAAAATGAATATTGTCATAGCAGAACCCTTGGGGATTTCCAAGGAAATAATCAACACCATTGCAAGCGAAAAGCTTTCAGGAGAATTTAATTTGACCATTTTTGAAACTCCGCCCGGCGATGACCGTGAATATATTTCAAGGTGCAAGCAAGCGGATATTCTCATAATCGCAAACAGCCCCCTAAGACGACCGGTAATAGAAGCCATGCCCAAACTCAAATTTATTTCGGTAGCCTTCACCGGAGTTGATCATGTTGATTTGGATGCTTGCCGAGAAAAAGGAATCACCGTAAGCAATTGTGCTGGCTATTCGACTCCGGCAGTTGCCGAACTCGCAATAGGACTGATGATATCGGTTTACAGGCATGTTTCTGTATGCGACAAAATAACTCGAACCTGCGGTACACGGGCAGGGCATATAGGCAGAGAGCTTAAAGGAAAAACGCTGGGAATAATCGGCACAGGAGCCATAGGAATGGAAACAGCCACCTTGGCTGGGGTTTTCGGCATGAAGATAATCGCCTACAGCCGCAGCCAAAAGAGTGAAGCTGAAAATTTGGGAATAGTCTATAAAAGCCTTCCCGAAGTCTTCTGTGAAAGCGACATAGTAAGCATTCATGTCCCTCTAAACGAAAATACGGTAAAGCTGGCAAGCAAGGATCTGATCGATTCTATGAAACCGTCTGCGGTACTCATAAACACTGCAAGAGGCCCCATTGTTGACAATGTCGCGCTTGCGGAAGCGTTAAGGGATGGTCGGCTTTCCGGAGCAGGAATAGACGTTTTTGAAATGGAGCCGCCAATTCCGTCAGGTCATCCACTTTTTGAAGCGCCAAACACGACTCTGCTTCCTCATGTGGCTTTCGCCACAAACGAAGCCCTGCAAAGAAGGGCCGTAATTGCATTGGACAATGTCTCTGCTTATTCTAAAGGAGTGCAGATAAACGTCATTTTGTAGAAAACCGCATCATTAAAAAACCATTATGAAAGGAGACCTGTTTCATGGATAAAATTTTAGGGGAAAGCCTGGGCTGGTGGACAGAGAAGTATCCACTTATAAGTGATATGGTCAAAACAAATGAGGTTTTCTGGGTAAATCCTCTTTACAGACAATCCCGAAAAGCCTTTGAAGAAATAAGCCTTTCAATGAAGGATATTGAGGACGCTTCAAAAAGACTGGCCAGGTTCGCTCCTTATCTGGAAAAAGTTTTTCCTGAAACATCACCTTTTAAAGGCATCATAGAATCGCCGCTCAGGGAAACACCTCTTATGAAAAGCTCTTTGGATGATTTCTACAATTGCCGGCTTGATGGATCTCTTGTGGTAAAGTGCGACAGCCATTTGCCCATATCCGGATCTATAAAAGCCCGGGGAGGAATATATGAAGTCCTCAAGCACGCCGAGGATTTGGCTTTTGAACACGGGCTGCTTACGCCTAACGACGATTATTCCATATTGGCTGATGACAGATTCAGGGAATTTTACTCAAAATATTCCATTGCTGTAGGCTCCACCGGCAATTTGGGCCTAAGCATAGGAATAATTAGCGCCAAACTGGGCTTCCGCGTTTTTGTCCATATGTCGGCAGACGCCAAAGAATGGAAAAAGAATCTTTTGCGAAGCAAGGGAGTAAGCGTTGTTGAATACGATTCGGATTACAGCCTCGCCGTAAAGGAGGGGCGGCGCCAATCGGAAGGCGACCCCTCCATGCACTTTGTTGACGATGAAAATTCTAAAACCCTCTTTCTGGGCTATTCTGTCGCAGCCCTGCGTCTGGCAAAACAATTGCAAGAACTCAAAATCACAGTAGACGAAAAGCATCCAATTTTTGCATATTTGCCATGCGGTGTAGGCGGCGGTCCCGGAGGCGTGGCCTTCGGACTCAAAGCCGTATTCGGAGATTCTGTACACTGTTTTTTTGCAGAACCGACCCATTCCCCCTGCATGTTGATTGGCATGATGACCGGGCTTCATGAAAAGCTTTCGGTTCAAGATTTTGGCATCGACAATCTTACCGAAGCTGACGGCCTTGCCGTTGGAAGGCCTTCCGGCTTTGTAGGAAAAACCATGGAAAAACTTATAAGCGGAATATATACATCAACCGATGAAAACATGTACAAGCTGCTGGGGATGCTTGCAGACAGCGAAGACCTATGGCTTGAGCCTTCCGCACTTGCCGGTTTCACCGGGCCATGCCTGGTTGAAAACAGCGAAAAAGGAAAGTCATATCTCAAAAAACATGGTTTGAAGGCAGAAAACATTCTGCACCTTCCTTGGGCAACAGGCGGAAGCATGGTGCCTGAGAAAACTATGAAAGAATACTATGAAAAATCAAAAATTTGATTTGCTGAAAAAAGCGCAGCATGGATTCCATGCTGCGCTTTTCAAGTGGCTATATGTTGGATTTTCCTGAAACGGATTCAACCGTAAACTTTATCACTTCAGTGATTCCATAAAGCTTTTCTGTATAATCCAAACCTTCTTTTTTCATTCCCCCGCAATACTTTTCAAGCAAAAGCTCCAATGCCTTTCTCTTGTCTTTATCCGGAGCGATTTCAACCTTTCCTTTGGCAATTGCGCTTGAATACTCTGTTGTGAATTTTTCCGGAATCGTCTCTGCGGAAAGGACGCAGCAAAAGGAAGCTTTTTCGTTTTCTTTTATTATGTCTATTTTTTTTCCTTCAATTGCGCAATGTATGTAGATGCACTTGCCTTGGCAGGCATAATTTAGCGGCACTCCGTAGGGCACCCCTTCCGAGGAAGCCAGGGATAGAACTCCCCATTCGGCTGTTTTTAGCATTTCCCAAGCCTTTTCATCTGAAACTTTTCTATCTTTTCTTCTCATTTCTCTTTCCATTTCTATTCCTTTCCTATTGAGACCCACCTGTCGCCGGCATATTCAGCCAAGTCGGCAACAGTTATCTGAACCGCCGAATTCCTTGAGCCCGCAGCCGGGTAAACCACATCATATATCTTAAGACTTTCATCTAAAAAGACTCTCAATCCCTTAATGTTCCCGAAAGGACAAACTCCACCCATAGGATGCCCCGTCCTTTCCTCTATTGATTGCGAGGGAAGCATCTTTGCCTTTTTCCCGAATTCCGCCTTGAATTTCTTGTTGTCGATTCTTGTATCACCTTTCATGAGAACCAAAATATCTTCATCCTTAAGGTCAAAGGCCATCGTCTTTGCAATCATGCCCGGCTCAACTCCCAGAGCCTCTGCCGCCAACTGAACGGTAGCAGTGCTCTCATTGAACTCGATGATTTTAAATTTATAGCCTTTTTCGGCAAATTCTTTTCTTACGCCTTCAATTCCCATTTATATCTCCCCCATTCCCTTTGTATTATTTATTTGCCTGTTTCTGTGCAACTATTAAAATCATGATAAACCATGTCCTTGCCGCTACGCTTGCAAAGGTATAGATATTTATCTATTCTGTAGAAAATGCTTTCGTTTGTGTCTCCCTCCCGTATTTGTGTAACTCCGAAGCTGCAAGTGATATTGGCTTTGCCAAAGCGATTTTCTTTTACCTTTCTACGGATTCTTTCTACAAATTTAAGTGTGGTGTCTGTATCGGTCTCCGGGAGTATCATTACAAATTCCTCTCCGCCCCATCTTGCGAATACATCTATTTTGCGAGTCTCTTCCATTACCAGTTGCGAAATTTCTTTCAAAACAAGGTCGCCTTCCATGTGACCATAGGTGTCGTTTACCTTTTTGAAATCATCAATATCAAACATCACAATAGAAAAAATCCTACCATGTCTTTTCCATCTTTCCAGCGCTTTTTCCAATTCTTTTTCGAAAGCCCCCCGGTTCAAAGCTCCTGTCAAAAAATCCATCATTGAAATTTTCTCGAGCCCCATGTTTCTTTCATATCGATTTCTTTTATATACATTTACCTCGTAATCACGGTATAAGAGAAGCGATGCCGTTATTAAGACGTATATAGCCACAGCTAAAAATTCCGAAGCATCCGTTCCTTTTTCCCCGACCAAGGTAACAGCCAAAAAACCTGTTATCATGTATATATTTACAAAAAATACATAAATCCAGCGGTTGTGGATTGTTACCAAAACGACTATTGCCAAAAATAGACCCATGGTCTGGATGAGTAAATTTACAGGTTGGTAAATCCAATATATATGCAAAAATAAAGTGACCGCAAAAAGTTCCATCAATGTCAGCCCTTTAAAATAGTCAGCATGGTTATCACCTTGGTTAAACCAAAGGTAAAAAACCAGGAATCCGACAAAGAATATGCATCTGTCGAATATTACCCTCACAAACAAATCCCTGTTTGCAAGGGCAAAATAATCGGGCACAATAAAAAGAAAATTCATGATAGCCACTATAATGATTATTCGTCTTACTATGGGTACTGTTTTTTCCGTATAAAAAAGGGAGTATTCTTTTTCCGTAACTTTGTTGGCGAACTCTCCCTTAAGTTTGGAAATCGCGTATCTTCTTTCCATAAAATCCTCGACTCCTCCGTTTATGCATTTCTAAGTCTGATTATATAATAAAGTCCGCATTTCAACAAAGGCGGACTTTATTATATTTATCAATTTTTCGGTTTTTGATCCGCTTTACGGAAATTAATGCTGAAAAACTTTTATTCCTGTTCTTCAAATTCCTTTTATTACCGCTTCCACCCATTCCCCAAGTTTTTCGGAAGCCGCATTTGCTGTCTTTACAACTCCCTCATGGGAATGTTTTTCTTTCCTTATGCCCGTGGCCATGTTTGTTACACAGGATATGCCCAAAACCTTCATGCCAAGATAGTTTGCCATTATGGTTTCCGGAACAGTAGACATGCCAACAGCGTCCGCGCCCATTGTCTTCAGCATCCTGATTTCAGCCGCCGTTTCGTAGTAAGGCCCCGTAACTCCTGCATAGACCCCTTTTTCATATTCTATTCCAAGCCGTTTTGCCGTGTTTTCCGCAATAACAATCAGTCCTTCTGAATAGGGCTCGGACATGTCTGGAAAGCGTGTCCCGAAACGCTCATCGTTTGAGCCAATCAGAGGATTGTCCTTGAACATATTTATGAAGTCCTCTATTATCATCAGTGTTCCCGGTTCAAATCCCCTGTTGATTCCTCCACAGGCATTGGTAACGATCATTTTGTCCAAACCAAGGGATTTCATTACATAAATCGGATAGACGACTTCCTTCATGGAATACCCTTCGTAAAAATGGAACCTGCCTTTCATTGCCAAAATGTCGGTTTGGCCGATTTTTCCGAAAATCAGTTTTCCTTCGTGCCCTTTTACTGTCGACACCGGGAAATGGGGTATGTCCGAATATTCAATCTCCAACCGATTCTTGATTGACTCCCCCAAGCGCCCCAGTCCCGATCCAAGTATCACTCCTGTTTTGGCTTTCCCTTCTACTCTTTTCTCTATATATGCCGCTGATTCTTTTACCTTTTCGTATAAATTTTTCATGATTTCCTCCTGTATTTATGCTTTAGCCTTATTATTTTAATTAGATTTCTTTATTTAAAATCCTTTTTTTCTTTTTTGTATTGACAAAATTCACAATAGCGTTCATACTGTGCATATACGTTATATACAGTATGAACAAAGGGGTATGTCTATGGATATTATTATTTCGAACTCAAGCAAAAACCCAATTTATATGCAAATTTCGAATCAGTTGAAGGAACACATGCTTAAAGGAGTCTTAATGGAAGGACAAGCTCTTCCTTCTATAAGAAGTCTTGCAAAAGACTTGAGAATAAGCGTTATAACTACCAAGAGGGCTTATGAAGAATTGGAGGCGGCGGGTTTCATCGATACAGTTGCCGGAAAAGGTTCTTTTGTGTCGGCTCAAAACAGAGAGCTCATTTACGAGCAGCGGCTGAGAAAAATAGAGTCCAAGCTTTCCGACATACTGAAAGAAGCAAGCATGATTGGTTTGACCTCCAAAGAACTCGCTGAAATGCTTAAATTGATTGAGGAGGATTAAAATGGAAAATGTTCTGGAATTAAAGAACCTTACAAAGAATTATGATGGTTTCAAACTCGACAATTTGTCGTTTTCCCTCAAAAAAGGCTATATCATGGGCTTCATCGGCCCAAACGGCGCCGGAAAAAGCACCACCATAAAGTTGATAATGAATCTTGTCAAAAAAGACTCCGGAAGCATCCACCTTTTTGGAAAAGATTACCTAAATCACGAAAAGGCTGTGAAGGAACGAATAGGTTTCATTTACGACCAAAACCATTTTTATGACGACCTTAAAATGGAAAAAATGAAGTCCCTTCTGTCCCTTTACTATCCCTTGTGGGACGATGGTCTTTTCTATAAATATATGAATCGATTCGGTTTGAATCCCGAAAAGAAAATAAAAGAACTGTCCCGCGGGATGAAAACAAAATTTTCTCTTGCTCTTGCTCTGTCGCATGAAGCTGAGCTGATAATAATGGACGAGCCCACATCCGGTCTCGATCCTGTTTTCAGAAGTGAAATCCTCGACATACTTTCGGAAGTCATAGAAGACGGAAAGCGCTCGGTATTCTTTTCATCGCACATAACGCAAGACCTCGAGCGCTCGGCGGACTATGTAACCTTCATCAACGACGGCAAGCTCGTATTCAGCAAGGAAAAGCATTCGGCACTTGAAGGCTATGCACTTATAAAAGGTCCAAACAGCCTGTTTGACCCGACGGAAAAATACCAGGGGCTTGTTGGCTTCAGGCGAGACAAATACGGATTTTCAGCACTTTTTAAAAGAGAAAATGCAACAAGCCATTTTGACATTGAAAGTACGCTGGTTGAAAATCCCAGCATTGAAGACATAATGCTTTACACGGTTAGGGGGAATTCAAATGCTTAATCTTTTAAAAAAGGACTTAATGCTGCTTAAAAGAAATTTTTGGATAATGATTTTGTACAGCTTCATGATATTCTTCATATTTTCGAGGACAGACATGAACGCCCAAATGATTTATGTAATGGGAATAACAATGATATCTTATCTGCTTGTTATGTACAGCACTGCCTACGACAACATGAACAATAGCGATACCCTGCTAAACAGCCTTCCCCTTAAGAGGCGAGACATTGTCGCCGAAAGGTATATGTCGCTTTTTGTATTCATAGCATTGTCTTCAGCGCTTATGGCTCTAAGCGGTCTTGTAATTGGGTATGCAGGATTCTTGCCGGGCATGCGTCCTATTTCTCTTTTCGATTTCGTTATTGCTACATGGTCAATATGCCTTGTTGTTTTCCTTTATCTGCCTGTCTATTTCAAAGTCGGATATTTGAAAGCCAAGCTGGTGAACTTTGCCATATTCTTTGCCGTGTTCATGATTCCCACTATGATAGGAAAACTTTTTGCTAGAGGGGAAAGCCCTCTTTGGATAAGAAACCTTAATTCCGCTACTAAGCTGCAGACAAGCTTATTCATGGCAGTTTTCATAGCCATTTTCGGGATGGCTTCATACTTGTTTTCATTGAGCTTTTACAAAAAAAGGGAGTTTTAATCAAAAAAAGAGCAAATGCCAAAAAGGGCATGCGCTCTTTTTAAATTTTCTTTAAACTAAGTTTCTTCCTGCAGCCTGTCGAAACCGCTTCCCTCTCCCCATACAGAAACCACTGGCAATACATATACAAATGCCTTTTCGTCTATATCCGCAATAAAACGCTTAATCAGCATAGTCTCCCTGGGAGAACAAATGGTTAAAATCTTGCTTTTAGTATCTTTGCTGTAACCTCCAGTGACATCAAGAATTGTCAAACCCCGCCCTATTGAATTTATAATGTAGTCGGCAATTTGATTACTGTAATCGCTAATAATTTCAAGCTTAAGCTTCTTCGAACCAAATCCGAAAAGAACCAGGTCAATCGATTTGGCAAAAACATAATTCGATATTATTCCGTAAAGTGCAATATTCCTGTCAAATACAAGGGCTGCAAGGGAAAGCACACATATGTCAACGGCAAATATTATTTGGCTAAGACTTATGAAAGGAAAAATCTTCTTGTGGAGAATTTGAGCAACGGTGTCAGTCCCTCCCGTGGAAAAACCTCTTTTGAATACAAGTCCTGCTCCTATTCCCCCTATGACCCCAAAATATATCGATCCCAAAAATAAGTCGTTTTCAATAAGAGGAAAACACATTTCATCAACTGCGATAAGGACCAATGGAAATATAACTGATATCAAAAGTATTTTCAAGGTATTCTTTTTTCCAAGAAAAATAAATGCGGCTAGCATAACCGCCAAAGAAAAACCATAGTATACGTATGTGTAATTGATATTCAACAGATGCCCCACAATTATGGACAATCCTGTAAATCCACCTGTCACAAGCCCATTTGGCTTAAGTATCGACGCAATGGCAAAAGCCAACATTATGCATCCAAAGCTCAATACCAGAACATCAATCAATATTTTGTTTGATTTAATTTTTGCAACCATTCGAATCACCCCTCAATGTTTTGTCAAAGACAAATACTATCAGAAAAAGCTATATAAATAAATATAATCCCTGTTACAATTTGATTACATTTGCTTCTCTCTGCTTTATTAAATGATAATATGCTGCCGTTCCCAATCAAATAAATACATCTCCTCATTTTTGTATTCTTTATCGGCAATAAAATTTCCCGACCTTTAAATTGATTGTTATGAATTCAACTTTATCCACACTTTATAAGTGTTTTTTAATATCAAAACTTCTAACTTTAAATTGCCGGTATTTTCGCATCTTGTATACACATGAATGCACCTATCTCCATTATCTGTTTCTTTTAGGCCTTTTGCAACCGCTTTAATTTTTTCATTAAAGAACATTCCTTGATTTTGACTAAATAGAAAATCAAAAATTTCACTTGATTCACTTTCATTCCTTCACCTGTCATGCCTAATAGCTTATAATTAAGCTATAGTAAAATTATTCAATATACTAAGGAGGCGCAGAAATGGATGGAAACATGAATTGGCTGTATGAAAAAAGAATAGAAAGAACAATTAATAATCTCGAAAAAAACAACATGGAAGCTTTTATGGTTGAAGACGAGAATGAATTGATTGAAAAGATGAAAGAAATGATTGCTCCAGGTTCTCTTGTTTCAGTAGGTGGTTCAATGACTCTTTTCGAAACAGGTTTAATCGACTTTTTGAGAATGGGCAACTTCGAATTCCTGGATCGTTACGCTGAAGGACTGTCACCTCAAGACATTACACAATTGTTCAGAGACTCTTTTTCAGCCGACTACTACTTTACAAGCACAAATGCTGTAAGCGAAAGCGGGACGCTGTTTAATGTAGACGGCAGAGGAAACAGGACGGCCGCAATGATTTTCGGCCCGGACCATGTAATTGTTGTTGTGGGAAGAAACAAGCTTGTAGCAAGCGAAGAAGAAGCACTTGAAAGGTATCGCGAAACAGCCGGGCCTGCAAATGCAAGGCGGCTTGGCAGAAAAACGCCATGCACCGAAATGGGCTATTGCATAGATTGCTCAAGCCCAGAACGCATATGCAACGCTTTCGTTTCCATTAAGAGGCAAGGCGCTAAGGGACGCATTAAGGTCTTCATCGTAAACAAAGATTTAGGCTATTAAAACTTCGGCAGGAAATGCCTTCTTAATTGAATTATTTTTTTAAAATCAAGCATTCTTTATAAGTCAATATTTGAGGGGTCGGTTTTTGCCGATCCCGGCTTTAAACCCATCTTTGGAAATTTAATCTATTTAAGTAAAATTGTAAGGTTGTCGATTTTCTGTTTTTGTTAATGTTCCGATTGGAGGATACTATGAAAATGTATGAAAACCAAGGCAATTTGCCGAGACTTCCCCTTCCAAGCCTTGATGAAACATGCCGCAAGCTTTTAGAATGGAGCAAACCCCTTTTGTCTTCCCAAGACTATGAATCGTCCAAAAAGGCTGTCAATTCTTTTACTTCAAACTATGGAAAAGGTCCTTTTCTGCAGAAAAAACTATATGAATTACGAAACCGCAAGGAGACGTTAAATTGGCTGGAGCCCTTCTGGTATAATACCTATCTTGGAAGCCGGCTCCCTCTGCCTGCAAACAGCAATGTTTCATTCGTTCTTGACAAAAATACAGAATCAAAAGATTTGGCGCAGGCGGAATTTGCGGCAAGCCTGCTTGTGTCTCTGTTCGAATACCGCAATTTGCTCTACAGCGGAAATATGGATATTGATTTCCAAGGGAAAACCGCACTTTGCATGAGCCAGTACAAAACCCTTCTGGGAACAGCAAGAATACCCGGCACAAATTACGACAGTTTCAAAACAAACACTGAAGCAAACCATCTTGTGGTAATCTCCAACGGGCACTACTATTCAATCCAAGCAGCTTTTAAAAACAACATAGCCCAAAATTACACCCACTTCTACGAATCAATAAAATTTATATTGAAAGAATCCCAAAGGGACAATAATATTTCCGTCGGCTGCCTTACCTCGACAAACAGAAGCACTTGGGCAAAAAACAGAGACAAAATTCTAGATTTGAGTCCATTAAATACCGATTCTTTAAATAAAATAGAAGGGGCTTTGGCAATTTTAGTGCTTGACCAAAATGAATACTCATCTGATTCTGATATGTTCAAAAATATGCTGTGTGGAAACTCCCACAACAGATGGTATGACAAGTCAATCCAACTAATATTAAGCAAGAACGGACATTTTGCAATCAATTATGAACATTCAGGTGTTGACGGCACAACCTTGGGAAATCTTGTCCGCTTTATTTACAAAAACACTAAAGCCTATGAAAAAAATGAAACGGGAAATTCTGTTCATTCAACCGAAGAAATAAATTTTATTCTTGACAAAGATATAGAAATGGAAATTGTCAAAGCAAAGGCTGAAAGCAACAGGGTTTTTAATGAATTATCCATTGAAGTATTGCCTTTTGACAAGTTTGGAAAGAAGCGGATAAAGGAATTGAAAACTAGTCCCGACAGTTTTGTTCAAATAGCCTACCAGCTTACTCAAAAGAAAACATTTGGAAAGGTCCGCAATACATACGAATCTGTCATGACAAAACAATTCCTTCACGGAAGAACCGAAGCCATGCGGCCTGTAACACCCGAATCCATTGCCTTTGCGGAAAATCCCACAAGCGACAATTTCAGGGAAGCCATGGCAAAACATATAGAGCGAATAAAAGAATGCAAGAAGGGATACGGAGTAGACCGGCACATGTTTGGCCTTAAAAAGATACATGAGGAAAACTTCCCAGACGATGATTTGCCTGAAATATTCTCTTCGCCAAGCTACAGGGAAATTCGTCGCGACTTCTTTTCCACAAGCACAAGCAATCCGATTGGGCTTCTCTATGCAGGATACGGGCCTGCTATAGAGAATGGATATGGTCTTAGATATCTGATTTATGATAACGAACTTCACTTTGTGCTCTCAAGCAAAGTCCACAATTCTGAAAACCTTATTAAGCTGAAGAAAAATCTGGAAGAATCGCTGGTCGAAATTGCGTCCATCCTTGAATCTTGATTAAAAACCTTTATTAAACAAACCGGGAGTGAGTAAAATCATTGATTTCACTCACTCCCGGTTTGTTTTTTCAACCTCTTCTACTTTTGCTTTTGCCTTCACTTCTATCCTTTTGTCTCAAACTTTTCCTGAAATCTGACTAATGACATCTGATATATGCCCTGGTTTTTATCTTTATTTTTGATCCTTTACTCACTGCAAACAGCTCTTATCTTCCTTCTTTTCTTTCCACTTTCCAACCGTCCAACTTTCTTCTACTTTTACGCTTTTCTTGCATCAGTTTTTAAAGCTGTGTACAGGTGCCGGAATCCGTCCTCCGCGCGCTATGAACAATTCGCTTGAAAAAGGATTCACCTTCATTATGGGCGCTGTTCCCAAAAGGCCTCCGAAAACTGCTTCATCTCCAAAGCCTTTTCCATGCACCGGGATTACCCTGACAGCTGTTGTCTTATTGTTTATCATGCCTATTGCCGACTCGTCGGCAATCATTCCTGAAATGCTTGCCGAAGGAGTGTCGCCCGGAATTGCAATCATGTCCAGACCCACCGAACAGACACATGTCATTGCCTCGAGTTTGTCGAGCGACAAAGCGCCGCTCCTTACAGCTTCTATCATCCCCTCGTCCTCACTTACTGGTATGAATGCCCCGCTCAGCCCTCCAACATGCTCCGCTGCCATTATGCCGCCTTTTTTCACAGCGTCATTTAACATTGCAAGGGCCGCCGTGGTACCATGGCTACCCGCTGCCCCCAGGCCCATCTCTTCGAAAATTCTTGCAACAGAGTCGCCCACATCCGGGGTCGGGGCCAGGGAAAGGTCCACTATCCCAAAAGGTACACCTAGAGTCTCGGCCGCTTCCCTTGCCACAAGCTGTCCAGCTCTTGTGATTTTGAAAGCCGTCTTCTTTATGGTCTCGGCAACTTGGTCGAAGCTTTCCCCCTTGACTTTTTCGAGGGCCGACTTCACTACGCCAGGGCCGCTTACCCCTACATTAATTACGCTGTCTGACTCACCGGTTCCATGGAATGCTCCGGCCATGAAGGGATTGTCCTCCACTGCATTGCAAAAGACCACCAGCTTTGCACAGCCTATGCTGTCATTTTCTCTTGTAAGGTAAGCAGTTCGCTTAATCGTTTCACCCATTATTTTTACTGCATCCATGTTTATTCCTGATCGTGTGTCTCCTACATTTACCGAAGAACAGACTCTCTTTGTAACCGAAAGAGCTTCGGGTATTGATTCTATAAGTATTTTGTCGCCATTTGAAAAACCCTTTTGCACTAGAGCTGAGAATCCGCCTATGAAATTGACTCCCGTTTCGCGTGCGGCCCTGTCCATCATTTCAGCGTAAGCGACATAATTTTGGTCCGCAGAAGCTCCGGCAACAAGCGAAATAGGCGTCACTGAAATCCTCTTGTTAATTATGGGTATTCCGTACTTGCTTGCAATGTCTTCTCCTGTCGCTACCAGCTTTTCCGCCTTTCGTACTATCTTTTCGTACATTTTCCTTCTTGCCTTCTCTCCGTCTCCATCACAACAGTCAAGAAGGGATATTCCCATTGTTATGGTTCTTATATCAAGTTTTTCGCGGTCTATCATATTTATTGTTTCCATTATTTTTTTATATTGATTCATTTTTACCCACTCTCCTATATCTGATGCATTGCATTGAATATTTGTTCATTCTGAACTCTTATATCCATCTGTATGCTGTCGCCCACAGTCTTTAGTTTCTTTTTCAATTCGCCAAACGGTATTTCCATCTCCGAAATATCCGCCATCATTATCATTGCAAAGTATTCCTGCATTATTGTTTGACTGATATCCAATATGTTGACGCCGTTTTCCCAAAGTGTCTTAGACACATTTGCTATTATCCCTGTTTTGTCCTTACCAATAACCGTTATAACAACTTTCATCTTATTTCCTCCCTATTTTTGTAATAAAAAAAAGACCGTAAAAACAGTCTCTCAAAGCCGGAAATCGATAGTAAGCATAGGTGTGCCGTGCTTACGCGAATCCCCTGTCCTTTTACCTGAGAGTTTCACCATTTACGGCTTTCCCCTTCGGTGCTCCTGAGAGTCTCTCCAGAGGTCTGTCCGGAACCGGTCGCCTTCAGCTTCCGGAACCTTCATCCAAACACTATTTTCATTTATAATAAAGATATTAACACAAAGAATAGATGTATTCAATATATTATTGAATACACACTATTTTAATTTCTTTTCATACAAATTCAAATCCGCCCTGATGTTTCCTGTTTCCATGTCGCTTTTCTGTTCACAAAATTCAAAGCCCCTGCTTTTCCAGAATTTTTCCGCAAGCGTGTTGTCGCACATTACTGCAAGACGCAATGATTCAACCCTGTTATCTTCCGCCCAGTCCTGAAACTCGTCGAAAAATGAGGCACCAAGCCCGCTGCTTCTCTTTTGGCTGTCCACCATCATCTGCCCTATAAACCATGTTCCCTCATTCGGGTAGTCCTTTACCCCCTCAATTACGCCTATAAGGTTTTCCTTCTTGAATAAACCCAGTACAAATTTATCTTCTCTTTTTTTGCCTTCAGGAAATTCATTAAAAAAACCCAGAACCGTTTCATTCCCTATCTCTTCTATTCCGTGCAGGTCGTAATAATCGCCGCAATTTTTACAAAGGTTCTGCAATTTGACAAAATCGTTCTCCTCATCCAGTATTTCTATTTTATAATCCTTTGACTCGTAAATGGTTTTTTTCAAACTGGCTCCTCCTCTTTTGTTATAATGCGGGCTTTATTCTTTCTAATTCTTTAATTGATTTTAACCGCATTGCGCCTTATTCTATTACAAAAAATCCCGCATTAATCTATGCGGGATTCCCTTTTCAGTATCTTATCAACAAATTTCCATCAGAATCGATTTTGGCGTCAATCTTCATAAGCGTAGTGAAAAATTCCAAGGGAACATAAGTTCTAGACTCCCTTATTACCGGCTCCTTTGAAAGAACTGCTGAAGAATTGTAGCGGCTGTAGTATCTGTTCCTGTTTATTTTCAATATATACATTGATTGGTCATTGTATATTATTACTGTTCTTATGTTGTTGTTCCAAACAACTTTGTAACCCATTTTTTCCACAGAAACTCTTAGAGGAACCATTACTATCATATCCTTGTTGATATATGGCCTTCCCATGGAATAGTCTGTCTGTTCATTGTTTATATAGAAATTATACATTATTGGTTCGCTAAAGAATTCATCCCAATAATCCGGCAAGGTTTTTTCTACCTCTTGGGAATATGCCGCGCCTATTGATGAAAAAACAAACCCAATAATCAACACTGTCAAAATTGATTTTTTTCTCACGGCAACCCCCTTTGCTTGTAAAGCCTTTCTCCACATCTCTATATTAGACGAATCTTTGCCCACTTTTGTTTCAAATCTATTCTACTATCCAAGGAAGCCCGTCTTTCATGTCCATTAACAGGCGCGGCCTTTTTTCCAATTTCCCTCTGAGATAATTTTCGGCAAGCTCATCCTCTATATACTTTTGAACCGCTCTCCTCAAAGGCCTTGCCCCATATTTATCATTGTAACCTTTTTCGATAAGAAAATCACGAACACTTTGCGATACTTCAAGCTCAATGCCCTTTTCCCTTATTTCCATTTCAACTTCGCTAAGCATGAGCTCTAATATTTTCTTAAGCTCTTGCTCTGTCAGTTTTGAAAATACTATTATTTCATCGATCCTGTTTAGAAATTCCGGTCTGAATATTTTTCTTAGCGCTTCATTAACCTTTTCCTCTTCAGCCCTGTCTCCTCTTTTTTCAAACCCGATGCCAGCCGACTTGAGTCCGGTTCCGGCATTTGACGTCATTATAATTACCGTGTTCTCAAAATTGACCGTTCTGCCCTGGCTGTCCGTCAGCCTTCCATCCTCAAGTATTTGAAGAAGCATGTTGAATACATCTCCATGCGCCTTTTCTATTTCATCAAGCAAAATCACGGAATAGGGTTTTCTTCTTATCCTCTCGGTCAATTGGCCTCCCTGGTCATAGCCGACATATCCCGGAGGCGCTCCAATCAGTTTCGATACGGTATGTTTCTCCATGTATTCGCTCATGTCTAGTCTTATCAATGCTTCCTCGCTTCCGAAAAGCTCGGATGAAAGTGATTTGACCAATTCTGTCTTTCCAACACCCGTAGGCCCTACGAATATAAACGAAGAAGGTTTTTTGCGTTTTTTAAATCCAAGCCGATTTCTTCTTATAGCCCTTGAAACACTTTCAACGGCGTCATTCTGCCCAACCACTCTTTTGTGAAGCCTCTCTTCAAGAAGCATAAGTTTTTCAGCCTCGTTTTCAGTGACACTGCGTACTGGGATTTTTGTCCACGCCTCAATCACATATCCTATGTCGTCGATTGTTATCTCGACATCTGAAGTTTCTTCCTCCATAGTCTTTATTTTTTCCTCAAGTTTGCATTCTTCAGCCTTGAGTTCCGCAGCTTTTTCATAGTCCTTGGTTACTGCAGCGTCCTCCATTTTTTCATGCAGGCCACTGAGGACATTATTTAGGTGCTGCAGTTCCACTATACCCTTGTTTTTGAGGTTTGCACGCGAGCCCGCCTCGTCCAAAACATCTATAGCCTTGTCCGGCAAATACCTGTCCGTAATGTACCTTTCTGACAAGGAGACCGCTTTTCTGACTATCTCCTCCGAAATTATAACTTTATGATAGTCTTCATAGTATGATTTTATTCCCATAAGAATTTCAACGCTGTCCTCAACTGTGGGTTCTTCTACAAGCACAGGTTGGAAACGCCTTTCCAATGCGGCGTCTTTTTCTATATGCTTTCTGTATTCGTCCAGCGTTGTGGCACCGACTATCTGTATCCCCCCTCTTGCGAGTGCGGGCTTTAGTATGTTTGCGGCGTTCATTACGCCTCCATGGACTTCCCCGGCTCCCATAATGTTATGGAGCTCATCTATCACAAGCACAACATTGCCTAAATCTTCGGCTTCCTTTATTATGGCTTTCATTCGACTTTCGAACTGCCCTCTGAACTGGGTCCCCGCCACAATAGCCGTCATGTCCAGCAGGTATATTTCTGTATCAAAAAGCTTGGCAGGAACCTGCCTTTCGTTTATCCTGACCGCAAGCCCTTCGGCAATTGCAGTCTTGCCGACTCCCGACTCTCCAATCAATACGGGGTTATTTTTGTTTCTGCGGTTCAATATCTGCACAACCCGGTCCATTTCAAGGTTTCGTCCTATTATTCTATCTATTCTTCCGTCCTTTGCTTCCATAGTAAGATTGCTTCCATAGGTGTCAAGGTTCTTTTTGCCCTTTGCCTTCCTTTTAGCCTTTTGCGACGACTTTTGACCGATTTTTTCTCCACCGCTTTCTGATGGCCCATTTTCTTCAAGCCCATCGCCAAGGCTGACATCATCCTCAAAATCTTTGTTTCCAGTTCCCATTGACATCATTTTCATGAACATTTCATTGTTTTCCAACTCTTCCATATCCATGCTTTGAAACATCTGGTTCATCTGTTCTGAAAGATTTTCTATCTCATCAGGAGACATTCCAGTCTGTTTCATTAATTGATCCATCACAGGCAAGCCCATTTTTTTTGCGCAATCCAAACAAAGCCCGAAAAGCTCGGACTTTCCATCAACGGTTTTGGTTGTGTATATTACTGCAAGATTCTTTTTGCAAATTGAACATTTTTGCATCTTCATTTCATCATCTCCATTCGGTTTTATGTAAAAGTGAACCCGATGGATACACTCAAGGTCTTAGTACTTTAAAGTATACAATCTCAATTTAGAATGCCTGGTCCTGCCTCTCTTTTCATTATTATATATTCCCCCGCAAGACGAATGAAAACAAAATCATAAAAGAAGGGCTCTCCCTATTAAGATTACCCCTTTCAAATTTTCTCTTCTATTTGTTCAAAATCGAAAATAGTATAAGAGACAGCCCCATAAGAACCAAAAACAATCCAATTCTTTTTTTATCCATAATAACTCCGCCTTTCAGTAGAATAATACCCATGTTTATTTTACCAACACGCGGGGCTTATGGCAAGAAAGAAGGAAGTAGTAAGTGGAAAGTAGTAAGTGGAAAGAAAGAACAAAAGCAAGAGATTGAAAAGCAAAAGCAAAGGATTCAATGCTGTTGTACCTACTGCCTACTCCCCTCTTGCAAAAAGGAGCGGAAGCCAAAATGGCAACCGCTCCAAATAATATATATCTTTTATGAAAAGTAAAATTCTTTATTTCCCGGGGAATAATGCACATAAGTCTTTTACGCTAGCACCATATCCTCAAGAGCTTTGCCAGGGGGAACAAATGGAAACACTCCTGTTTGCTCCGATATGCGGCAGTCAATCAGAAATGGCTTCATGCCTTCGAGCGCTTTGTCGACAGCATCACCCATGCTTTTCATGTCAGATGCAACGGCACCATCTATTCCGAAACCCTTTGCGATTCCGATATAGTCGGCTTCCTGGCTCAATTCTGTTTCCGAAAGCCTCCCGTCGCAAAATTTCTCCTGCCACTGCCTTACCATTCCAAGCGACTTATTGTTCATAAGGACTATCAGAATCGGCAGATTATATTTAGCAAGAGTCGCAAGTTCGTTCAAATTCATTCTGAAGCTTCCATCTCCCGAAACAAGCAAAACGCGTCCTCCACTTCTGCCGAAGGCCGCTCCCACAGCTGCTCCCATTCCATAGCCCATGGTTCCCAATCCCCCCGATGTCAGAAACGTCCTCGGCTTTTCAAATTCCCAATACTGGGCAGTCCACATTTGGTGCTGCCCCACCTCTGTAGCAACCAGAACATCCTTTCCCAGGCGGCAATTCAAGTATTCAAGTATTTGCTGTGGATGGAAATCGGCTTCGTATAATGGGCAATCCGCTTTTGGCAGACTTGCTATCCAGTCCTCATGGCTTTTTTCACCTACAAACTCGGTAAGTATTTTGAGTATGCCTTTCATATCGCCAAGAATCCAGTGAGTCGCATTTATGTTTTTCCCAATCTCGGTAAAATCTATATCTATATGCACAACTCGAGCTTTGGGAGCAAAGGAATTGGGGGGACCTATCACCCTGTCACTGAAACGTCCGCCAATTGCTATAATCAAATCACTTTTGGAAATCGCCATATTGGCCTCATAAAGGCCATGCATGCCCACCATTCCGAGTGAAAGTCTGTGGCCCCTTGGAAATCCTCCCAGCCCCATCAATGTATTTACTACTGGAATCCCGGTTTTTTCGGCAAATTCTCTTAGCTGTCCCGAAGCATTTGCCTGAACAACTCCACCACCCGCATAAATTACAGGACGCTTTGATTCCATAATCCATTCTGCCGCTTTTACGACATCACCCTGAACCGAAGATGCCTCTTCAACACTTTTTTCATCGCCTTTTTCATCGAATTGCGCCTCGGCAAGAAAAACATCTTTTGGCACATCCACAAGCACCGGACCTTTTCTTCCTTGTCCGGCAATTTTAAAGGCACTTTCCATCGCATCCTGTAAATCGTCCACGCTGCGAACAATAAAATTATGCTTTGTTACGGGCTGAGTGACTGCCGTTATATCCACTTCCTGAAACGAGTCTTTACCCAATAGATGGCTCGGCACCTGCCCTGTAACATAAACCACGGGTATGGAGTCCATATAAGCGGTTGCGATAGATGTGACTAGGTTAGTAGCCCCCGGCCCTGATGTGGCAAAGCATACCCCAACTCTTCCCGTAGACCTGGCATAACCATCGGCCCCATGTGCCGCAGCCTGCTCATGACAGGTGAGCACATGCGTGAAACTTTCACTGTCTTTATACAGGGCATCGTAAAGCGGTATGACTGCTCCGCCCGGATAGCCGAATATAGTATCCACTTTTTGCCGTTTCAAGCACTCCAGTATTATTTGCGCACCTGTCATCATTTCTTTTCCTCCGTCTTTTTCTACTTTTCAATCCAAGACATCATGCTTCTTAGTTCTTTTCCTGTCTCCACCATGGGATGCTGGAGTTCCCGCCTCTTCCTTGCATTGAAGTAGGGCCTGCCAGCGGCATTCTCAAGAATCCAACTTCTTGCGAATTCTCCCGATTGGATTTCTCCCAGAACCTTCTTCATCTCTTCTCTGGTATCATTTGTAACCATTCTCCTTGAAGCCGTGTAGTCCCCGTATTCGGCAGTATCACTGACGCTGTATCTCATGTTTTCAAAACCGCCTTCGTAAAGAAGGTCGACGATGAGTTTCATTTCATGGAGACACTCGAAATAAGCGATTTCCTTTTGGTATCCAGCCTGGGTCAATGTGTCGAATCCGGCTTTTATAAGTTCTGTGATGCCTCCGCAAAGTACGCATTGCTCTCCGAAAAGGTCGGTCTCGGTTTCTTCCTCGAACGAAGTCTCGATTACTCCGGCCCTGGTGGCCCCTATTCCTTTTGCGTAAGCCAGAGCCAAATCCCTTGCCTGACCCGAAGGATTCTGATGAACAGCGAAGAGGGCCGGAACCCCTTTTCCGTCTTCATAAACTCGTCTGACAAGATGTCCGGGTCCTTTTGGCGCCACCATGAAAACATCTACGCCTTCATTGGCAACAATTTGTCCAAAATGAACATTGAAGCCATGTGCGAAAACGAGTACGTCGCCGGGATTCAAGTTGGGCTTTACGGCTGTTTCATATAATTTTTTTTGTTTTTCATCAGGCACAAGCATTACGACCAAATCGCTTTCTGCCACTGCATCCCCTGCCGAAAGTACTTTAAATCCGTCATTTTGGGCCCTTTCCCAGGACCTGCTTCCCTCATACAAACCGACAACAACGCTTGCTCCGGATTCCTTGAGATTCAAAGCGTGGGCATGCCCCTGGCTTCCGTATCCCAATACAGCCACTTTTCTTTTCTTCATCAATTCAAAATTCGCATCCTTTTCATAATACATTTTCGCCATTTAAACTTCCTCCATTATTAATATTCAAGTAAATTAAAGTCAACCAGTCTGTTAAGATATGTCACGGCCCTCTTGGAATCTTTCTCTTCATCGGCCAATGTAATGCTTAAAAATGCTTCGTCCGGAATGCTTCCTTCCACCATGAGAACTTTTTTCATTCTGAATCCCCTTCTTCTCATAGTGCCTACCACACGCATAAGCATTTCCGGCTCATTTCTGACTCTTGCTCTTATTGTGCTGTCGGAATTCATCAAATTTCCCCCTTTCAACTCTGTTTTTGGTATAAAAAAACTCCCATCCACGAAACATGTCAAAGACATATTTCAGGGACGAGAGTTGTTCTCGCGTTACCACCCCGGTTTACGTACAGCTCACGCGGTACGCCTCTTCAAGTCGCAGATTTCAATCCGTCAACTCTAGCCATGTAACGGTGGCGCTCCGCTCTCGCGGATCCGTCCTCGCCTACTCGGTTTCCCTTTTGGCTTGGAAGCTCGGGAGTGATTAGTATATATCCATTTCGACCTCGGCTCTCAGCACCGCCGATTCTCTGTAATCTCATTCTGAATATTTTTCTCTCCGTCAACGCTTTTATTGTTTTTTGATTTGAACCCAATTATATAGGCGCTTCAATTGCATGTCAACACTTTTTTCGAATTTTTCACAATTATTTCAAACTATCTGAAAATTAGGCTGGAAGCGAAGAGAAAAAGGCATACGCCTACGGCCCTGTCAAGCTTCTTTGTTGCCGATGGAGTCAAAAGCCCTTCGACTCTCGATCCCATAAAGGATGCTCCGGTCATAAAAAATATTGTCGCCGAAACGCATCCGGCGGCATAAACCACTATTCCGACCCCTACCGGAATCATTCCCGAAGCAAGGACCGCTCCGAAGGTTCCGGTCCAAAATACTATGCTTAGGGGATTTATCATTGTGAGTTTTATTCCGTAAATAAAGCTTCCGCCAAGTCTTGATTCCTTCGAACTTGTCTCTTTCCTGCCGGCTCCTTTTATATATCCAAAAGCAAACCAGCAAAGGACCATAGCTCCGGCAATCCGAACAAGCCACTCCGCACCCTGGTTTGAAGCCATCAAGCCGGATACAGCAGTGAAAGACAAGGCGATGTAGACCGCATCGACAAGAGCGACTCCCAAGGACATCTTGAAGCCTTCCGCAAAACCCTCTTTCACGGCCTTGTGGAGGAGCGCGAAAAAAACGGGGCCGACCGACAGCTGGAGGGTCATCCCAAGCATTAGTCCCTTGATATAAGCCGTCATGAATATTCTCCCCCGTTTATTTCCTCCTTAATGCTTGAGAAAACAATGAATGTCCTTGAATTGGCAACCCCCGGAATCTTTTTAAGCTTTCCCATTATGAAGTCTTCTAATTCGGATGTGTCGGATACAGCCACTTTAAGCAAATAGTCGTATTCGCCGGCTACATGATGGCATTCGACGACCTCGTTGAAACTCAACATTTTTCCCCTGAAGTCCGGTATGTTTTCAGTCCCCTTCACATCGACAAGAATGAAGGTCAAAAGTCCTTTGCCTATTTTGCGTCTTTCAAGTACGGCTCCATACCCCTTGACTATCCCTTTTTCTTCGAGCTTTCGAATTCTCTGGGCAACAGCCGGAACGGACAACTTGATTTTCTTGCCAATGTCGGAAGCAGTCATCCGCGCGTTTTTCCCAAGAAGCCTGATTATCATTTCATCGATTTCATTCATTAATGCACGCCCTTTCCATATATGCATCATAACTCTTTTCCTTTAAATGCATTATACACTAGGCTTTATATGTTTTCGACAATATGATAAATTTCCTAATAATTTTAATTATATTCGGTTTTAACTTATGTTTTTATTGTAAAAAGCATTTTCTCACGCTGGCCGAACCGCTAAGGAAAAGCGTAGGCCCGTAGTAGAGCCCAAAAGCAAGAACATCCCCCACCTCAACGTTTTCTTTGCAGTCCTCGATGTCAAGTATCAGATGGTCGCTGCTTGCGCCAAGCACGAAGGATCCCTCCAGCATTGGCAGCAGCTTGTCGGGTTGTCCGAAGTCTCCTCTTCCTACTGCAAGGAGGGCCCTCTTCCTTTTCCCTTTGTCTTCAAAGACCGGTTTTTCCCCGAAGGCGTTTATCATCATATCTCCTATGGGATGTGTCGGTTTTGTCTTGACCTCCACTACTTCTGCCTTGAGGACGAAAGCTTCCTTCTGGAGACCATCTATCCTGCAATCGAAATATTCCTCCATGTCTCTTGCGCACAGTATTTCCTCACCGATTCTCAAATGATTTATTCTCTCCGGCATTTCTCCGTCCGCAAGGGCCTTGAGCGAAGATGTGGCTCCGCCCGAAATTATTTCAAGCCGTCTTCCTATCTTTTTTTCTATCCTTTCGGCCATATTGCAAAGTCTGCCCAAGTTCTCTGATGTTGGCGCAACAGAGCCATAGCAGCCAAGGTTTGTTCCGATTCCTTTCAGTTGAACTCTTTCAAGTTTGTTTTCAACGACCAATGCCGCTTGTAAAAGTTCATCTTCATCAAAAAAACCCTCTCTCAAATCTCCAAGGTCGGCCATAAGAATGACCCCATGCGTTTTTCCCTTCCTTTCGCATGCTTTCTGTATTTCATGAAGCACCGAAAGCTCCGAGTTGAGGCTGATGTCGACATTGCAAACCACTTGGTCCACTTCCGATATCATTGGAATCCTCAGCAGAAGAATTTCCGCATCCACTCCGCCTTTTCTCATTTTGATTATATGGTCCATCCTTGAATCGGCAAGGCAGGATACGCCTCCCTGCAAAAATGCCGCTGCAACTGGCAATAGGGCCTCAGCACCCTTAACGACGCCTGCCACCTGGACGCCCCTTTTACTGCAGAATTTCCTTATTATTTCAGCATTGTTTCTTATTTTCTTAAGATTTATTTCCAGAACAGGATACATTTGAAACACCCCCCAATGTTTACTTCATTTTATCACAAAACAAAACGCTGCCGGCAGCGTTTTGTTTTGCAGCAAGCCTATTGATTTTTTTTACATCGACCGGACTATTAACGTACAGGTCCTCTTCCCGGGACAAACTTTCCTCCAAAATAAAGCATACGATTTTTAATGGAATGGTTTTTCGCCCATTCCTCAAGCCCAAGCGACTTGATTTGGCAGGAATTGTATACCTTCAAATTGTGCGGGTACTTTTCCGCCCCTGACGCTGTTGGGGCAAGCTTACCGCAGGGGAATGACGAACACTCGTGGCAAAACTCGATTCCTTTTGAGCGTACGCATTCAAGCGTTTCACAAACCCCCGAATAAAGTGCGCAGCCGCTTTGGTCTCTGCAACCCTTGCAGGCAACCTCTTCAGGGCTTTTATTCAGCATAGCTGAAAGGCCCTTCCTCATTTCCTCTGTTATGTTTTTCTCGTGAATTTGGCAATTGAAGCAATCCAAACCGCATGGCGCGGTCATTTTCCTGATATCCATTTGAATCCTCCTTTTTTATATTTAACGTTCGTTATAATTTGTCCATAAAAAAGGCTAGGAAATTATATGATCCAGAGCCCTTCTTATTTTTTCATCCGGCAAATCTTCTTCAAGAAGCAAAATCCTTTCAATGAAATTCTGCACAATCCCTACAACTATGTCCGTAATTGCATCCAGCTTTTCAGCGTCTTCAAAGTATCTCGACAATATATTTCTGTTCCGCCGGTATCTTTCTCTTTCCCACTCTATAAGCTTGTTCCTTACTTCTTGTCCCTCTTCGTAGCCCAGCCATACCTTTATGGCAAGCCTGTAAACCGAACGGTCATAGCCCCCCAGTTCCTTTCTTTGCCTGATCGCATTGCAATAAACTTCCTGCAGCGATGAACCCCTTTCCACCTCGCTGTTCAGTCTTTCAATCAATCTGATGAATTCATTGTAAACGATCTCATCAAAAAGCTCCTTCTTGCTGTTGTAGTAATAATAAACCATTGGGATTGAACAATCCGCCTCTTTGGCTATTTCGCGGACTGATGTTCCATGAAAACCTTTTTTGCCGAACTGATCTATCGCCACTCTTTTGATCGATTCCTTGTTTGTCATTTATAAAAAAACCCCTTTCCATACCTAACGTTCGTTAGTCATCTATATAATACACCGCCCACCCCGATTATGTCAAGTATTCCATAAATTTTTTCTTTTGACGCAGGTTCTGCAATTTTAAGAAGTCGGCAGTTTGTCTTTCTTTAATATTTCATTTTTCCTTGATTTCTTCCTCAATCAAGGCGTCCAGCATTTTTTCGGCAAGACGCTTCTTCAGGTCGGCCTCGACAGCAAGCTCGATTATCTCCCTTGCCGCTTGCTGCGGAGAACCGTCCCCATCTTTTTTTTCATATCGACATGAAAGGTTTTCCAGATGCTTTTTTTCGATTTCCCTGAAGATTTTGTAAGCGCCCTCAAACCGGTTTTCCATCAGTTGGAAAATTTTCTCTATGTCTCTAAGCGACAAGACGCTCTTGAGGCGGTAAAGCATAATAAGATGTTCAACTTGCACTTTGCTGTACTTTTTTTTGTGGGGCCGCTTTATGACTCTTGCCTTTACGTAGTTGTTGACCATGGTCTTTGTCATTACCTTTTCTTTTTCGTCCCTCTCGTACACCCTTAGCTTTTCATCTAAAAAACCCAAAATCTGATCCATGTACAAGTCGATGTCGGGTATTGTCTCCGGCGAAATCCCCGGAGCTTTCAAAAATTCCTCAATGCTCTTTTTCATGCTGTTTCCTCCTGTCCATCTTCTTTTACTTGTCCAAGCAAAACATTTTTACTCTTCTACAAAGCCTTTCTTGTTTTTTGCAGCCATGCTTGTTATAATCAATATACCACATAGTAACGCGTACTACATAGGAGGTTTTAATATGTTTTTCAAAATTCGCGAGCCTGTAAACACCATCACCCATCTTTGCGGGGCAATTCTTTCAGCGGCCGGACTGATCTGGATGCTTTTAAAGGCTCTAAGGCAGCCTTCTCCGGAATATTTGATATCGGCCCTTGTTTTTGGCGCAAGCCTTATTCTTCTGTACAGCGCATCAACATGCTACCATTGGCTCAAGGCTTCATCAAAAACCATAAAAATTTTAAGAAAAATAGATCATTCCATGATTTACGTTCTGATTGCCGGCACCTACACTCCTATATGCATCCTTGCCCTTCCAAGGCCTCTTGGCCTCTATCTTCTTGCTGGCATATGGATTCTGACTCTGACCGGCATAATACTGAAGTTTGCCTGGCTGAGCGCTCCCAGGTTCATCTATACATCCTTCTATCTCCTTCTGGGTTGGATGGCCCTATTCTTTATAAGGCCCATATATAGAACCCTGCCCCTGCAAGGCTTTGCGCTTCTTCTTGCAGGCGGGCTTCTATACACGGCAGGAGCAGTTATTTACGCATTCAAGCCTGCAAGACTCCATCTTTCAGTTTTCGGATTCCATGAAATTTTCCACCTTTTCATACTCGGTGGAAGCCTCTCGCATTTCATAATGGTCAGCAGGTATCTGCTTCCGGCCATCTAAACTGTTTTTTTATTAATATATTGGTTGCAAGGACAACTATTCTATGATATAGTTGCGTTTGCAACCAATATATTTTTTGCTTTAAAGGAGGAATACATGAAAGAAAATCATTCTTCGCTCGGTAAATACATATCGATAATTCACCGGCATGGCCGCATTTATATTGACGAAAAGCTTAAGCCACACGGAATAGGCGGTGGGCAAGCCATCTTCCTTATAACTCTATACCGTAATGACGGAATTCGGCAGGAAGACCTTTGCCGAAGCATCAATATAGACAAGGGCACCACAGCAAGAGCTCTCAAAAGGCTTGAGTCATCCGGCTACGTTTCAAGGCAAAGAGATTCTTCCGATAAGCGAGCCTACAACATACACCTTACAAAAAAGGCTTTGGATTTCAAAAGCGAGCTCAGAAAAATTTTTTCGGAATGGACCGACACATTGGCAAACGGCCTTACCGAAGAGGAAGTAGTCAAGGCTTTCCAACTGCTTGAGGCCTTGGCCAATAACGCAGCAAACAAAACACTTTGCATGCACAATAACAAGAAACAGGAGAAAACGATATGAAGGAAAGAAGCGAACGACTGGGAAACGAAAAAATCAGCAAATTGCTGTTCAACCTGTCTATGCCGGCAACGATAGGCATGGTTGTAAACGCACTATACAATGTTATTGACACTATATTCATAGGACGTGGAGTCGGAACCCTGGCCATTGGAGGCCTTTCCATAGCCTTTCCCATACAAATGATCATAATGGCCTTCGCCCAAATGGTAGGTATAGGCGCGGCTTCTGCAATATCTAGAAGTCTCGGTTCCGGAGAAATAGAAAAAGCGGACCGTGTGGCAGGAAACTCCTTTAGTGCCGTTTTGCTTATAAGCACCATAGTAATGTCCATAGGACTTATCTTCACCGATCCCGTGCTCAGGATTTTCGGCGCTACAGACGCAATATTGCCATACGCAAGAGACTACATCAGAATAATTCTCATGGGAAGTGTCTTCTTTTCCTTTACGGTTTCTTCAAACAATCTTGTAAGAGCAGAAGGAAATGCAAAGGTTTCAATGTTTGCAATGATAATAGGAACCGGCCTCAACATAGTATTCGACCCGATTTTCATATTCGCTTTCGATATGGGAATCCGCGGAGCTGCATTAGCAACAATACTGTCCCAGTTTTTTTCTTTCGTATACATCACATTTTACCTTTACGGAGACAAAAGCACGCTTAAGGTTCGTTGGCACCACCTCCGACCCGATTTCACTATTCTCAAGGAAATTTTCACTGTTGGCTTGGCTTCCTTTGCCAGGCAGGTTGCCGGAAGTTTTGTCGCTATACTTGTAAACCATTCTCTTGCCTTCTATGGCGGTGACTTGGCTATTTCCATATTCGGCATAATCAGACGAGTTACAATGTTCCTTTTCATGCCGCTTTTCGGCGTTGTACAGGGGCTTCAGCCAATAGTCGGCTTCAACTACGGGGCAAAAAAATACGGACGCGTCCGGGAAGTAATCAAGCTTTCAATAATTATAACCACCATTTTTGCCAGCGCAAGCGTATTGATTGGAGAAGTCTTTCCTTTTGCCATATTCCGCATATTCAGCAGTGATTCAGAACTGATTACCCAAGGGGCTCCGGCTCTTAGGCTGGTCATAATGATGATTCCCGTAATAGGTGTCCAAATAGTGGGCGCTGCGCTCTTCCAGTCGCTTGGCAAAGCCATTCCATCGCTTGTGCTCTCTCTGCTCAGGCAGGTACTGCTTTTAATTCCCCTGCTTATTTTCCTGCCAAGAATAGGCGGGCTAGGCTTAACAGGCATTTGGATATCCTATCCTTTAGCCGATTTGCTATCAACCCTTTTGACCGGAATTCTTATTTTCAGGGAATTGGGCAGAATGAAAAAATGTGATGAGGCTTCCATGGAATCTTCCTGTGTCTAAGCATCCTTATCCACAAAATATTGTGCATAGTGTGGATAAAACCGCCTTTCATGCCCAACAAATTGGGTAAAAAGGCGGTTTTTATTAAATCATGCCCACTATGGCTGCGGCCCTAATAGGAGACCCGTCTGAATCGATTATTTTTAGAGGCATGCATGAAAATAAGAAAAATCCTTGGCGTGGCAATTTTTCAAGATTTTTAAGATTTTCGACTATCACCATTTCCTTTTCAAGAAAAATGCGATGGTTGGCCAGGGTGCTGTCATCTGTCGGGTCTGCCGAAATGCTGTCAAAACCCACCCCTTTGAGATTAAAGGAGGCAAGATATTCGGCGGCTTCATTTTCCAAACACGGAAAATCGACAAAGTATTCATCTTGTCCCCAATAGGCGGTCCAACCGGTATGGAACAAGACATAGTCCGTTGCCTTTAATTCCTTTTCAAACGATTCAAGTGTCTCTTTGCTTGTTTTGCCCCCTTGCGCCGACATGTCGACCAGGAATGCCTTTCCGAAAAAATGTCCGACATTATAGCTGTCCAGAGTTTTTCCCCCTTTAAACAAATGAGCTGGCGCATCCATATGTGTCCCCGTATGAGAGTACATCTTCAATTTCTTTTCTCTGAAACCGTCTTCTTCGATTTTGTTGGCCTCAATTATCTCAGGCGGCTCCGTTCCCGGAAAAACAGGCATTTCCGGTTTAATAACATGAGTCAAATCCAATATTTTCATATGCCGACCTCCTTTTTAGCAAATATCATCAATTGCTTTTTGTCCCCTTTATACAGTTTAGACCAATTCAGCCTTTTGCGCCATATGCTTGCTCCTTTTGCTGTATAATATACTTATATGGGGAAAGGAGTGCTAACAATGAATATATTCATAGATGCCGACGGTTGCCCGGTTGTCTCTTTATGTGTCGATATAGCAAAGCGCCATGGAAGAGGTGTTGTTATAGTAAAAAACTATGCTCACGAAATTGAAAATGACTACGCCACAATAGTTACCGTTGACAAGTCTGCAGACAGCGCCGACTATTACATAGCCAACCACATCAACCCCGCCGACATAGTCGTAACACAGGATTACGGACTGGCTGCAATGGTTTTGTCACGCAAAGCGAGATGCATCACTCAAAACGGGCTTGTAATATCAAGCGCAAACATCGGCAAGCTTCTTGACAGCCGGCACATGAACCGCATAATACGAAAAAGAGGCGGACGCGGAAGCCGCTTCAAAAAAAGAAACCCCGAAAACGACCGTGTTTTCGAGGAAAATCTCAAAAAATTGCTGGGCTGACGCCACCGGCAATTTCACTTATTTTGTTTTTTTTAATACTGCTTCTTTGAAAGCCATTCCTCTATTAAGTCCACCGCTTCATCGATGTCCTCATATACGATTTTCATATCGTATTCGGGGACATTTTTTATTGAGTAGTCATACAGCCCGTCATAATATGACTCCATAAGATATCGTATAACCTGGGGATATTCATTGTTTTTCACCTGTCTGACCAGGCGGTCCGCCGCTTCTCCACCCAATCGTTTCCTGAGGGCTTCAATTGCGCCTATTATCTGCTTCTCCGTTTTGGGGGATACATAATCCGCTGCTATTATTTTTACACGGTTTTCAATGCTTGTGTCGACCAGTATGTGAACCCCTCTCTTCATTGCCTGAAAAAAGTTTTCCTTCAAATGCAAATCGCCAATTCTTTTGCTCTCGCTTTCAAGCACAAAATAATCGTCCCAATCCTTAAGATTGTCAAAAAGAAGGGTATCGAAACGCTTCTGGCTCGGACCCCTCCCTCCAAAAGGTATACGCCCGAAAACAGACCCTGAATTGCTGGCATGGGCTTCCAGATCAACCGTATGGATGCCTTTTTTACTCAGTCTCTTGAGAATTTCAGTCTTTCCCACACCTGTTCTTCCGTGTAAAACCACAAATGTCAGCTTTTCAACGTCTTTTTCAAGATAATCGTTTACTATTTTCCTGTAAGCCTTGTAGCCACCTTCGAGCTGAAGAACATTGCCCATGCCGAGAGACCTGAAGAAAGCAACTACGGAACGGCTCCTCATACCTCCTCGCCAACAATAGACAACCACCCTCTCATATTGGGACGACAGGTCTTTTATTCGAGTATAAAAGCTCTCCAGTTTGCTTGATGCAATGCGTACGCCTTCAAGCTTGGCCTCATTCCTGTCCTCTTTGTATATTTTGCCTATATTGGCCCTTTCCTCATTGTTGAAAAGGGCCATATTGCGCGCCCCTTCAATATGGTCCTCTTCATACTCACCTTCCGAACGAATGTCGACAAAGATGTAGCCTTTTCCCTTAAGCGCATCCCCTATGCTTATAACTGCTTTTTCCTCCATAATATATACCATTCCCCGTTTTCCGCCCTTGCTTTCCGCCTTATTGTTTCAATCTTATACCTTCATCTTCCAAATCAATCATGTGTTGCTTGAAAAGTCTTCCCACAGCTCTCTTGAAAGCCCTTTTGCTCATTCCAAAACGGTCCCTGATTTCATCGGGATCGGACGAATCGTTGAAAGGCAGGAAACCCCCGTTTTTTTTCAATTCCTGCAAAAGCATATCGGCATCTTCGTCCATTGTCGCATAGGCCTTTTTCCTGAATGTCAGATTCAATTTGCCATCGTCCCTTGCAGAATCCACCCAGGCATCGATTTTTTCACCCATCTGGAATATCTTGAACATTTCCCTTTTGGGAATCATTCCATGATACAGGTTAGAAACTGCTACAAAAGCTCCCATTTCAGGATTGATGTCGTAGACCGTCCCCCAAACCGCGTCGCCCTCATTAAAGGGGCTTTCGCTACTTAGCGTATTGGATATTTTCATTGTTGCGCAAAGCCTGCCGCTCTTGTCCTCATAAAGCTTTACCAAAACCCTTGCTCCCTCTTTGATTGTTCCCCTCTGTTCCTTGAAGGGTAGAAAGAGGTCCTTTTCCAAACCCCATTCCAGGAAAGCTCCGAAATCTGTGACAGACTTTACAGACAGGAGGGCTATCCCTCCCATTTCCAATCTTGTTTGCCTTCTTGTGGATAAAAGGTTTTGCCTGTTGTCCTTGTAGACAAATACTTCAAGGGAATCCCCCGCCTTCATTTCTTCCTCCATTTCAGCGGCAGGCAGGAAAACATTTTGCCCGTCCACGGAATCCGAAAGAAAGAGACCTTGCGGGGTTTTTTTAAGTATTTGAAGCGATTGCCTTTCTCCTAATCTAATCATATATACCACCCTTTGAGTCGTTCATTGTTTTTTCTTTTACATTTTATCATACCACAAAACAAAAAGGCCGTTCGATCTCACATCTTTCTTTCACGTCCTTCTTTTTTCAATGGATATCAAGGCCTCTTTTTGCTTTTCCTTGCCTGTTTATGTTTTCATTGTTTTTTAGTAAGATTCAAACCCCGATTTTTTTGTGACATATGCAATCATGCCCGGTCCCTTCCCTGCCTGATTCCCGCCTTTATGAAAAGAACCTTTAGATAGTCGCTTTCCCTGTAGGCCTGGCATGTACTAAAATCTTTTGGAAGGGTATGCTCTTCCAAAACAGTGAAGGGCCTCTCGGCCTTGCCGAATCCTTCCTTGACCATTTCCTTAAACCTTTGCATGTCGAAGCTTGAGCAATTTGTGGATGCCAAAAGCACTCCCCCGTCCGCAAGAAGCATTACAGCTTGGGAAAGCAGCTTTCCATAGTCCTTGGGCGCGCTGAATATATGGTCCTTAGACCTGGCAAAGCTGGGCGGGTCAAGCACAAGCACATCGAAAAGAAGCCCTCTTTTCTCTGCTTTTTTGAAATACTTGAATACGTCATCGACTACTATCTCCCGGCCTTCCTCTCCAAGCCCGTTCAGCCGGAACTGCTCCCTTGTCCTTTCAAGGCTCCTGTTGGCAAGATCGACGCTAACAGTCCTTTTGGCACCGCCAAGCGCCGCAGCAACCGAAAAGGCTCCCGTGTATGAGAATGTGTTAAGCACCGTCTTTCCCTTTGCGTAGCTTTCTTTCAGTCGTCCTCTTACTTCCCTTTGGTCGAGAAAGATTCCGGTCATTGCCCCCTCGTTGAGATAAACGGCATATTTTACCCCTTTTTCTTTGACTATCAATGGAAAATCGGGTCTTTGCCCCTTTACAAAATCGTCGTCTTGGACATATTTGCCTCCCGAGTCGAACCTCTTCTTCTCATATATGCCCTTTGCAGCCGTCATTGAGTGCAAACCCTGGACTATTGTTTCTTTAAAGCTGTAGATTCCCCGGCTGTACCAGTTTATTAGGCAATAGCCGTCGTACCAGTCGATGCTGATTCCGCCTATGCCGTCTCCCTCTCCATTAAAAATCCTGAATGCGGTTGTTTGGTCGTCCGAGAAGTAACGGCTTCTCTTGCCCAAGGCAGTTGCAATTTTATTGAAAAAAAAGGATTCGTCAATCTCCTCCTTCTCTTTCCTGGAAAGCACCCAGCCAAGACCCTTGTTCTGCCTGCCCATGTAGCCTCTGGCGATGAAACTGCCCTCTTCGTCTTCAATTCTAAGCAAGGATCCTTCCTCTATACCCCGGCCGGCTCCGGCAAAATCTTTTTCTCTTATAAGAGGATACCCCCTTACATATTTTAATGATTCCTTTTTCCCTATAGTAAGCACTTGCTCTTTCAATTTTTCCCCTCCGCTTCACTTGCTTCCATTATTCTCCGCCCTGTCCCTTTTATAAGGTTGATCTCGACCAAGCACCCTAAAGTTTTCTCCTGTTTGCCAGAAATTTCTTTGCAATCCAAACCGTTGCAAATATTAAAGCGGCAATCCCTATAAGGGGCGAGGCCATATATAGTAGGAAAATCGACCCGTAGGAGGGCCTCAGCAAAATAAGCGGGCATAATCCGGCAAGCAGAAAAAGCCCAGCCCTGCCTTTCCTTTTTTTGCTTTTCCATAGCCATATTGCCAAGGCAGCCATAACAGTAAAAAATGCCAGAACGGGATAGTTGTTAAGCGCCCTTTTGTTTGTTCCCAAGAAGAGCCCTTTCTTGTCTGCAAAAGAGAATATCCATTCGTCATCGGGAAGACCTGTAAGCACCGCGCGGTAAACATTCCCTTCTTCCTTCTCAAGTGGGATGTTTGAATAAAACGCCAAAGACATTTCTTCAGGAAATGAAACTTCAAGTGTGACTTTTGGCTCTCCTGAATAAAAGGATGCAGGCGTAATGTAGTATATCTGGGAATAAATCTGGTTTATGATTTCCTGATAGCGGTATATCCCCGCCTTGCTTTCATATGCTACTTCAAGCACCGTTTCCTCTCCTGCCGGCAGGTCCACTGAAAAGCGTGTTCCCCAAACTTGTCCCTCTCCACTTTCAAAATGCGATGGACTTTTTTCAAGCGTCTCTCCACTTACAGGCTCAACCACAGGCAAGCGGCGGGAGGCCTGCCAATTTTCAGGCATGTCCGAAAAAGGCTCTGTTTCACCCACATCAATCGCCCGACCGTCTGCAACAAGCTCAAGCCCTTGGTCTTCCGACATGCGAGGGGTAACAAAAACCATCTCCACCCGCCTATCTACCTTTTCCTCGTTTCTGAGTATATAACGGACATCGACTCTCGGGTCCCCAGCGTAAGCCTCTTCCTCGAATGTGAATCGAACCTTTTCCTCAACCATGCTTATGCCGGGGTCGGGGTCGAACATGATCCTGTTGTCGGAAGGATTCTCTATAGGTATGGCCATGTTTGCCCATGCCGATATGGGAATCATAGCCGCCACAAGCAGCAATACAAACAGCTTTTGTTGTTTTTTCATCGCTTTTTCCTCTTTTCATTCATATTTGTATTTTTATGGCCCTAGCCTAGTCTCAAATGACTATAACTAAAAAATATGGGTATATCTATTATAATGATTTTCAATCAAATCGAAAGGAGGTATATATGTTACATATCCACACATCAAAAAAAATCATGCCTTTGATTCTGATTTTGATTCTTGTCCTGATGGCCGCGGGATGCTCATCTGAAAAGAAAATCAAAAGCGAAGAAGCTGAAATCACAGTAAAAAACGATAATGAAAGCGTTGAAATATCCAGTGACGACGAAAAAATAAAAGCCGAAATCAAGCTCGAGGGCAGTGCTGAAATACCCGAGGGATATCCGGATGACTCTTTCCCTATTTATCCCAAAAGCACTGTCGTAATGGCCCAGACAATGAAGGACGATGGGGTCTCAAGCTATTCAGTAAGCATAAAAAACAATGACGAGATTAATAAAGTATATGAATTCTACAAGGATGCAGTCAAAAGCGGCGACAACTTGATGGACCTGAAGACTCAAAACACCTATTCCCTTGCAGGCAGCATGGATGGATGCGACTTCGGCATCATAATAGCACCAAACGACCTCGGAGGCGATGAAAAGACAATGATTCAAATCTCTCTATGCAAACAGAAATAAAGTGGATTCGAATGTCCTCTTGGGGCATTCGAATCATTTTTTGAATGTGGCAATACGCTCTCCGTCAGTATAAATCAATTCAAGACCGACGGATTTTCCTGCAAGCTCTAAAGCTTTTGCTGTAAAAAACCCTATGTGGGTTTTGTCTCTTCTATAATGCCAATTAAAAAAACGAGCGTCGTCCTGGTGATGAAAAAGAGTCATTACGGAAAGCATTCCGCCGGTCATGAGACAATCTGAAATCTCTCTTAATACAGCTACCGGATCTTTTAGGTGTTCAAGCACCTCTGTTGAAACAATCAAGTCGTACTTTCTGTTGAGATAAACCCTGCGTGGGGAAAAATGCAAGTCGTATATGTCTGTATTAATGCCATGCTTTTCACGCATTATCCGCGCAAGCACAGGCTCTGGCCCGCTTCCGAAGTCAAGCGCCTTTTGGAAGTTGCTACCATAAGGTAAAACCCCCTTTTTCAGAAAAGCCTCAAGAAATGTCCTGTATCCCTCGTTTTCATAGGAATTGTTGTGCTCAAGATAACGCTCTCTTTCTTCATCAAAACTTGCATATGAAGAATAGTCCATGAAAATATAGCCGCAAGCGGAACATTTATGGTATTTTTCCTTCACTTTCACGCTCCGCAATTCACTCGTTTCTTTTCCGCAAATCTTGCAAAAGATTTTTTCGCAAGAGTCTTTTTCCATTTTTTCTTTCATAATTCACCTTTCAACGCGGCTTTTGGATTGTTTTGCAACCGCTCTCAATGCCCATTATATCAAACAAGAGTCTAGCCAATTATTCAATTACAAAAATGTAACTCATTTAATGAAACTTTTTTTGGGTATAATACGTCTATATATTAGCAGGTTTTCAACCTGGGATACATAGAACAGTTAAGTATTCAAACTAAAACACTTTACAAAACAAACAGGAGAAAAAAATGAACATTAAACCCTTAATTGTACTTTTAGCCATAAGCCTTATGCTTTCATCGTGTGAACAGAATGTCCCGGAGCCAGAGGTCGCAGATTCGCTGCCGTCTCCAAGCTCATCTTCCACACTCGATCTTTCTTCCCCGGAAAAAATTGAAGACAACCTTTCGATATTAAGGCTCGAATCTTTTTTTCTTCCTTCAGAAGCAGAGGGCTGGGAAAAACGGGAAATAAAACGCCATTATAAAAACGACACACTTGTAAAACTCGAGGTTGCCTTAAACGACGACAGCGGAAGAATGAGCGGCTTGTCCCAATTCTACTTCGATGAAAACGGCCAGCTTTTAAAAGCTGTTTACCCTTTTAACACTTATGAGTTTGAATCGGGAAAGCTTGTTAACGTAAGTGATGAAAACGGTTCCATCCTCGATTTTGACGAAGCATCCCTAATAGAGAGAGAGGCCTACTCATACCAAATGGCCGCCCGCTATTCCGAAATAGAAGAAAATTTTGGATACAACATTGAATCGAAAAAATTAAACAAGGGGGACATAAAAATAAACTACCCCGCAATTGAAAATTTTAAAGGAGAGCTTTTGCAGGACTACATGAACCAAAACATTTACAAGTGCATCGAACCTTTTTCAAGCGGAGATTGGACCAGTGTTGACTTGGATTACGAGGTAACCTACAGGGGCGATGACTATCTGAGCATACGCTTCAAGGGAACGGGGAATCTGCAAACAATCGGCCGTACAGTCAATATTTTAAAAAGCGTGACTCTCGATATAGGAAACACTTCGAATGAAATAACTTTTAGCAATTTCATAGCGGACCCCCAGGGGCTTAAATCTTTTCTTGAAGACTACACAGGAAATGATTTGGAATACGAGGGCATTCGCTTTTACTTCTCAGGCCCCTATGTAACATTCTACTTCATGCCGCTTGACGATTCCGCAGAAGAATTCACAGAGATTTCAGCTCCCCTTGACCTGCTTGAGCCCTACGTCAGCTGGGACTTCGGAGAAAAACCGGCAAGCTGAGAAGAACAGATGTCAGTGGTCAGTGGTCAGTGGTCAGTGGTCAGTTTGCAGTAAAAGAAAAGGCAAAAGATAAAAGCAGCTGTAGGAAAAATCGGTAGAAAGTGGAAAGTGAAAACAAAATATTAAATCAAAATACAAATTCAAAAAAACCAAGGACAAACATATTGAACTCGTTTGTCCTTTTTCTTTTTATCATAAAATCTTTCCATTCCACTATTTTTCCTGGCAACTGCTCTTAACGCTTTCCTCCCTTAAGCCGGTGAGGCCTTGGATTGAAAGGCATTGGACGATCCATAGCTCTTCTCGGTTTTGGATAAGGGAAAGCCGTAAGAAATCATCTTTGGCCTTGGCCCGATGCGAAGCGAGTTTGATGATTTCAGGCTTTCGCGCCAGACAAAAGCAAATAGGAAGAGCATGAGCAGTTCACAGCCGAAAATCCAATCCTCATCCGGCAAAAATGCCATACGCTTTTCTTTTCTAACTGACCAGCTGACTACCGTATTTCAATCTTTTGCTTTTGTATTTACTCTTTTTCTTTCCACTTCCAACTTTCTACTTTCCACTTATGTGTTTAAATCTATATGGCAGTATCCTCCAGGATTCTTCTTCAAATACTTCTGATGGTAATCTTCCGCCCTGCTGTAGTTTTCAAGAGGGCCAACCTCCGTTTGTACAGGCCCCGAATATTTCCCTGCAACCGATTCTATCCATTCCCTTGCCCTTTCAAGGTCGCTCTCATCTTCAGAATAAACCCCGGTCCTGTACTGGGCTCCCCTGTCCGGTCCCTGGCGATTTAAAAGCGTGGGGTCTATTATTCGAAACAGCCTTGCAAGAAGAGTTTCAATACTCGCCAGGCTCTCGTCATATGTCACCTTTACAGTCTCTGCATGACCGGTAAAGTTTTGGCAAACATCTCTGTAGGTCGGATTTTCGGTTTTTCCATTGGCATAACCCACCTCTGTTTCCAGCACTCCCGAAACTCTCGAAAAGTATTCCTCAACACCCCAGAAACAGCCTCCCGCAAAATATATTGTCTTCATACTATCATCTCCCAATCAAATTCGTATTTTTAAATAGAATCAATCGACTACCGCATACTTGCCCATAAACAATATGTCTCCATGTATATCGTCTGCAATCATAAATAGAAAAGGCCTGTCCGCTATAAACGTCTCAGGTTCTGCCGCTGCGCTTTCAAGCATCTCCACAACCGTTGCCGCAGCCGCTTCGCTACCCTTCTCGTTGACCTCAATTACCGCCTTGTGGAGTACCCTGCTTATGAATATTCCATCCCTTATCCCCGAAAAGTCCGCCTCCGCTTCAAAGGCCTTTTCCATTCCCAGGGAAATCAAGGCATCGTTGAGTTTCTTAATTCCGTATTCCATCTTGAATTTGGGAATTCCGACAAAGAGGTCATCTGTCTGGGAAATTGAATTTTTCATTTCTTCCCAACGGTCAGAATCCAAGGATTCAATAAATTCATCGATCTTTTGCCCGCCCTCGGGAAGGGCCATATACATTGAGAGCTTTTCGCTTCCGTAGGGAAGCCTGATAACCTTTGCATACTCCGTTTTTCCAAAATCGGTCGTAGTCTTTTTGCTCATCATTTCGACAGTCTTCTCTGCCCCGGACTCTTCATAAAACTTGGTCTCGTAGTTTCTTTCCTCGTCAAAGGCATCCGTCCACCGGCCCTTGAAATAGACTGCATTTATGAGATACATGACAAGATCAGGCGGCAAAGGCGGGTCAATCATTTTGTCTATCTTTCCCTTGGTGGCATCCTCTATCCAAGCGTTTATTATGTCAGCGCTGTCTGGCTTTCCAAAATCTATAGGCTCAATCGCCGCATCAAAGACTCTTTTGTTGAGCTCAAGAAAATCCTCTCCTATTGCCTCTCCCTCCCTGTACCATATGGAATTTGATATGTCTATTTCCACCGCCTGGTCAACCTGCTCAAGATAGGGCAGCAGATTCTCAAAGGTGGCATTTACAGCTTCATCTGTAAGCAAACCGTATCCCAGAGCCTTATTCATCTCTTGTCTGCTTTCTCCTCCTGATCCGTTATAGGTCATAGTAAGCGCCGTTGAAATGCTAAGCGGTGAAATAAAGATGTTTTTTCCCCCTTCGTCCCCGTTAAGCTCCTTGAAAATATCAAATGCGAAGGATGTCGTACCCTTCACGACTTGGCTTTCAATCTTGTCTTCATCATATTGCCTTTCAGGCTCGGATTCGGGCAAAGCGCATGCGGTAAAAACCGAAATCGCCAACAATGCCGCCAAGGCCGCAATCAATTGCTTTTTCACATAAAATCCCTCCTTAATGAAATTGTATGCTCTCATATTCTTTAGACCATTTGAATCGCAAACAGTTCCATTTGCTCCCCAAGTGCATCTTCAGCCTTTCAAGACCGCATTTTTTTCCTTAAGTTTTTCGAAGGCGCTCTCAAACCTGAAAACACCCATCTTTCCACTCTTTTGGTTTTCTATGCCGACAACGCCTATTCCTCTATCAAACATTAACTTTATGGCAGCCATAATGCTTTCATTTTCAGTAAGAAAGGGAATTTCGGCCTTTTCGCCTGGCTTTCCTCCGGGAATCTCTCCAGCTTCGCAAACATCCCCAAGCGGGGTCAGATTCAAGTATGCCGTAAAATTCTTAAGTCCGAAAAATTCCTCCACGAAAGAAGTTTGCGGCCTAAAAAGCATTTCCTCACGTGTGCCCGCCTGTACAACTTTACCCTCGTTTATCAGGGCAATTCTGCTGCCAAGCTTTATGGCCTCCTGTATGTCGTGGGTGACAAAAATTATAGTCTTTTTAAGCTTTTGGTATATCTTCAGCAGCTCGTCCTGAAGGACTCTTCTTGAAATTTCATCAACTGCCCCGAGAGCCTCATCCATCAGTATTATGTCGGGATCCGCCGCCAATGCTCTTGCCAATCCAACCCTTTGCCTCTGACCTCCGCTTAGCTCCCTGGGATATCTTTTCAAGAAACTTTCATCCATGCCCACAAGCTCTATCATTTGCCTGGATCGTTTGCCCATGAAAACCTTGTCGCAAGCGGTCAAATCCAGAACATAGTTTATATTGTCGCCTACGGTCAAATGAGGGAAAAGGCCTATTTTCTGTATTACATATCCTATGCGTCTGCGAAGCTCTATTTTGTCCCATTCCCTTATTTCGCGGCCTTCAACGTATATTTTGCCGCCGTCAGGTTCAATAAGCCTGTTTACGAGTTTAAGCAATGTAGTCTTTCCGCAACCCGATGGCCCCAGAAAGGTCACGAATTCGCCTTCATGAATGTCGAGGCTTAAGTCACGGATTACCGGTTTCCCGCTTTCATATGATTTGCTTATTTTCTCAAAACGTATTATAGGCATCAAAGCAACCCCTTGCCCTTAAGAAAATTTTCCGCTACTTTTTCAGGATCCATTTTTTCGTTTTCAACCAGATAGTTGAGCTCGGTCATTTCATCGTTGCTTATTTGTCCTGTCACAGCCTCAAGCACATCCTCAAGCTCTGGATATTCGTCAAGGGTTTCCTGCCTTATAAGCGTTGCCGCATTGTATGCCGGAAAAAATCGCCTGTCATCCTCCAAAACCTTTAGATTGAATTTTTTTATCAGCCCATCCGTTGAAAAAGCGTTTATTACATCTATCTGGCCCGATTCGATTGCCTGGTATTTAAGGCCTATGTCAAGCTCGACCATATTTTCGAAAGACAGGCCGTATGCCTCCTCAAGGCCTGGGAATCCATCCTCTCTTTCATAAAAATCGTATTCGGCTCCAAAGACAAGGCTTCCTCCCTTTTCAGCCAGATCGGTATATGTTTCTATACCCATGTCCTCGGCAACAGATTGCTTCATTGCCAATGCATATGTGTTGTTGAATCCGTACATGCCAAGCCATTTTATATTGTAATCCTGGGCATATGCTTCCTTAACCGCCTCGTAAAGCGCTTGCGGATTGCCTATCAATTCCTCCTTCAGCACAAAAAGCCACCCTGTACCTGTGTATTCAGGGTAAATGTCTATCTCGCCGCTTTCCATGGCCGGCTGTATGTTAGCCGTACCGCCTCCTATTCCAAACTTTTTCTCAACACTTATGTCCGTGCCGTTCTCTATAAGAAGCGTTATCATTTCCGCCAATATGTACTGCTCCGAATGCGGTTTTGAAGCCACAACGACTTTTTTCTCCCCTGAAGCCACACATGCCACAAGGCCTGTCAATAGGACTGCGCACAAAACTAGGCTCAGCATTTTTTTCATCATGCCACTCTCCTTTTTTCTCTTCCGAAAATTTTAAACCGCACTTTCTTTTCAACAATTCCAAGTAAAAAATCTGATATTATTGCCAATAGGGCCACCAAAAGGCTGCCCGCAAAGGTCATCTCTGCAAAATTGGTCGTTATCCCCCTCCATATTGCAACTCCAAGACCCCCGGCTCCTATAAAGGAAGCTATTCCACCAAGGGCTATGGTCATGACCACCATTGTCCTGAAGCCCGCTATTATGACTGGAAGAGCTATAGGCAATTGCACTTTTAAAAGCAATTGCAAATCTGTGCTTCCCATAGCCAGGGCGGATTCCACAACTTCCTGGTCAACCTCAATTATTCCTACATATGTATTTCTTATCATTGGCATCAATCCGTAAACCACAAGAGCTATCAGGGCGCTCCTGTTGCCTATTCCCGTAATCGACACAAGAAATCCGAAAAAAGCTATCGAAGGAACAGTGTATAGGAAATTGACCAAACCCATTACAATTTCAGCCATTCTTTTGTTGCGGGTCATGTATATTCCCACTAGCAATCCTATAATGCTTATTATCAGTATGGCCGTAAAGGTCAATGCTATGTGCTCTGCGACCAATTTTACGAAAAATTCTTTTCTTTCACTATATAGAATAAAAACATTTGCTATGAATTTCATGACAGCCTCCGCATAATATTCTTTAATTGAATTATTACCCCATAATTTCAAGTTTAATTGAATTATCACCATTGTCCGACTTTCTTTTTAAAAAGCAAAAAGCCCTTGCCTTCCATTGGAAAGCAAGAGCTTTTTAAATTTGGTCGGGATGACAGGATTTGAACCTGCGCCCTCTTACTCCCGAAGCAAGCGCGCTACCAAGCTGCGCTACATCCCGAAAAAAGGCACAACACTATGATACATAATTACAGCGCCATAATCAATAGCAAAAGGCCATTTATTTTGGTGGCAGTATTTTCTTTACTTCACAAAGCCGTCACATTATACTGATACAATAAATAAAATTAAAGAAACGAGGTTTGATATGCCAAATATTATTGCTTTGTCTTTTTGGATTGCCGTGATTTATTCATTGGCCCCTTCGATAAGAAAAAATTCAAAACTTTTTTACGCGCTGATAACCCTGCTGTCTGCTGGCGCCCTTCTTTTTTCGTCATTTGCACCATCTGCAATTATAAACGAAGGTTACGCGGCTTTGTCCCTTTGGATAATAGTCATGCTTGTGGGAATTCCAAACCCCCTCAAGAAGCTTTCCAAAAAAATCCGCCTGGTTAGAACTCAAATATCAATAGCCGCTTTCATATTGTCTTTGGCCCATTTCATCAGCGACTTCGTCGTAAGCTTTGATCTGTCCATAGCCACCGGCTTGCTTTCTCTTATTATAATGATTCCTCTTTTCATCACATCGTTTGAATTCGCGCGCAGAAAAATGGGCGGAAAACGGTGGAAGAAGCTGCACAAGTGGTCATATCCCGCCTACATCCTGATGATGCTGCATGTAATGCTTATAACAGACAACCCGGGTCATCTGGCAATTTATTCACTTGTACTTTTCTTCTATGTTTTCTTTAAGTTCAAAAGTAGACAGGCTGCCCTGACAACTGTAAAATTCATCCTCTTGGCGCTCATAATCCTGAATCTGGGGAAAACGCTCACTTTGGGCCAGCAGGTTTCAAAACTTGAAAAGCCCGATGAAAATTTACCGAAAGCGACAATTTCGGAAAACATTTACAAGGACGGAACATACATCGGAATCGCCGACGGATATGGTCCCGATTTGACGGTTGAAGTAACCGTTGAGGACAAGGCCATAATAGAAATATCTATAGTCGACCACAACGAACGGGGAGAGTCCTTCTACATGCCGGCATTCGACACCGTCCCCGAAAGGATTGTTGAAAGCCAATCCGTTTCGGTCGACGCCGTAAGCGGGTCCACATACAGTTCGTACGGAATAATGAACGCGACAAGCAATGCCCTTTCCGACGCACTTGAGTCTGGCAATCTTGAAGAGACTCCCCCTCAAATCGAAAATAACGAAACTTCCGAAAAAAACAACGGAAAGGGTCTTCACAGGAAAAACAAACAACAGTAAAAAAAATGCTTCGCCTGCGGCGAAGCATTTTTTTATTTGTACATTTTATCGATAGCCGCCTGAACGTCTTCGTTGGCAAGAAACTCGTCGAAGTCGCCGACACGATCATAAACACCAGATGGGGTAAGTTCTATCACCCTGTTTGAGATAGTTTCAACAAATTTGTGGTCGTGTGAAGAAAAAAGCAAAACCTCGCTGAAATTCTTGAGTCCATCGTTCACCGCCTGTATTGACTCAAGATCCAGATGGTTGGTAGGTTCATCGAGAATAAGAACATTTGCCCCGGAAAGCATCATCTTGGAAAACATACACCTGACCTTTTCCCCGCCGGACAGGACCGGAACTTTCTTAAGCGGCTCCTCTCCGGAAAATAACATCCTTCCTAGAAATCCCCTTATGAAACTTTCCTCTTTTTCTTCCGAAAACTGTCTCAACCAGTCAATGAGGCTAAGGTCCACCCCATCGAACCATTTTGCATTGTCGTTCGGCAGATATGCCTGGCTAGTAGTCACTCCCCATTTGAATTTTCCCGAATCCGGCTCGATTTCCCCGGCAAGAATACGAAAGAGGGTAGTGACGGCCATTTTATTCTTTGAAAGAAATATAATTTTGTCATTTTTATTTACGGTAAATGAAATGTCATCGAGAATCTTGACCCCGTCGACAGTTTTTGTAATTCCCTCTACAAAGAGAATGTCCTTTCCCGTTTCCCTATTGGCCTTGAAGCCTACAAAAGGATATCTTCTGGACGAGGGCACTATGTCCTCAACCTTTATCTTGTCCAGCAGCTTCTTTCTCGATGTCGCCTGCTTTGCCTTGGATGCATTGGAGCTAAACCTTGCTATGAATCTTTCAAGCTCTTTTATTTTCTCTTCGCTCTTTTTGTTTTGGTCTTTCATCAGCTTGAGGGCCAATTGGCTTGACTCATACCAAAAATCGTAATTTCCTACAAAAAGTTTGATTTTACCAAAATCAACATCAACCATATGTGTACAGACCATGTTGAGGAAATGCCTGTCATGCGAGACTACAACCACAGTATTTTCATAGTTTATGAGGAATTCTTCAAGCCAATTAATTGCAGCAAAGTCCAAATGGTTTGTAGGCTCGTCCATCAGGAGTATGTCGGGGTTTCCGAAAAGCGCCTGAGCTAAAAGCACCTTTACTTTTTCGCCCCCCGAAAGCTCCCTCATTAGAAGTCCATGGGACTCTTTCATTATTCCCAAGCCTACAAGAAGCTTTTCAGCATCAGTTTCCGCATCCCACCCGTTCAGTTCAGCAAACTCGCCCTCGAGCTCGGAAGCCTTGATTCCGTCCTCGTCCGAAAAATCCTCCTTGGCGTAAAGAGAATCCTTTTCACTCATTATTTGATATAGGCGTTCATGCCCCATGATTACGGTGTCAATGACTCTTTCTTCATCATATGCGAAATGATCCTGCTTGAGAACCGCCAGCCTCTCTCCCGGAGTTATGAAAACTTCTCCTGCTGTGGGTTCAAGTTCTCCTTCAAGTATCCTCAGCAACGTGGATTTGCCGGCTCCATTTGCTCCAATAACCCCATAGCAATTTCCTTTTGTGAATTTTAAATTCACATCTTCAAACAATTTTTTATCCGTAAAACTTAAAGCCAAATTATTAATGCTTAACATTTTTTCACCCTTTTATCCTTTTGAAATATTATTCTTGCCAATTGCTCACATCAGATTAGTTTACCGTAAAAACAGTTAAAATGCAATCAATCCATCCCTGACTAATTCGAATGGAATGCTTTGGGTTTTTCTGAATATTCCACCTTTTGCTTGACCTGATGATAAGCCCGGTTTATGATTAAAGAAATACTTTCGAAGGGATGTGTACATATGGAAAAATCAAAAGACAGGAACGACTGCATAAAAGCCCTTATGATAAGGGAGTACAAGCCGGGAGATCTTGGTTATATAGACTATATGCATTGCAATTTGTATGAAAAGGAATACGGATTCGATGTCAGCGAATTTGAGCCATATGTCCTGCCCGCAATGGGTAAATTCCTGGAAACAAAAGACCGAAGCGGGAGCATGGTGTGGGTTGCCGAAGACAATGGTCTTATTGTCGGCTCAATCGCAATCATCCAAAACAGCGATACCGACGCCCAATTAAGATGGTTTCTTATCGATCCCTCAGCAAGGGGGACCGGGCTTGGAAACGCATTCATAATGACCGCACTCGACTTCTGCAGAGAAAAAAACTATGATTCAGTTTTCCTTTGGACTGTAAAGACTTTGGATGCGGCGCGCCATTTATATGGAAAATACGGTTTCGAAATAACAGAATATGTTTCTCGCTTTCTTTGGGGAATCGACCTCATAGAGGAGCGCTGGGAAATACGGCTTTAAATATGGAAAATAAACAAAGTAAAGGCGATTGCAAATACGGCAAAATGCAATCGCCTTTTTTATTTCCCGTTTTTTGTGTCTGCCTTATTGTTTTTTCCTCAGGCCTCTTTTCCAAAAGTCATCAAGTCGGCCAGAAAGCTTTCGACCGCTTCATCCTCCGTCGCCCATGATGTCACCAATCGAACAGCTGTATTCTCTTGGTCTACGCGGCTCCATTCATAGAATCCATACCTTTTAATCAATTTTCCAACCAAGGCCTTGGGCAATATGGGAAATATCTGGTTTGTAGTCGATTCTGCCATGAAGCCGTATCCCAATGCCTTTATTCCATCAGTCAGCCTGGCAGCCATTCTGTTTGCTTTGCCGGCCAGCTTGAAGTACAAATCTTCTTTGAACAGTTCCTCAAACTGGACCCCCAGGATTCTGCCCTTTGCCAGAAGAGCCCCCCTCTGCTTCATCGAATAGCGGAAACAGTCTTTAAGCTCTTCGTCTGCAATTACAATGGCCTCCCCCAGGAGAGCTCCGTTCTTTGTCCCTCCGATGTAGAAAACATCAACCATTTTCGACAATTCCTCAAGCAGAAGGTCGTTTCCCTCCGCGCACAGCGCCGACCCCAACCTGGCCCCGTCCAAATACAGATAAAGGTTTTCCTGCCTGCAGCATTCCGATATTGCCCTCAACTCGTCCTTTGTGTAAAAGGTTCCAACTTCCGTCGAATTGGAGATGTAAACCATTGCAGGCTTCACCATATGCTCAAAATAGTGTTCGTTAATAACACCTCTTATTCCATCCGGCGTCAATTTTCCGTCAATACTAGGAACTGCATTGATTTTATGTCCGGTTGCCTCCACTGCACCCGTCTCATGCTCGTTTATATGTCCCGTTACCGCAGATATTACCGATTCATGAGATCGCAGTATGGATGCAATCACTATCAGATTAGCCTGGGTGCCCCCGGGAACGAAATGCACATCGGCATGAGGATTGCCTATTCTTTCCTTAATAAGCTCGGCCGCCCTCAAGCAATGCGAATCCTCGCAGTAACCATCCTCTTGTTTCATGTTGCTTTCCGAAAGGGCCTTAAGTATGCTCGGATGAGCTCCTTCACTGTAGTCGTTTTTAAAGCTGTAATCCATTGAATTCTCCTCCTTCTATCTATACTTGCAACTATATTAACCCTTTGAGGACTAAAACACCTGCCATGCATATTGACTGGTCTTACAAGAAAGCGCTTGATTTTTCCTTTTTCCAGGTCCGCTTCACTTGACCAAGTCGGCATATTCCCCGGAAATCGCTGAAAGCAACTCCTTTGGCTCAAGCTCCACCTGCAGGCCTTTCATTCCGCCGCTCACTACTATTTTCTCAAGCGTCTCGGCCCTTTTGTCCAAAAAGGTCGGAAAATGCTTTTTCATGCCTACTGGAGAACACCCTCCCCTTATATAGCCTGTGAGCTTCAATATGTCTTTCACATGAATCATCTGAACCTTCTTTTCGCCCGCAACCTTTGCCGCTTTTTTCAGGTCGAGCTCAGATGTTACCGGAATCACAAAAACAAAGTGGTCTCCGCTTGAACCATCGGCAATAAGCGTCTTGAAAACCGATACAGGCGCCCTGCCTATTTTTGCTGCAACCGATATTCCGTCGATTTTTCCATCCTTCGTTTCGTATGTTATTGTTTCAAAATCGACTCCCTCTTTTTCAAGCAGCCTCATAGCATTGGTCTTTTTTGTCTTCGCCATAGTCCACCTCTTTAATTTTCACTTTTTTTATTCCTCGGTTTGACGTGTTTGCAAAAGAGAAAAAAACCATACCCCACAGCAATCCGCGGGGTATGGTAGTACTGTTTCAAGCCTTGCTATTCTTTTTCCTCTTGCCTTCCCTTATCCTGTCCAGGGACTCTTCAATATGTTTGTACATTAGGCGCATTCCCTCTTCCGGTTTCGTTTCTTCGAAGCATCTGTACAAATCAACATGCTCACCCATTTCCTTATTCAATACATACTCGCTTAGGTGCTCGAGTATGACTTCTCCCCTCTGGGCAATCAAGTGGTTTGCAATAGAGTCAAGAAAATTAAAGAGTATCTCGTTGCCGGCAATTTCAGCTATCTTCATATGGAACCTGAGCCCCATATCGAAAGAGTATTCTTTCTTTTCCAAGGCTTCAACCCCATAGTCTAAAATAGCCTTAAGCTCGGCTCTGTCTTCTTCTGTGGCCCTCTCTATTGCGGCATGTATGAGCTGAGGCTCTATCCATAGTCTGGTCTCCATAAGGTCCTCTATGGAACTTTCATTCTCTATCAAGAGAAAAAGGCTCAGGTTTTTTATGTTTCTGAGAGCGTCATCAGCCACGAAAGTTCCTATGCCGGGCTTTGATACCAAGAGACCTGTTAATTCAAGGGCCTTAAGCGATTCCCTCATTGAACTTCTGCCTATTCCGAATGTTTTTGACAACTCTACTTCTCCCGGTATCCTGTCTCCGGGCTTCCATTCTCCACGCTTTATCAGTTTTGTTATCTGGCTGGAAACAGCCTCATAAAGATTTGTCTTTACAACCCTTTCTATCATCGTTTCCTCCCCAATAAAGTCCTTATTTCATTATACACTATTTTTATTCCCTGAAAAACAATGTATGCTGTTCTTGTCTTTTTATATTATATTAATAAAAAGGCGACGGCATAGCCGTCGCCTTTTTGTTCAGAATCCATTTGTATTGCTGTTTTTTTATACATAAATCCTCTGAATTTATGCCGCTTTTTCCATTTCGCCTTTCTTTTGCATCGGTATAGATATAAGCAAGGTTGCAATCGATGCCAAAAGTCCGAAGATAGTGAACGGAAGCGGAGTTCCGAAGCTTCCCGTAGCCTTTGCAATTACGCAAACAACCATGGCTATAATCATTGATGCCAATACACTTGTAGCTTTTAACGGTTTTGTTTTTCTTGTAAAGAAGCCTACAAAGATAGGTCCAAACAGTCCTGCCGCTGAGAAAGCGTATGTGTAGACAAGCCATCCAAGAACATCAGGGAAAACAAGTGACAATGTGCACGTGACAGCCATCAATACAACAGTAAGTATTCTTGATATCCTAACCATCTGCTTGTCTGAAACATCCGGATTGATGGATTTCTTGTAGATGTCTGTAGTCATGTTGGTAACAGTTGTTTGAGCCGCACTGCTTATAGTGGACATGATTACCGCACAAACCAAACCTGCAAAGATAGCAAGCATCCATGTCGGAAGCTGAGTCATGAACCAAGCTGTGGCACCCTCTCCGTTAGGAAGATTTGGATTCATGGCCCTAACTGCAGTTCCCATGAAGTATGCCCAAACAATGGCCAAAATCAGTGAAATACCCGAAAGAAAAAGTGAAAGATTTACTTTCTTGGGATCCTTTATCGAACAAATCCTTTGATAATAAATTTGGTTTGTACATCCACCAGGAAGTGCTGATGTAAACCAAAGGGCAACAGTAACCCAGCCTACGCTTACGAATCCGCCCGGGAAGGAAATATTCTCTACCGGAACATTGGGGCTGTTGAATATTGCGCTTGTGCCTCCACCCATATTGTTTGCAAAGACAACGCACATTATGCATATTACAATCATGAAGCATGAGAAAATGAAGTCTGTCCATGCAACCGTTTTAAGCCCTGACGGCATGATGAAGAACAAGCTTATAATCGAAATTCCTACAACTAGCACAGGAGCTGGAATACCGGTCATTCCAGAATAGAGTATTCCGAAAGCGCCAAGTTGTGATGTGATCCATCCAAACGGTACTATGAGTGCAAAGAAAGCTCCAAGAATTGAAAGAGCCTTGTTCTTTCCATAGAAATTCTCAAGAATGTCGGGAATTGTAGTAAAGTTTTGGCTTCTGATCCACGGCGCCAAAAACATCAATACAAAGAAGGGAATTGAAGCCGCTAGTCCATAGGTTACCGTAGAAAGACCGAGGCTGTAGCCTCTTCCTACCAATGCAACCAATACTCCTCCACCCATTGCGCTTGCAAACTGTGTTCCGACAATTACATAAGTGGGAAGATCCCTTCCTCCGACCGTCCAGTCATCTGCAGAAACCGCCTTCTTTTTACTCTGAATGAAAGAGTAAAGAAATGGAACAAGCATGATAAATAAAGAACTGAATAAAATTAACAAATTATTGCTCATGTTTTCCTCCTTGAAATATTATTTATTTATAATTTTATAAAAATTATACTTTATAGATGGCGCCGTGAATTGAGTTTGCCAAAATTCACAGCACCGTATAAAACATCTTACGCCTCAATAAGCTTGTCCTTAGCGCAATATTTATCAACAACATTCTCAAGCACTTCTATCCCCAAACCGTTTTCAGTGCTGACGCAAATGTTTCCGTCCTTTATCTGGTCTGTAAAAGTACTTATGTCAGCTTCAAGCCTCGTGGGAGAAAAGTAGGCATGTCCGTAGTCATACAGATTCTTAGTGCTGGCTCCAAGAGCAAGACTTGCAGCCTGAGTTATTCCTTCCTCTATCATGGAGTTGAATAAACAGTCAATTCCGAAGAAGCCTGCCAAATCAATAATTTCCTTTGTCCTGTAAATTCCTCCATTCTTGCTTACCTTCATGCTGAATACATCTACAGCTTTCTCTTTTATGAGTATCTTGGCGTTTTCGAGCGACATTACACTCTCGTCTGCAGAAAGTGCCATGTCCGTTTTTTCCTTTATCTTCACAAGACCGTCGACATCCCAAGCGGCAATTGGCTGTTCGAAAAGCTCAAGTTTTGCGCTCTCAACTCCCTTTATGTAGCGAATCGCACGTCTCACGTCCCATCCTTGGTTTGCATCGGCAATAAGCGGATATCCCTTTCCAACCGCCTCGCGCACTGCATGCGTCCTGTCTATATCCAGTTCTATGTCACTTCCTCCGACCTTGACCATGATGGACTTGTATCCTTTTTCTAGCATCCCGAGTGCGTCCTGGGCATTTTTTTCCGGGCTGCCTCCGCCTATGGACCCCATAATCGGAAGCTCGTCTCTAAGCTTGCCTCCCAATATTTCGCAAACCGGAAGATTGGCAAATTTGCCGAGTATGTCGTAGCATGCCATGTCTAAAGCAGCCTTGGCCAAGTGCATATCCTTTGTAATTCCATCCATTACTTCATGTACCCTAGCAATATTCAGCGGGTCTTTTCCAATAAGCGCTGGAGCAAGGGCTTCTGAAATTACAACAAAAACCGTTTCAGGGCTTTCCCCTGTGAATAAAGGCATGGCGTCTGTTTCTCCATACCCCACTATTCCATCATCCGTATGAATCTTTACTACTACGGGCTCGGTATTGTAAAGCGTACCGTATAGTTTAGAAAGCTTATATGGATTTGGAAGCGGTATAGCAAGTTTCTTTACTTCTATTTTTGTTATTTTCATCTTTTGCCCCCCTATTTCAAACCTGTTTCAAGAAATTTATTTATTTCTTCAACCGTCATATTGTCTAGTCCCAATCTTTCAAGTGTTCTTCCATTTTCTCTGAAATCGCGTTTAAGCAGAAATCCTCCAAGTGCTGCCACTATTTCCATTCTCTCTGTCGAAACGCCTGCAAGCTTTCCGAATTCCATCATTGGAAGAAGCCCCATGGGTATATCCTCGAGCACGTATCTTGTGTCAACTCTTTTCTGTCCCTGTATGCCTCCATAGGCCTCTGTATTCCTTACAGCCTCTGTAAGATTTTCCCCTTTTGATCCGTAAAGAAGTTCGTACCACTCCATTACCGACTTGAGCTCTATACCGAACGCCTTTCCAATTTCCATTCTTTCCTTGTCTATTTCGATTACAAAATCGCCGATTGTGGGAGTTATTCCATCCCAGTAGTATTTCCAGTCCCGCCCCGACTCTATCATCGAAGTATTAAGGAGCGTCGGCCCCGGGTGCACTACGCTGTTGAGGTTTTCCAGACTGGTCTGCATTACATTTTTCCCTGCATACATCATGGGAAACGCTTCATTGATTTTTTCAAGCACAAAATTCGTCTTGTTTGATGGAAGAGCCGCAACCATTAGCGTTTCCTTTATTCCAAGTATGCTGACCTTTCCCGGCTCGCTCAGACGCGCAGCATAAATGAGCGACATGGCCTCGCTGATTACAACATCCGCCTTGCAGCCCTCATCCTCAAGCACTTTTTTGAATTCAAGAGCTCCACATGTCGCTCCCGGATGTATAAACAATATTTGTCCATCCTTAAGACTTGACGCCATGCTTTTTGCAATCGCCCTGTGGGCAAGAGCCGGAGCCACAACCATGACTATGTCCGCCCCGTCAATTGCCTTGTCTATGTCCAGAGTTGCAAATTCGAGTTTTCCAAAACCCTTTACGCATCCGTCGACTTCTATCCCGCCTTTTTTGTTTATGGCCTCAATCGTTTCTGGAACGATATCATAAATCCTTACCGGAAATCCCATTATTGCCAAATGGCCAGAAGTCGCTTGCCCTCCGTTTCCTCCGCCAATAACCGCCCAAACTGTTTTATTTGCTGTTTCCTTATTCATTTTCTACCTCCTGCTATGTATTAAATGTGCCATTGTCTAGCTGTCTGACAACCTTACTGTATAACATGACTCCTCCTTTGTCAATATCATTTTTAAAAATCAAAAAAGAACGCTTGAATGTTTTTCACATCAAACGCTCTTCTTTATTTTATTGGCCCTTTTGCCTTACCTCATGATCTTTATTCTTTTTTTCCGGTTTCAAGATAGTGATTTATTTCTTCGATTGTCATTCCGTCAAGCCCCAGCCTCTTAAGATTCCTTCCTCCAGCCTTCAAGTCCTTTCCAAGCAGGAAAGCTCCCATTGCCATAACCGCTTCCATCCTTTCGGTATTGGCCCCGCCAAGTTTTCCAAGCTCAACCATTGGAAGAAGGCCCATGGGTATGTCTTCAAGAAGGAATCGTGTGTCCAATCTTTCTGGCCCCTTTATGCCACCATAGGCCTTTGTCTTTCTTACCGCCTCTGTAAGCGTTTTTCCCTCTGCGGAATACTCCAAAACATACCAATCGAGAATCGGTTTGAGCTCAAGTCCGAAGACTTTTCCTACCGAAAGCCTCTCCTTGTCTATTTGCTCGGCAAATTCTCCAACCGTGGGGCTCAAACCGTCCCAGTAGTATTTCCAATCCCTTCCGGACTCTATCATGGATGTATTTAATATGCTCGGTCCCGGATGCACTACGGCATTGAGGTTTTCAAGGCTTGTGTGCAGAACATTTTTTCCTGCGTGCATCATGGGGTAAGCCTCCTTAAGTTTTTCAAGAAGGCAACTTGTTTTGTCAGAAGGAATTGCGGCAACCATCAGTTCCCCCTTAATGCCGAGGATTCCGACTCTGCCCGTCTCCTCCAGCCGGGCTGCGTATATCAGTGACATGGCCTCTCCTATCACAACATCCGCTCTGCACCCCTCGTCCTCGAACACCTTCTTGAATTCAAGAGCTCCGCCTGTCGCGCCAGGATGTATGAAAAGCATCTGCCCGTCCTTTAAATGGCCTGCAAGTTCTTTTGCTATTGATCTGTGGGCAAGTGCCGGCGCCACCACCATGACTATGTCCGCGCCATTTAGTGCCCTTTCCATGTCCGTTGTAGCAAATTCAAGTTTTCCGAAACCCTCAACCTGCCCTTGAACTTCTATTCCACCCTTTCGGTTCAATGCGTCAACCGTTTCCTCCACGATATCGTAGAGCCTTACAGAAAAACCCATTATGCCCAAGTGGCCCGCCGTGGCATGTCCGCCGTTTCCTCCGCCTATAACTGCCCAACATGTTTTTTTAGACTTTGATTTGTCCATCCCATTTCCTCCTCGCTTATCTTTGTATGTAATTGTCCTACAATTAGAATACGGTCTTTAAAGTGTTTAGTCAAGCAATTTGGATTGTTTTGAATTTTTCGCATATGGTGATGATTGTCCTTTTTCAATATTAATTATATACTTATAAAAAAACAACCTTAAAGGAGACTTTTCAATGGATGCAAAACCATCACTTCAAGATTTGATAGATGACTACCTGGAAATGAAAAGGCAAAACCTTGCCCCCTGCATGGCCAATATGAATCCTGTTTTCAAAAAATACATTCACAAAACACTTTTGACCGTTTCTTATCCTGTCATGGATTCCTATCTCAACCCTAGAAAAACAATGCAGGGCGGTTTAATAACCGCGGCCTTCGACAACACTTTCGGAGCGCTTTCATACTATTCGACCGAAAAAAAATTCATGACTACAATCAATATACACACTCACTACCACTATCCCATATATAGGGGGGACACGTTAACGGTTACTGTCCGCATGGCTTCACTCGGAAAAACCATAGTCAGCATGAAGGGTGAGGCCGTAGACAGCAATGGCCGCCTGATTGCCACCTCTGGAACAGACGTCATGATTATGGACTCAGGCATAAAAAGCGAAACTTGATTGCCGAACACTGCAAAGCTCAAAGAAGCCTTTCAAGCGGAAGGCTTTTTTATTTGCTTCAAAAAACTCACTTCCGCATTCTCATGAAAAAGCAGGCTCGATTTTTTGGGGACGGTACTTGACAAGTACCCCATTAGGGTATATCATGTTTCTCGAGGTGATAAAGATGGCAAGAAGGGCAAGGGAGAAAATTCCTTTTGGGACATATCTAATTGAGCAATTCTGCGCAAAAGACAAGCTTTTGTTCGAATCCGATATTGACCGACGCATTTTTCTTGAAATATGTCTCCAAAAAAAAGCTCAGTTCCATTTCAAGCTATACGGATACTGCCTTTCTGATGAAAGCAGCTACAGGCTTGTCATCTATGACAACGGGGGCGATATTTCAAAGATTATGAAATCCATAAACATAAGCTACGCCTACCATCTAAAGGAACGCGGCAGGATTTTCAGGGACCGCTATAAAAGCACTTTGCTCAAGTCCCCCGAAAAACTTCAATATATCTTAAATGAAATAAGCGGGGAAAAGCCCTGTTGCGACTTCAAAACAGACTTGAGCGAAAAACTGCTGGACGGGGACATATATTTCACGCCAGAAGGCGGAAGTCGAGAGAGTATTATCACCTTCGACAGCAAAACAAACAGCCATTGTCTTGATTACGGTCCTTCATGCAAAAGCAGGAACGATTGCATAAGTTCTGTCAAGCAGGGAATGCTTTCCCTGGAAAAAGCGGCAAAAAGACAAGGTCTGACTGTCGAACAGCTTTTGAATGATAAGCAAGTCAGAAACATGGAGCTGCTTAAACTGAGAAAAACGACCACCCTGTCTCTTAAGGAAATCGGCAGGATTTTTGGCGGCTTGAGCGAATCGGCAGTATGCAGGATTATCAACAGATGCAGGGAATAATGAAAAGGGGGAAAACAATGGGATTGGAATTTGATTTAAATGGCTTCGAAAGCGCCAATAGAAACAAAATGAATCCGGAAAATCTGTACGACATAATCATAATAGGGGGCGGTCCGGCAGGACTTAATGCGGCTCTTTATGCGAAAAGAAAAGGGCTCGATGCAGGAATGATTGCCGACCATATAGGCGGACAAGTTGTGGACACTTCTTCCGTTGAAAACTATTTGGGCCTGCCCGCCCTATCCGGAAGGGACTTGATGCAAAGATTCGAGGAGCATGCTAAGGAATATGCTTTCCCAATAGCAAGTGGAACACTGGTAAAATCGGTGGAGAAAGACGGAGCTTTCAGCAAGGTTCATACAGATGACGGAAAAAGCTACAGGGCCAAGTCTGTAATTGTTGCAACGGGCAGCAAGCCGAGAGCCTTGGGTGTAGCGGGCGAAAAAGAATATTTGGGCAAGGGAGTGGCCTATTGCGCAATATGCGACGGACCGCTTTTCGGAGGTCTTGATGTAATAGTTGCCGGAGGCGGCAATTCGGCTGTAGAAGCTGCATTGGACCTTGCAAAAATTGCAAGCAAGGTGACCTTGGTGCACAGGAGCCGTTTCAGGGCGGATAAAATTTTATTAGACAGGCTGGCTGAGCTTGACAATGTTGAAATACATCTTGAAACTCAAATCAAGGAAATCCGCGGCGAAAAGCTGCTTACCCATATACTTGCCCTGGACAAGACCAAAAACGAGGAAATAAGGATTGATGCAAGCGGTCTTTTCGTCGAGATAGGATACCTCCCAAGGAGTGAAGCCTTTGACGGCTTGCTGGCCATGAACGAAAGAAATGAAATATGTGTAAACAAAAAGTGTGAAACGAGCGCAGCAGGCATTTTTGCGGCAGGAGATGTAACCGACGGTCCATACAAGCAAATTGTGGTTTCTGCTTCGGAAGGGGCCATTGCCGCCTTAAGCGCAAACGATTATGTAAACAAAATTCAAACAAAATAAAAGGAGGAAATAAGAATGGCTTTTTTAAATGAAGACATAAGCAAACAAATATCAGGAATATTGGAATCAATGAAGGAAAATGTTAATATTGCTCTTTTCGTAAACAAAACAGGCTGTGAATCGTGCGAGGACGCAAGAGGCTACATGGAGGAAATGGCGAATTTGAGCGACAAGCTTTCGCTTTCTGTCTATGACATCGTTGACGACAGCGATAAAGCGTCGGAATTGGGTGTAGACCTTACTCCGGCAATCGTCCTGCTTGACGGGGAAAACAATGACAGGGGAGTCAAGTTCAACGGCATTCCAGCCGGCCATGAAATCAACTCCTTCATATCGGGAATTATAGAGGTTTCGGGAGCCGGCCAGGAACTTTCCAGCCAAATGACTCAAAGGATCAAGGCCATCGACAAAGCCGTAAATATAAAGGTTTTCGTTACACTTGGCTGTCCCCATTGTCCGGGAGCAGTTTCAAAGGCACATAAAATCGCTCTTCTCAACCCAAATGTCAATGCAGAAATGATTGAGGCAAATACCTTTGGAGAGCTTTCCCAAAAGTTCAATGTGAGTGGAGTTCCCAAGATTGTATTCAACGAGGGGTCCGACCTCTTAGGCGACCAGCCGATTGATGCTTTCATCGATGCCATGGAAAATTTGCCGGCATAGACAACAAAACTTTTTCTTAAAAATCAAAGCCTTGGCACTTTACTCTGCCAAGGCTTTTTTCTGCTTTATGCATATATTTGCATCATTTTATTTTTGCAGTCATGCGTATTTCAACCGCCGCATTGCCAGGAAGCGAATTGGCTCCTACAGCGACTCTTGAGTGCCTTCCCTTTTGCCCGAAAATCTTTTCAAGCAAGTCCGAAGCCCCGTTTATTACAAGCGAATGCTTGTCGAAATCTTCTCCGCAATTGACATAGCCGGTTATCTGGACGATTCTTTCCACCCTGTCCAAATCTCCTGTCGCCTCCCTTATTGCGCTTATGCAGCGAAGGGCGCATATGCGCGCTGCATCGGCTCCTTCTTCAACAGTAAGTTCCTTTCCCACTTTTCCCCTGTAGACAAGCCTTGTTCCCTCTTTGGGGGTTTGCCCCGCGACGAATGCAAATTCCCCGCAAAGTACTGCAGGCACATATTGTGCGGCTGGGGCCGGCGGATGGGGCAAATTAATACCAAGCTCTTGGAGTCTTTTTTCTATAAGCACTTTATCGGCTCCCTTCAATAGTTTTCAGCAATAAAATCGCTGAGGTTTTCCAACCGGCATTCTTCACTTTTCAAATTATGCCTGTCAAGCGCCGCAGTATATTTCAATCCGCTTCCGGTCAGAATGCACACCACACTGGCTTCGCCGCCTATGAGTCCACCACTTCTTAACTTTCTGACTGCTGCGAATGGAACGGCCGATGCCGGCTGACCGAAAAGCCCGTTCTCCGCCATCATCTTCTGCGCTTCGATTATTTCCCCGTCATTTACAGAAAGTGCAAGCCCGCCGTTGTGCTCTAGCATCCTCAGCGTTTGATTTCCGCTTGGCGGAAAGGGGTTTTCTATGGCATGTGCTATGGTCTCGGTCTCATAAAGTCTCTCTATTTCCATTCTTCCGGCCTGGTAGGCATTGGCTATGGGAGAACAGCCGCTTGCCTGGGCGCAAATCATTTTCGGAACCCTGTCAATCAGGCCGCAAGCCAGAAATTCCGCGAAACCTTTCTCTATTCCCCTTATGTTCCCCCCCGCGCTTGTGGGGACAACGACAAAGTCCGGCATGGAAAAATCCAGCTGCTCACAAATTTCAAATGCAATTGTCTTTGACCCTTCCACCCTCAAGGGCGAATCCGAATTCAAAAAATATATTCCGTTTTCTTTGCCTATGTCAAGGCTTTGGTAATACATTTTGCCATAATCGCCGTCAACTCTTATGAGATTTGCTCCGTATATGCTTATGGGCTTCATTTTTTCAGCAGGGATGTTCTTGTTTACAAGCACGAACGTTTCAAGTCCGGCTGCGACTCCGTATGCCGCTACCGAAGGGGCCATGTTGCCTGTTGAAACAGTGCCTATTTTATCGTATCCGAGTTTAAGGGCATGCTGGACTCCGGCGTATGTACCCCTGTCCTTGAATGCCCATGTTGGATTTTGGCTTTCATTCTTGAAATAAAGTTTCCCTATTCCAACCTGGTCGGAAAGCCTCTCCGTTTCCACCAGCGCTGTAAATCCTTCTCCAAGCGAAATTTTTCTATCAACTTTTTCAAACGGAAAGAAGTCGGAGTATCTTTCAAGTATGTTTTGCTTCATTGTCTTGTCTTCTTTTATCTTTCCTCTTGCGATTCTCTCAAGCTCAAGAGGCTCCCCGCACTCGTCGCATCTGTAGTGCACTTGCTTTGCATCAAAGGCCTTCTTGCATTTTGTGCATCTAAAAACAGCTTTTTTCATACTTATCTCTCCCTTTTTCCTATCGTTCCACCATCGTTCCCCCATCGCTCCACCATCGTTCCACCATCGTTCCACCATCGTTCCACCATCGTTCCGCCATCGTTCCACCATCGTTCCCCTGTCGTTCCACCATCGTTCCACCATCGTTCCACCATCGTTCCCCTGTCGTTCCACCATCGTTCCCCTATCGTTCCGCCATCGTTCCACCATCGTTCCGCCATCGTTCCCCTATCGTTCCACCATCGTTCCCCTGTCGTTCCACCATCGTTCCACCATCGTTCCCCATTTATGATAAAATGATTTAAGGATGCCGTTTTCAAAAACCCAAGCCGATCGGAGGATAAAAAAATTGAAAAATTTCCAAAAAGCATGGAAAATATACGAAGAAGCCTTCCCCTATGACGAGCGCAGGAGCCTTTCCCAGCAAAAGGGCCTGCTTGACAATCCTCTTTACCATTTCAATTGCCTTCATGCCGGCGGTCAATTGGCAGGTTTTATAGCCTGGTGGAAGCTTGATGGATTTGTCTTCATTGACCATTTCGCAATAGACAAGAAGCAAAGGGGAAATGGACTGGGACAAAAATTCCTCGAAAAATTCATATCGGACCAATCCCTTTATACAGTTCTTGAAGTCGAAAAACCCTCTTCGGTGCAGGCAAAAAAAAGAATCGCATTCTACCAGAGGCTTGGCTTCCACCTTAATGAATACGATTACCTGCAACCTCCTTTTTCCGAAGACAAAAATCCGGTCCCTTTATTGCTTATGTCTCATCCTGCAAGCCTTGACGGGGATGGTTTTTTGAAAACAAAATCCGAGCTTTACAGGGTGGTCTATTCACTTTGACTGCCCGTTCGGCCCAAGACAGCTTTCAAGGATTCATAATTTACATCCGCTTTTTCTTTCATGTTCAAATTGTTTTCAAGGAGTAGAGATTTCTTTTTTTCGTAATTGTCCATCAGTTCATTGAAAACATCCCAAAGCCTTTCCGAGTCAAAGCCTTCTACTCCGCCGACCCCCAACTGTTTCGCTGAATTTACATAGGATTCAATTTTAGGATCGTACTCAATCCCAACAAAGGGTATGTCTCTGAGTCCCGCCCATATCAATGCGTGAAGCCGCATTCCCACCATGGCGCAATAATCCCCCGAACCCTTTAGGTATCCTTGAACCGTATTGGTTATCAGCGGAATTTCAATTCCCGCGCACTCCTCTATTCGCTCTTTAAGTTTATCATCCTTGTCCTTTTGCATGGACAAAAATTCTACTTCATACCCGTTTTCAATGAGTCTTTTGGCGAATTTCGACATTTCATCTATTATGAGCTTGTTGTTTTTCCACTGCCTCACATTTATTGCGACTTTTCTGCCTCTCTGCCTTTCCGAGGATTCGTATCCATAATATGAAAGGTCCGAAGCCAATTGAACTTTTGCGCCCAAGCCAAGCTTTTTAAGCTTTTCAACTGTCTCTGCGTCCCTTGCCACAAAAGAATCTATTCCGCCAAGAACTTTTCTGGTGATGCTTCTGTAGAGGGCGCCGTCGACAGGCCCGAAGCCGTTGCCCAACAAGACTACTTTCTTTTTAAGAAGTGTGGAAATTCTTATAAGGGCAAGATAGTAGACAAGGGATCTGTTGCTTGTTATGTTTTGAATCATAGAGCCCCCTCCCCCTACGACTAAGTCCGAGTCGCAAATGGCCTTTACTATGGAGGAATACTTGTTTCTTCCAACCGTGCCTATGCCGTGAGTTTCCTGTGTTTTCATGGCGCAGTAAGACAGAGACCTTATCTCCATATCTGGTCTTATTTCATGCATTATTCTTATGGTCTGGCTGAGGAGAACCTCGTCGCCAATGTTGTCTGCTCCATAGTATCCGATTATAAGCGCCTTCATAAAATCCCCACCTTGTCCTTGTTTCTTTTACGGTCTAACTGCCAATCCTTTTCTCTTTTGAGGATAGGGCAGTCAAAGACAGAGCAAGCCAAAACTGCAGGCAAATTCTGTAGTCGAACAGTGTATAGTCTATAAGCCCGTGCAAAAGGATTGCGAATACTATGGTCAGTGAAATCAATTCCTTGTAGCTTTCCCCGATGCCGGTTTTCATTATTGCTTTGACATTGTAAAAAACAGAACTTATCGATATATACATAAAGAGCGCAAATCCCATTATCCCCGACTCCAGCCACACCTGCAAATACAGGTTGTGGGCGTGGGTGGCATTGTATCCCGGCATTTTATAGTGGGCATAATACTGGTGAAAAGACTGGTATCCGTATCCCAAACCTGTCAGCCCGTAACTTTTGACCATTTCAAAAGCGTTTTTCCATATTTCAAGCCTGTAGTAAAAGGATGAATCCTGAAATCCGTTCAGTATGCTTGCAAGCCTTTGTCTTACCACCAAGGGAGAAAATGCGAGTCCGGCAATCCCCAAGGGCAGGAAGGCGGCTATCAATTTCCAATTGTATGCGAAAAGAAATATTCCCAGGCCAGCGGCGTATGTTATCCACGCCCCTCTTGAATATGTGAGAATGATTTGATGCGTTATGGCAATGCTCATCAAGGCTAGCATAAATTTGCCTCTTTTGCTTTTGTTGCTTGCAATAAGCGCAAGTCCTATGAAAAAGGTGTTCACAAGATATTCCCCGTATATGTTGGGGTTTGTAAAAAGCGAGTATATCCTCGTTTCCAAATCGGGATTAACAGACCTGTCTATCCACAGGTCCTGATTGCCGGCCGAAGCTCCCGATTGATAATATCCATACAGTATGGGGATTGCAGAGGAAAAAAATATAAACAAAAGCAAAACCCGAATTTCTCCCTTGTCGAATTCGTTTGAAATCACGAAGTATGCTCCTATAAGCGAAGAGAGCATTGCAAGTTGCTTGAAACAGGAGACCGCGTCATAGGAAAACAGGCTTACTGCGACATTGACTAAAAAGAAGGCTATTGCAGCCATGTCCAATGTCGAGATTAGCACAGTCCTACCTCCAAATATTTTTTTGATTGCCCATGTAAGGAAAGCAAGCAAAAACACAAGGCTTGATATCTTTGCGCTTGCAACCGGAAAAATGAGCGCTCCGCCATAAACAAGAGCCTTTTCCATATTTATTTTCTCAATCATTGTTTGTTTCCTCTATTCCGATAATAGTGCCATAGCAGGCATAGTCCTTGCTGTAAAGCGCAATCTTTTTACCTATGGCCAATTTCTTTGCGGCCACTACGTATGAATCATTCAATTCTGTAGCTCTGGCTTCAATAGTCAAATACAAATCGCTTTTTGCAGGAAAAGACACTCTTGCAGGCTCCTCGCTGTTAAGGACTGTTTCTCTATGGCTTGTTAAAAAATGCTCCTTGATTTTACCGAATTCCAATCCGTTTTCATGATCCACAACAATTTCTCCCGGAAATATGTAGTCCGAGACATTGTTTTCCACTTCTTCAACCAAAAAAGTGATTTGCAAATCCATGAAGACTATCTCCTTGCCCTCTTGGTCCCTTTTTGACTTTTGCAGGTATATGAATGATGAGTATAAGAGGACCAGAGCAAGAATTGCTATTATTGTTTTTTTCCACTTGTTCATTTAAACCACTTCCTTTGGCACAGGTTTTATCAAGCTGATTCCCATTGCGAAATATACATAGTAATAAAATGTCAAAACCGGAATCCCATACAGATTGTCTACAAAATTATGAAGCAGAAATGCAATCAATGCTATTGATATGCCCATTTGGACCCGCTTGTCGCTTTCACCGGCAAATTTATATATGAAATAAGCTGCGAAGAGCAGGAAAGCCATTAGTCCGAACAATCCGTTCTCAACAAGGGTTTTAAGATAAAAGTTATCGGTGTAAAAATCACTTATTCCGTACTTTATGGCAATCGATCCCCCGAATTGTCCATAACCCTTGCCGAAAGCGGGATTTTTGAGAAATTCATCAAGCGCAAATGCCCACTTGGACAAACGCCCGTCTTTAAGCATATTGCTTACAGTGTCCGGACTTACCAGGTTGTAGAATCTATATGCCCCCTTGTCAATTAGCAGGACAAGCCCTGTCCCCACAAAAGAAAGGTACAAAAGCAGCCTCTTGTTTTTCAAAAACAGTAGAATAACGCTGGATCCGGCAAGCGCGAGCATAGCTCCACGCGAGTATGTAAAGTAAAGTGCTGCAAGCGCGGCCAGCTGGCAGAAAATATAAACCGTCTTTTTCCTCTTGCCCTTTTCGGCCCAAATCAGTCCGGCCAAAAATCCTATATGCATTATAAGCAAGGAGCCCAAACTGTTGGGGCTTCCCAATACCGAAAAAGCCCTCAGTGAAATTACATCGGTGGTATCAACCCAATTTCCCTTCATTGGAACCCCAAACACTATTTGCGCTATGGCGTGAAGGGATATGAATGTGCCTGTTGTGACCAATATGTCTATCGCTTTTTTTCTCGAATCTTCTTTGCTGAATATGCGGATAAAATAAATTCCCCAAAGAATCGGTTGATAAATCAATCTGTAGCCGTCAAGAGTGCTTCTGCCAAAATATCCTGAAACGGCTATGCCTGCTATGCCCGATAAAAAAAACAGAACAAGGGGCGGCTTCCACCATTTTGGCCGGCTCTTAAGGTCAAAGTCGAATGCAATAAGCGAAATGAAGAAAATCAATGCCAGCTCATCCCACAACTGCACAAGCAGACTGTCTCCTCCGGAAAACCTGAACAGGTAATCGAAGAATATATAGAAAAGGGGCAAAAGTGTTATGCTGTCGTAATATGGCATTTGCTTTATTCTGCAAAAAGGCGACGCTACAAATGCCTTGGAAAACAGATTTGCTCCCTTGCCTTCTATTTTGTAAAAAATTTTTCCGGTTTTGCTTTCAAATGAATCCGGCAATTTCACTCACCCGTCTTTTCGATTTCCAAAATAGTAATTGGTATTTTAAGCCTTTCGCTTTCAAGCACAAACTCTTTTCCCACCTTGAGAGCTTGTTTTCCTATAGACATCTCTCCGGATTTTTTTTGGCCGCTTCCCGAAATTTCAAATATCGTTCCATTTCCGCAACTTTCAACGCAAACGATGGAAGCCGAAAGCCATTCCTTGCCAAAAGACAATTGACTTCCCTCGAAGGATTCGTCCACTTCTATTTCTTTTCCTTCATAAATGCCAGTGAAACTGATCTCGAAAGTTTCCTTGGGAGAAAGGTTTATCTTGGAAACATCGACAAGTTCCTTGACCACAGCTCCGACCATTATAATAAGCAGAACCAGGGTTACTATGTCCAGCAAGGCCCATTTACTCTTCATTTTCAACACCCGCCTCAACAAATGCAATGTACCCCTCGAAATAAAAATCTTCGCCCTCAAGGACAAAGGGGTTTCCCATTTTTACGCTCTGCGAACCGAATTTCATGTAGGGACCGCTTTTTGTGACGGGAAGCACGGCACTTATCCTGTAAGAATCGTCCTTCTTTTCAAGCGAATCAATTCTGCCTTCGCTTTCAAGGCCGCTTTTGAAAACCGGCTGCCCCAATACGGCTTTTTTGTCAATTTCAACCGGCCCTTCATATACAATCGCCACAGAAATCATTTCCGCCTTTCGATTTAAATTTAAATCCCGTCCCTCGTAAACATTGTAAAGAACGGCAGAAGCGAAAACGACAACTAAAATAAATAGCACTGTTCCCATCTTATTTTTTATCATTCCGGCTTTTCTCCCCTTCGAAAATAAGTTGCATTTGCCTGTACAAAAGACTTTCACTCAAATATTTTGCGGCCAGACTTGATTCGGTAAAATTTTGCACTTTTATAACCGGTTTTGAGTAAAAATTCATTTCATAAAATTTCCATCTCAATGCCCTTCCCGTAAAGCTTTGCCTGAAAAAATGTGCAATTGTTTTCATTTTCCCGCAAAACATGCTCCTACTGGCTATATCATTCATCAAAATCACTGTCCCTTGAATAAATCTTGCCTTCCACAAACAGATATTTGTTGTATACCAAAACCTTTCTTCCAACTGCGGCAATCATATCGCCAACCATCAGGGTTTTTTCTGTTTCAACGAAGTCAGCCTCTATTGTAATGAAGAGGTCATACTTGTCCAATGACTCTATGGCTACAGCCTGGTTGTTTTTGTCCACAACATATTCCATGTGAGGGGTATGGCTTACGCCGGAAATGACACCTATATTGGACCCCGTTTCATAGTCGAATACAGCATCGCCCGCGTTTGCCTCGTCAACTGTGTACATTGACACCTCTTCCACTTTAACCGTATACTTCATTGCCTTTTCAAGCCCGGAAGCCCCTTCGTCTGTTCCCGGAAGCATTCTTCCGGCAAATAAAAACAAGGCAAGCGCAAGCACTGCAAGAACAATCAAATCTATTATGTTTATGGTCCCAAAAAACCTGCCCTTTTCATCAATAATCCTCATTTACCTTTCCTCCAAAATTTTATGGTATATGTCTATATGATTGTCTACGAATTGCTCCATCGAAAAATTTTCTTTCACTATGGCGAATATCTCTTTGCCCATCTTCTCCCTCAAAGTCTTGTCCCCAAGCCTTATAACTTTTTCGGCGAATTCACCGGCTTCAAAACCTTCCACTATGTAGCCGGTCTTTCCATCCTCCACCACAAGCTCGACTCCCCCCACATTGCTTGTGACTATAGGCTTCTTCATTCTCGCGCCTTCAAGCATGGCGTAGGGGAATGATTCACTAAGCGATGTGAGCAAATTTATGTCTATGGCGTTATAAAATTCGTATGGTCTTTCTACAAATCCCAAAAAATGAACCTTGTCGGAAATCCCGTATTCCTCGGCAAGTTTTTTCAATTCGCTTTTCAGCACGCCATCTCCCGCAAGAAGGAATCTGTAATCCTTGTTTTTATTCAAGACCTCCCTGGCGACTTCTACAAACAGCTTGTGGTTCTTAACCGTGTCAAGCCTGCCCATAATTCCGGCATATATGAGGTTTTCACCTTTTTCTATTCCATAATCCTCAAGGAATTCCTCCTTGTCTCTTACTATATTTGTTTTCTCATCAAAATCCAATCCGTTGTAAACAGAAAAAACGTTCTCTTCATTGCCAATCTTCCTGCTTATAAGCATTTCCCTGAAGCTTTTTGAAACACCTATATAGTAGTCCATCTTCTTCAACGAATTGGCATTTATTCTTCTGAAAACATAGGTTGCCGCCTTTCCGCCTCTGTAGTCGTCTAGCAAATAATCGCTGTGAACGGTCGTAACAATCGGAATTTCGGGAAATCTCCTTTTTGCGAAGGTGGAAATAAAATTTGCCCTGGCACCATGCACATGAATCAGATTGATTCTGTTTTCCGTTACAAGCCTGCCTATGCTTGCGCTTACGCTGAAGTCAAATCTCGACTTCTGGTTTAAAACCGTAAGTGGCAATTTGAGTTTTTTTGCGTCCTCTGTAAAATCCGATTCCATCAGTGTTACAAGAAGAACAAAAACCTTGTCGGTAAGTCCGTTTATTAAATTCATCACATGGGTTCTGGCCCCGCCTGTGTCTCCGCCGCTTATTAAATGCAATACGCGAATTTCACTCACAGCATATCTCTCCTTAAAAAAAATCCATCATTTCGACCGCCTTGCTTTCCCATGAAATAGAGTTTAGGTCGACTCGGCGCTGTCCGCTTATTTTCTTTGCAGCATCTATGTTTGATATGAACTGCTGGTGGCTGTCTGAGACAAGAATTTCATCCCTCAGCTTTTCCACCTGCTTGAAAGTAGTTGACACTACAGGGTATCCAAAATAAAGATATTGGTAAAGCTTGTTGGAATTTACCGTCTTAAGCCTGGGATACTCGCTTTCTGTCACAAATGGTATTATTCCAATATCGAAAGATGCGTAATAATCCTGTATTTCATTCTTGTCGACAGGACCCATATAAATGACGTTTTCAAGCCTCGAAAGCCTGTCCATTTCTTCTTTGGAATCGGTCGGGCCCACAAGCACTATCAAGTCTCCACTATTGGCCCTTGCAAGCTTATAAAGCAGTTCATAATCAATCCACGAATAGAGTCCTCCTATGAAGCCTATTACCTTCCCTTCTGTCTCGAATTCAATTTTTTCAGCCCTTTCGAAACTGTCCAGGTCTACTCCGTTTTCAATCAGGACCGCCTTGCCTTCGGCCTTTGCAAGCAGTGTTTCAGCCGTCGCAAAAACCTTTTTAGAAATTGCCACGGCATGCTTTTCATATTTTTCAAGCATACTCTTCCACTTGGCGTTTTCGGCAAAAGCCATATAATCGTCGCTTATGTCGTAAAAAATACTGTTGCTGAAATTTTCCACCCTTCCTGCCGAAACAGACCAATGCGGGGTGGACAAAACTGCGCAAGCTTTTGGTATTTTTCTGTTTTTTAAAAAAGCTTTGAGCGCATTTTTTATTAAACAGTCATTTATTCTGAAAATCCATTCCGACACTCCTTTACAATATGGAAGGCCGTATATTTTCAGAACAGACACTTGCCCGCTAACCAGTTCATACCTTCCAAGTTTTAATGGATTAAAGGAATTGGTCTTTTGCACATAATACACATCGCGGCCGTGTTTTGCAAAATATTTGGACAACATGTGGCTCCGGTGCAAAAGCTCCGAATCCCACGGAAGCATTGAAAAAACAAAAATATCATTCATCTCCAAACCTCTTCTTTATTACCCTGGCCGGATTTCCGCCCGCTATCGAATATGGCGGAACATCCTTTGTCACAACGCTTCCGGCCGCTATTATGCAACCTTTTCCCAGCTCGACTCCCGGCAGGATTATGGCTCTGGCGGAAATCCAGACATCGTCTGCAATAAAGACCGGCTTCATCTCGGAATTGCCTTGATCTATCATGGGAATGTCGTCCCTCCCGTAATTGTGGTTTGAAGTATATATCATTACTTCAGGACCCATCATCACATTGTTTCCGATTGTGATTTTGCCTGAAAGTTTTGCATCCACTCCGATGCCGGAACGGTCCCCAATGGATATTTCCTTTCCGCTGCCAAAGTAGGCTCCCTTCTCTATGTTTATGTCTCTTCCGGTTTTCAAAAACACTTTCGACGCTAAAAAAGCTCTAACTTTTTTAGCTCCGAAATTAAAAGGCCTCTCTGAACGCGGCATATTGCGTGCTATTTTGTAGTATAGTCCAAGATATAGTCTTTTCATATTATGAGCGTCCCTTCCTTTTTTCTCTCAAGGAATTTATTTCCGTCTTTATATATTCTATTTCCGGCAAGGCCATCCTGCTACTCATTATATAGTATAATACAATTCCCAATAATATGCTCATGATAAGTCTAAAATACAATACTATAGGAGCCATATTGAAGACTGCAACAGCAATCATCATGAGCGCACCTACTAATGTCACCTTTATGAGCTGGGCGAGAATTTTCCTCTTTTCAAGTTTTCCGAGGCGCTTTTGTATCAAATGCAGCATTATAAGGCCATTTAGCGTCACAGCTATGGATGTGGCAAGAGCAAGCCCTCTTATGCCCATTATTTCTACAAGAAGCAGGTCCAAAGCTATGTTTACGGCAACGCTGGCGAGGCTTGTGTAAAAAGGCGTCTTGGTATCCTTAAGCGCATAAAAGACCTTGTTGGACAATTCCTGGATTGAAAATCCCACCATCCCGACGGCGTAAAAACACAGAGCCCCGGAAGTAAAGTTTACGCTGTCTATATCAAATGTGCCTCTTTGATACAGAACCTGCACAAGTTCTTTGTTTATTGCCAGTATCCCAAATACTATGGGCATGAATACGAATATCATCACCTGCACGGCCTTAGATATTCTTTTCCTCAATTCTGCAATCTTGTTTTCAGCGGCAAGTGTGGAAAACTGAGGGAAGAGGACAGTGCTTATGCCGAATATCATCGTTGTGGAAACCGCTGTGTAGGCTATGTTGGCGAAATTGAGCGAAGCCAACTGTCCGTCGGCGAGTGTCGACGCTATGCTCGAATCGACCAGCACATTTATATTGTATACGGCTGATGAAAAAAGTATCGGGACCATTAAAGCGAAAACAGACCTCATCTCGCTTCCCAAACTGAATATGGCCTTGTAACTGAATGATTCTTTTTTTGAAAAAACGTGCAAAATTATAAATTGACCGACCCAACCCAAAAGCGTTGCATATGCAAGGCCTGAAACCCCGAAAAAGGAATTGAAAAACACAAGATAGGAAACAAGTATCAGGTTGTAGGGAATGCTTACTATTGAAGTTATTGCAAACTTTCCCTTTGCCTGCAGAAATGAAATAAGAGAGTAAACAAGAGGAACGATTGCCATTACAGGGAAAAAGATCCTGACAATTGAAACTGTAAGCGCCAGCTTGTCTCCCTCAAAGCCTATTGCAATCATTTTCGTGTACCATGGAGAAAGAAGCATGCCTGCCACCGAAATAAAAGCACCTGCCGCAAGCAACACTGTCATTAGATTTCCTGTAAAGTCAAAAAGCCTTTTCCTGTCCCCTTCCCTTATGTAAGCAACCACAAAGGGTATTGCAGTAGCTGTTATTGCACTTCCAATCGAAAGGAAGATGGTTATTGTCATTCTGTATGCCGCAAAATACGCATCGCTTTCAAGGGAAGTTCCGTAGCGGTATCCAATCATTATGTCCCTTGCAAGCCCGAACAATTTTGAAAAAACCGTCAGATAGACAACCATCAAAACCGTATTCACTGTTTTGTTTTTTTTCATTTGATCCCCCACCCGATCCAGCATTTCCTCGGTGCTTTTTATGCCCTTAACCATTCTATCTCTTTTTTCGTCTGTTTATTCCTTTTGCTCTGCCCGGCTTCCTACGCCCTTCCTGCCTGCCGCTTTTTCCAATGCTCTTTGCGGAATTCTTTATTGTCTTTTCCCTTCCGCTTGCCAAACTTACCCCATTCGGCCTGTGGACATGGTCTTGTCTTGGAATGTCCATCTTTATGGCCTTTTCTATATCCTTCAGTTTTTCCTCGTCCCTGGGACTCGAAAAAGTCACCGCCTCGCCGTCTTGACCCATTCGGCCTGTTCGCCCTATTCTATGGATGTAGATTTCCGGACTCTCGGGCATGTCAAAATTGTATATGTGGCTTATCCCTGTTATGTCAAGCCCCCTGGCGGCTACATCCGTTGCTATGAGGTACTGAAATTTCAAATCCCTGAATTTCTTAATCACCCTGCTTCTGGCATTCTGCGGAATGTCCCCATGAAGCTTTTTGCAATCGTATCCGTGAATTGCCATCTCTTCATCAAGCTTGTCCGCTCGCCTCTTTGTCCTGCAAAATATTATCGCCATGAAGGGCTTGCTTTTGTCGAGCTCAAGAAACAAGGCCTCCTGTTTCCACCTGTCGGATGAAAACACAACTTTTTGCCTTATACCCTCAAGCGTAACGCTTTCTTTCTCGGCAGAAAGTTCCAACGGGGAATTCATGTGCCTGTATGCAAGCCTTTTGACTTTGGGATCAAGTGTCGCCGAAAAACAAAGCAACTGCCTGTCCTTGTTTGTTCCCTTTAGAATCATTTCGATTTCGTCCCTGAATCCTATGTAAAGCATCTGGTCCGCTTCGTCAAGAACGAGGGTTTTCAAGTGCATAAGATCTATTGTCCCCCTCCTCATGTGGTCAATAAGCCTTCCCGGGGTCGCAACGACAAGGTCCACCTTCCCCGAAAGCTTTTTGAGCTGCTTTCCTATGTCCCTGCCCCCAAAAATGGAAAGCACCTTCCTGTCTCCGTCCTCCGCCAGATTTTTCGCTTCGGCTGCAATCTGCATTGCCAATTCCCGGGTAGGGGTCAGCACAAGTCCCTGCAAGTGGACAGGCTTTCCTTCAAAGGAATCGAACATGGGCAAAAGAAAAGCCAACGTCTTTCCTGTGCCGGTCTGTGCCTGGGCTATTATGTCTTTTCCCTCCAATATTTTGGGAATTGCCATCTCCTGTATCGGAGTAGGCAGATTAATCCCCTGTCTCTCCAATTTTAAAATCAATTGCCTGCTTATGCCCAGTTTTGCGAATTTGTCCAAATCCAAGTCCTCCTTGTGCCTTATAATGCACAGGTATATAATAAATTATGAGTGGTCTACCGTGTTCTTTTTGTTAATTATAACATATATTTTTTGTGGAGGTCTTTCATGTTCCAGACAGGAGCTTTTTTGTCATATGTGATAGTGGTGTCTTTCACGCCTGGGCCTAACAACATACTTTCTATGGTAAACGCCAGCCGTGACGGATTCAAGAAAACACTTCATTTCTTATTGGGAATATTCACCGGATTTTTTACTCTTTTGCTTCTAAGCAGCTATTTCAATCTACTTCTTTTCAACATAATGTCTAAAATAAAGATTTTCATGAGCATAGTGGGCGCCCTCTACATGACTTATTTGGCTGTCAAGATAATGAAAAGCGGCAAAAATTCAAAAAAAAATGATGCTGGCGACAACCGGGCAAAAAGCGTAAACTCCTTTTCCACTGGACTTGCCATGCAATTTGTCAACCCCAAGGGGGTTCTCTACTGCATAACGGTCATAGCCAACTTCATAATTCCATTTCACAAATCAGGAATAGTATTGTTTCTGTTTTCGCTCTTTCTGGCGCTTGTGGGCTTCTCCTCGATCTGCAGTTGGGCCCTGTTCGGATCTTTATTCAACCGCTTGATAGAAAAACATCAAAAGCCCTTCAACATAGCAATGGGTCTGCTTCTTATTTACAGCGCCTATTCCATATCCGGCATCTCCCAATTTATCAAATGAAAATTCTCGATTCCCAATCCAAGCCTTTTATATATGAATTTTTTCAAGGCTTGGCCTGTCAATGCTCTTTATTTTAAACTCCTCATATAAAATCACTTCTATGCCGCTGTCAATTCCATCCGCAAACTTCTTTTCCTCTCCCCTTCCCATTATATAGTGCATGGGCATTACCGCCCGGGGTTTCATTTGGTTAATCAGGTCTACGGCTTCCCCGGTTTTCATAGTCCTCTTACCTCCTGCAATGGGCACAAGAGCCAATGTGACATTCTTGACTTTACTTATCTCGTCAACATAATCGGTGTCGCCCGCGTGGTATAGGGTAAAATTCCCCATCGTCAGCACATATCCAACATTGCGGTCTCTCTTCGGGTGGGTAGGAAGGCCTTTAGTGTATGCCTCTACCGCTTCAATTTTCATATCCCCTATATTAAATGTTTCCCCAGGCAGGATAGGCATGACATGAAAACCTTGCAGCTTTTTTGAAACATTTTTGGGACATACCATTATTGTCCCTTCGTCGTATATTCTTTCTATGTCATTCTTCGAATAATGGTCGGGGTGGCAATGCGTTATAAGAATGAAAGAAGCAACATCGGCCTCTCCAAGGCCAAAAGGGTCTATATAGACCAGCTTGCCCTGGTATTCCACCAAAAAACTGGCGGGAAGAAAGGCTCCTTTGAAGTGCTTGGAATATACCGGGCCGCTGGAATAAACAAGAACCTCTCCATCATCCCAGACTTTTAAACTTTCCTTTTTTAAATTGCTTGTCTCTATGAACTTGCTCTTTTTTATACGAACAATCAAATAAATTCCCACCGCCGTCAGAACAACAAGCCATAATCCAACCATGCCTTTCACCCCTTCTTGATTCATATTTCACCAACTAAAATTTTCTCCTGAGTTTTATATATTGTCTATTGATATACCCATTAGAATGGTCAAGAATGCAAATTAATTACAGGAAAGAGCATTTCCATATATATTTCCGCTTATTTCTCTTACAAATACGCCCCTGCCCCTTTTGTCCTTTTATATCCTGCTTTCCCCAAGTATTGACTTGAATAATTTGTGTCTTTTCCCTCCTTTATTTTTTCAAGCTGATGATTAAAAATCAAATTGATTAAGTGACATGTCGACAAATCATTCAAAGCGGAATGGTGCCTGGTTCCCATATTGGGTATAAAGAATAGACAGGTAAAGGATTTGCAAATAAAAGCCTTAAGCCCATTGACCAATTCGGTCAATCGTGCTATGTTTAAATTGACCGAATTGGTCAATGGAGGGTGGTTCAATTGGATGAAAAATTAAAAAAAATAGATGCCGGGAAACTGGACCGCATTATAAACAGCGCTCTGGAGGAATTCGGCCGCAACAGCTATGAAAAAGCTTCAACCAACAACATAGTAAGGAATGCCGGCATTTCGAAAGGCCTTCTTTTCCACTACTTCAACAACAAGCGGGATTTGTACGCCTATCTTGAAAAATTTGTATTTCAGAAGATGGTGGATGTAATAGTCGAAGAGACAGACTTTGATGAAAGGGATATTTTCAACCGCATCAAGCAGATTGCGGTAATCAAGATGGGAGTTCTCGCCAGATATCCCGGCATAGCAAGCTTTTCAAAAGCCATATACAAAGACAAGTCCATTGCCGATATGAAGAAGATAGTCGATGAGATGGTCCCTGACCTTTATCATCATATATATACAAAAAATATAGACAAAAGCCGCTTCAAGGATGATATGGATTTTGACAAAACAATAAAGATTATTCAATGGACTGTTGAAAAGTACGGTGAAGAGCAAATGGATTTGGCAAAAAAAACCGGAGGGGAGCTGGACTATTCTAAACTTGTGTCTGGAATAGATCCTTATATGGATATTTTGAGAAAGGCTTTCTGCAAGAAAGGGGAGCTATAAAATGATCAGTGTTAAAAATTTGTATCACTCCTATTCAAATGACGAAAAATATGCTGTCAAGGATGTAAGCTTTGAAATAAGAGAGGGTGAGGTATTCGGTTTTTTGGGTCCCTCCGGGGCCGGCAAGTCTACAACCCAGGGGATTCTGACAGGCCTTCTGCAACTGCAGAAAGGCGATGTTACCGTTGCAGGATATGACATCAAGCATATAAAAAACGAAATGTTCAACAAGATAGGCATGTCCTTCGAGCAGTCCAACGTTTACAGCAAAATGACCGGAAGGGAGAATCTTGAATTCTACAGAAAGCTTTTCGATGTAAGTACCCTGGAACCTCAGGAACTTCTTGACCTGGTGGGACTCGGGGACAAGGGGGATATAAAAGCAGGGAAATATTCAAAGGGCATGAAGCACCGATTGACTTTTGCCCGGTCTATGATCAACAAGCCTACCCTTTGGTTTCTTGACGAGCCTACTACAGGCCTTGACCCGGCGATTGCATCAGAGATAAAGCAGATTATCAAGGAGAAAAACAGGGAAGGCGTAACAATTTTTTTAACCACCCACAACATGTTCATTGCGGATGAGCTTTGCGACCGCGTGGGATTCATTGTGGACGGGGAAATCAAGCTGATTGACTCACCGAAAAACCTAAAACTGCTCTACGGGGAAAAATTTGTCGATGTGGAGTATGTGGATAGAAAAGAAGTCAAAAAGGAATCCCTTTCCTTCATGGCAAAAAAAGACATAGAAAGATTGAAGCAAATACTCGACGGCTATGAAATACGAACCATGCATACCAAAGAGGCGACCTTGGAGGAAATCTTCATAAAGGTTACCGGAAGGGAGCTAGTTTGACATGAAACTATGGCACAGCTTCGTTAAGGAAGTCCAATTGTCTTCCAAGAGCTGGTATTTCTACATTGAAATCGGCATGGCTGTCATCCTTCTTTTGATTTTGCTGCTTGCCGTACCCGAGGAAAGCGACAGCAAAAGGGACGAATACCTGTATGCCGGAGGCCTCTCCTCCGATTATGTGGATTTGATTTACAGGGGACTGCTTGACGACGAAGATGAGGACAATGAGTACGAAAGGGTCCAGATAAAAGTGGCTGGCCGTGTGTACACCGCAGACCTCTTTGTGACGGACACAAGGAACATATATTTTTTAGACGACCGCGAGGCTGTCTTGAAGCTTGCCGAGGACGAAGAGGAAGTAGGTGTCGAAATAATTCCAGGCAGCGACGGCGGACTTGATTATTTGTACTATCTTCAGGGCTACGAGTCCCAAAAGCTCAAAAATTTGTACATGGTGCTGCAAAACAGCAAAGTCAACTTCAAGTTTGTAGAAAGGCATATGGACAGGCAGACAGTAGAGATAATCGACAAGGACCCCTTTGTGCTCAACAACAGGGAAAACATTGTTCCTGTTTTTCTTACCTACAACGGCAGCATTATGGGTCTTTTCATAATGGCGGCCTACATTTTCCTGGACAAGAAAGAGGGGATAGCAATGGCCTACGCGGTGACAGCCTCCAAGATATGGCACTATCTCTTGAGCAAGATAGGGGTCATGATGGTTACAACCATATCGACAAGCCTTATACTGGTAATCCCCGTTATGGGAGCAAACGCCAACTATCCGCTCATTATTTTGCTGGTTCTTGCAACAGCCTTCGCCTTTTCTTCTCTTGGCCTTGTTGTTACAACTTACTACAGGGACATGATGCAGTCTTTCGGGGTCTTCTTCATAATAATAGTTGTCATGATACTTCCAAACATATCCTACTTTGCTCCAAGCTGGGAACCCTCATGGATAAGATTCTTTCCGACATACCACATACTTGAAGCTTTCAAGGAGGCCATATCGCCAGGCGCAAGCGCAGTATATGTCCTGAATGTCTCTATCGGATTCCTGGCGGCCGGTTTTTTGCTTTTCATGTTCGCCAATTACAGGTTCAAGAAAACGCTTACCATATAAATAGGCTGGTGAAAAAAATGAACAGAAAAATTTTAGCGGTTTTCCTGCGGGACATGCGTGTAAGCAGGCGGGACTTCATAGCCCTTTATATAATAGTCTTTCCCGTTCTCTTTTCGATAGTCATAAACCTCTTTATTCCCGGCATAAACGATTCCACTGTGAACATTGCAATGCTCGAGGGCGACAATCCCGACCATATTGGCTACTTCAGGGATTACGCCGTTGTCGAGCTTTTCGAAACAACCGACGATGTAAGACGCAGGGTGGAAAAGAGGGACAACATGATTGGAATTCTTCCCGGAAACAGTGACTACTACATTCTCGCTCAGGGAAACGAGCCGGAGGGCCTGGTCGATTATGTAAAAACGCTCAGAGCCTATGAGTTTTTCGGGGTGACATCCCAAGACACCAGGGTTGAATTCTCAAATTTCGGCAACACCATCCCTCCAATAAAAAAGCTAATGGTCAATGTGGCAATAATGCTCTCTTCCGTTTTGGGAGGAATGCTGATTGCACTTAACATTGTCGAGGAAAAGGTCGACAACACCATAAGCGCTGTTAATGTCACCCCCCTTTCAAGAGGCGGATATATACTGGGAAAAAGCATTATAGGAATACTTGTCCCGGTGGTCGGAACAATAACAATGCTTATCCTGACCGGTTTCTCCAATGTAAACATGCTTCAAATGCTTATGATGCTGCTTGCAAGTTCCATAATAAGCATACTGGTGGGATTCATAGAGGGAATAAACAACAAAGATGTCATGGAAGCCGCCGGAAACATAAAAATACTTTTCCTCCCCTTGATGGGGTCGGTGGCGGGAGCAGAGCTTCTCTCGGACAAATGGCAAAAGTTTTTTTACCCCATACCCTTCTATTGGACATACAAGGCTAACGACATGATTCTATCAAGAAGCGGAACATGGGGGAAAATTTCACTCTATACGGCATTTGTTGTTGCAATAAGCGCCATAGTGTTTGCAATTGTTGCCCCCAAAATAAGAAAGGGGCTGGAGCATTGATATATTCAAAATTTGTAAAACAGATAATTTGCTCGGACATGGTTTCATTCGTGGCTGACAATATCTTGTGGGAGGTGTTATTAAGTGGCTAAGATGAATATTGATCCAAAGAAGAGGAATTTGATTTTGGCCCTTCTTGCCTTGGCGGCAGTCGGGGCGCTGATTGTGTGGCTCCTTGTCGATTGGTCGGCAGATGTGGAAGTCGACACTGCCAAAAAGGCCGATATATACCGCACTATAGATGACACAGGCAAAGTCAGGAGCGAACGCAACCTTGACCTGGCGGCCGCGGGTAATGCAAAAGTCTTGTCCATACTCGTCGAGGTCGGCGACAAGGTAAAGGAAGGGGATTTGATGATATCCATGGATGACAAAGCCTTGGGATATCAGCTCAAATCGCTCAACTATGAGATAAGGGCACTGGAAAGCAACATATCCCATCTGGCAAAGCCATACAACAATCTATCTCTTGAAAACTACAGGGCATCTGCAAAAATTGCGGAGGAAAACTATAACAAAGCCAAGAGCGATTATGAAAATGCACTTACGCTTTATGAAGCCGGGGCCATAAGCAAGTCCGAGCTTGACTCTCTAGAACTCCTCAGCTCTGTCGGAGAAATGAACTACATCATGGCTTCAAACGAATCGAGCGCTGCATCAAAGGGCGGGGACAGAGATGTGCTTATGCAATACGACTACCAGCTCAAATCTATGACTACCCGGCTTGAATCATTAAAGGACCAGATAAGCGAATATCAGATAAGGGCTCCCTTCGACGGAACTGTCGGAGACATCTTCGTTGAAAAGGGCCAGTCCATAACCGCCATGAGTCCCGTGGTCCAAGTCTTCGAAGACAGATACTATGTGGAAGCCAGTCTTCTTGAAGAAAGTTTTGTACAGATGGAAATGGACGCTCCTGTAGAAATCTTCTTTGACAACGAAGCGGCCGAAGGCTATGTTAGAAAAATTCACCCAACCATCAAGACCGTTGTTTCCGACCTGGGCGTTTTCCAGCAGAAAGGCATAGTAGAAATTGCACTTGACCACGATTTCAGCATCATCGACCGTGAAGTCCAATTAGTCTTCAAGCTGGGCATGAGAGAGGGAGTTCTTACAGTCGACAGCAATGCGGTAGTAAAACAAGGAAGAAAAGACTACGTTTTTACCGTTGATAGAAAGAGAGTCAATAAAAAAGAAGTAAGCGTCGGGGCAAGGGGAAATGCCCGCTCGGAGATATTGGAAGGGCTTGAGGAAGGCGATATTGTGGTCGCCAATCCTGGCGACGATATTGAAGACGGAGACAAGGTTTCTTATTAAAGCTTCAAAAGGAGGAAAGACATGGAGGGACTGAAGATTTTAGGCATTTTTTTGCTGATTTATTCGGTGGCTGTTATCCTTATCACAATCAAAAAACCAAAGAGCATCTGGAAAATGAAAAAAATACAACTGTTCATCAAGTTCCTGGGCGAAAGCGGTACAGTCATTTTCTTTTACGCCTGGGCCGCACTTGCCGGCGGAATTGGAATATGGCTCCTTGTGCGCTAACACATATTGAAGAATTAAAGCCCGCGCCTTTGTAAAGGTTCGGGCTTTTTCTGCCCCCGCTCATATTGACAGAATTATCAAAAAGCTATAGTATTTAATATATATCACAGGTAACTGAAAAAAATGCCGGGGGAGGAAAAATTATGCCTGAAAACAAAAAAGCCGTTTATTATATCTGCAACAATCCTTCATGGGGTCATGTGGCGCTTCATGTTTGGAACATACTTGAAGAGGAAGGCTATTTTGCTGAATCCACGGGAATCTTTTTCGACGGCGGCCAAGTCATGAAATTCACTGACGAAGGCGGTGATGAATTCTATTTCGCTCCCACCAATACAGCCATCTGTCTGGATTATCCCCGTTATCTTCCTGAAATGAACAAGCATTTCGCGGATTTCGATATTTCCGGAATGGTAACCTGGCACGAAGGCGCAAACGCTCCGGACAATGTGCTTACGGTCCATTCTCTGGGCGATGTCAATTCCGGCGTTTACGGGCCGGCCAAACCTAGATACATGAGAAATCTTCTCCTGGCAATGGATAGAAACAGAATAGAATTGGGCCTTGACGATTATAGCGTGGCAACAGAGGCCACTCATTGGTCGGGAGCATACGGAGAAGGAAGCAATCCCAAGCTTTTGCTAAAGTACCCTGTTGCAATGATGGACATAGAGGTTGGAAGCGACGAAAGCAGTTGGAACGACATGGACGCATGCAGGGCACTCGCAAGGTCTCTGACGAGCATTTTTGATGACGACGAAAAGAAAGTGCACAACCTGCTGTGCCTTGGCGGCGTCCATTTCGATCCTAATTTCAGAAAAGCCGTTTTCACCGAATGGGAAAGCGAGGCTTTCGGGATAACACATATAATTGCCAACCAGTGGCTTGTTTCCGGAGAATACGACAAGGAATCCGGGCTTGAAAGAACCATCGAGTGCATCAATGCAATAGAGGGAGGAATCGAAGCCATCGCCTTCCACGACAAAATGAAAGGCTGCTACAAAGATTTGGCAAGGGCGCTGGGAGAAAAATATCAGATTCCAATCTACAAGCATCAAAGGCTGCGAAAACCGCATGGTCTTGATTTCAAGTAAACAAAAAGCCGGGCTTAAAAGCCCGGCTTTCACTTTAGTTTAAAGTATTTCTTATTGTTTTATCTACAGCTTCTTTACATATTGGGACTTTAAGTACATACCCCCGAATCCCGGAATTTTGCAGTCTATGTCATGGCCTCCGTCGGCATCCTCTACAAGACGTATATTCTTGACCTTTGTTCCCATCTTCAGATTGGAAGAACTTCCCTTTACTTTCAAATCCTTTATTACCGTAACTGAATCTCCGTCTGTCAGTATGTTTCCGTTTACGTCCCTCACAACTCTCTCATCTTCGCTTTTATCAGCATCCAGTTCCGCGCTCCATTCGTGGGCGCATTCCGGACACACAAAAAGAACCCCGTCTTTGTAGGTGTATTCAGAATTGCATTTCGGGCAATTTGGTATATCGTTCATTGTTTTTCCTCCGCTCTTGTTTTATTGAAAGAACTTTTCTTGTTCTCATCTGCATTTTTTTATACTATCACAGTCTCCACGATTCGACAAATCGCCCGCACCCACCTTGGTGTGCAAGCCCGGACCAGCTTATTTTTGACAGCCGCCAACATCTTGGGTCTACATGTCTTTTACCGAAAGGCCCATCATTTCCGCAAACATAACCGCCTGCTCCGGCGAAACGACGGCGCCTTTCATATCCTCCATCCGGATACCTATTCCTTCAATGGCGCATGTGCTTATGTCTATTCCGCAAAGGCTTGTGCCGGACATCTGGCAGTGCCTCATGCTTGTGTCTTCGTATCTGACGTCAACCATCTCCGAACCCTGAAAATCCGAAGAATCCAGAATAGAGTCCCTCGCTTCAAACCTTTTGCAAAATGAAAACCTCAGATTCGAGTATTTGCAATTGCATTTGTCCATTGCCGTGTTATGGATGGCCGCCCCGCTGAGCTTTAATCCAACCATCTTGCAATTATCGAATTCCACCCTATGTATTATGGCGCCTCCCAATTCCATGTTTGAAAGGTCGCAATTTTCAAATCTGACATCCTCAAATTCCACTCTTGCAAAAGCCGTTCTTTTGAAATCCACATTTCTGAACAGAACCTGCTTGAAGCTTACTTTCTCCGCATTTTCCCCTTCTATGGAGCAATTTTCAAAGAGCTTGCAGCAAAAAATATCCTCGTCCCGAAATGATTCCGCAATGCCATTTGACAAAGCCAAGCAATCGGGAATCCTTGGCTTTTGTATTACAAATTCTTTCTTTTCCTTTTTCATGCCTTCTCCTTGTTTTGTACAATAAAATCCAAGTCTTCGCTTGTCAAATGATTCAATTCATATGCCTTTCAATAATTCCCGATGCAAAAATCATTGCAAAGCCCGAAATGAAAAGAATTGCTCCGGTCCATAATTGGAAGGGTCCGCCTCCCAATGAGGCAAATGGCTCCGGTCCGTTTATTATCCATATATATCTCTCATTGTCGCCGTGTATGAACCAATAAAGAAAAAGGGGGCTTGCCAATAAAACCGCTCCCAGCCCCCTGATCAAATCAATCAAGGCCTTTTGAACCTTTTTCATCTGTCTACCCGCCTCTCAATCGCAATTATAATTGTTTTGCAAAGCTTTTTGATATTTGACCGACGACAAGCCGCCAAGCTAGAGTATTGACGCTTGTCCTTTAATTCCGCTCGCCCGAATACGAACTGGCATTTGCCTACAAAATCTCTTTATTGAAATGTCCTCTTGTGTCCGTTTCCTGATTAAAGACAGCTTTGTCGGCCGTGCCCTTTAATTTGCCCAAGGCCTCATTGATGGTTTTAGCAACCTGGTCTGCTGATTCAACCGTGAAATTCAGTCTGAAAGCCTCGATTCCCCCGATACTTGGCATCTCATCCAAAAGATTGAGCGTCTTCCCGTTAAGAATAGTCGTTGTACAGTCATCATGAGCAATGATGGGGAAGCTTCCGTGACTGTCTTTCAGCTCATAGATCTTGCTTCTGCAAACGCCGCATTGATCCATTTTTTTCAGCGGACAATATCTTGAAAACATCAAAGGAGCCTTTCCGTATACAATCATTTCCAGCGCGGGATAGCCGTCGTTTTCTTCATGATAAGCGTAGATCAAATCTTCAATTTGTCTCTTGTTCAATTCATAAGACAAAGTGACCCGCGCCGCCCCAAGTCTGTATAATTCATGGCAGGCATCCGAATTTACAACATTCAGAGAATAGTCCGTGACAAAAGGATTGGTTTTTCTGTAGTGACGAATTCCTCCATATCCTCCGATAAGAAGCCGCCCCTCTTTTTCCTTGTAATCGTTCTGGTTTCTTCTGACGACATTTTCAAAGTAGATTTCCCCTATTCCGCAGCTGGCGCAGGCGTCATACTGCTCCCTGGTCATGACAGAAGCCGTAAGGTAGGGTTTTTCAGGGGCAAAGCCTGTTTTTTCTTTTGGCGAAGAAGCCTTTGTTCTTCTCCTTTTGCTCTTGATCTTCAAGTCATATAAGCCGCGCACAATTTCTCTTCTTGCGGCATTAAGCAGTTTGGCCGGAATGAATGCGCCATATTCCTCAAAATCCACATGTCCAAGCTGGAATATGGTGTCGTTCAATCTCGAAAATTGCTTTATTAACTGCCCTTTTGTTGTCGGATTGTTGATTGCCTGGCCCAGCGTTTCTTCGCTTTCATAGAAATAATTAAAGCCCAAACCCTCGGCGTCTATTACAAGCTTTGAATCCGGATATGCATACACTCTTATATCCAAGGGGAAACGCTTGAACTCTTTCTCCAGCGATGATTCCAGCTCCTTGTAATACAAATAATCCTTGCTTATATATACGACGTCGCCCTTGGACAGCTTTTCTTTGATTTTGATGTAGCAGACATGGTCGGCTTTGCTTATCAAATGACCGTCCTTGTCGTAGAGCTTTACAAGGGTCAAGTTAACGTCTTCATTGTTGTGGCTTATTCTGATTATGTCGTTCTGATTTAAGGTTCGAGTCAGCCTTATTTCATACATTCCTTTAACAGTCTTGCTGATTCTGCCGATTTCATAGCCGAAGTTGTTTGGCCTTAGAATGTTTGTGATATCTCTTTTGTCTTCTCCAAACAAATATCCCTTGGTAAATGTCCTGTTGAATGTCTTCTTCAAGTTTTCCTTGTCTTCCTCGCTTATTCTATTGTCCAGGGCCATGCGGTATTTCGATACGACATTTGCCACATAGGCAGGCTCTTTCATTCGGCCTTCTATTTTCAAGGAATCGATTTCTTTCAGCTCATCGATATGGTCGATTGTGCTTAAGTCCTTGGTGGACAGAATATAGTTTTTACCCAGGGACACATCCATGGTCTTGTCGATCAGTTCATATTCCTTGCGGCATGAACCGACACATCTTCCGCGGTTTCCGCTCCTGTAGCCAATCAGTCCGGACATGAGGCAGTTTCCGGAATAGGATACGCATAGTGCGCCGTGGACAAAAATCTCCAAAGGCATTTTGGATATTCTTTTTATCTCTTTTACCTTTTCAATGCCAAGCTCTCGGGACAAGACAACTCTTTTTGCACCAAGTTCCTTAAACAAAAGTGTTCCGTCCAGATCGTCTATCCCCATTTGAGTCGAGCAATGGGCTTCCATGTCGACAAAATTCTTTACAACATAATCGAAAGCTGCCAGGTCCTGGACTATGATTCCATCAACCCCGATTTCATTCAGTCCGTCCATCTGCTCTTTCATCTCTTCAATCTCGTTTTCGAAAACGATGGTGTTCATCGTAACATATATTTTGACATCTCTCAGGTGCGCATACCTGACAGCCTCTTTCAACGATTCCAGATCAAAATTGGACGAGTATGCACGCGCTCCAAATTTTTGCATTCCCAGGTATATTGCATCGCAACCATTCGAGATTGCCGCTATTAACGCTTCCATGTTTCCTGCCGGTGCCAACAATTCAGTCATTTTTTCCTCCATACTGGCCGCAATTTTGCGCTGAGTTCATCCAACTTGCCGCAAAGTTTCTCCGCTTAATCATTTTGCTAATACTGTCTTATGGAATTTCTTCTAACCTTGCCACATTAGAATTGTAACAATTCACACCGCACAACACAAGAAAAGTTGCCGGAACGATGTTTCTGTTTAAGTATGGTACATAGACTATCATGCAAAAAAAATAAGAGCCCATCAAATTCGTTGTGTTTGAAGCAGACTTTTTTGATTTGGAGAATCCTTGAGTACATATGCTAACTCAACAACAACTCGCTTGTGGTAAGGCTCACTATTATCAAAAATCAAAAAATAACACGTCGCAT
>Ga0209942_1000025_pt1 | contig 97475 bp, 74 predicted proteins | sample SalPonR1_A_D2_MG_FD_185695 | JGI IMG/M metagenome (GOLD analysis project Ga0209942, IMG submission 185695) | Salt pond soil microbial communities from South San Francisco under conditions of wetland restoration - Salt Pond MetaG R1_A_D2_MG... ...
TTTTACCTTCTTTTTCAAATGATGATAGTTGTTCCTCGTCAAACCTGCTTTCACTATCACGCTTGTTTGTTACAGTTATGATATGTTTACCCAGAAAAGCTTTAACACCACTGCCGGTTATCGATTCAAAATGGTCGGGTTTGTTCAGTACCAGATTCAATTCGTCAGCTTTATTTACCACCGCTCTCGCCAGCGGATGTTCCGAAAACTGCTCAGCACTTGCTGCCAGTTGCAATAATTCACCTCTTGATAATCCATTCACAGGCACAATATCGGATATTTCAGGTTGTCCGAACGTTAGTGTTCCGGTTTTATCAATTAGCAGAACATCGGCAACTGCCAGTTTCTCAATATATTTACCCCCTTTGATAAGAAGACCGCGTTTGGCAGCGGAGCCTATGGTGGCAAGCAGGGCCACCGGTGTTGCAAGAGCAAATGCACATGAGCATGCCACAACAAGCACGGCAACAGTTGACATCACATCCTGGCGGAATAAATATGTGAGAATTGCAATAACCAAAACAACCGGTAAATACCAGGCAGAAAATTTATCTGCATATCGCTGTACATCACCGCGATTGGCTTCAGCCTCTTCCACCATTCGAATTATTTTCCCGAATGTAGAATCTTTGCCTGCAGCTGAAGTCTCTACGATAAGACGTCCGCCTTGTGCAATTGTAGCAGCGTAGACTTTAGACCCTGATGAAACATCAACAGGCATAGATTCACCGGTAATAGCTGATTGATCCACGGTGGCACTGCCTTCGATAACGTGTCCGTCAACAGGAATTAGTCCGCCGGGACGAACCAGAACCTTGTCTCCGGTTTTAACCTGATCTACAGGTACTTCCTCTTCCATTCCATCGCTGATCAACGTTGCAGTTTTTGGAGCAAAATTTGTGAGGGAACGAAGGGCGCTGCGGGCTTTCTCTGTTGTAAATCCCTCAATATAGTCGCCGGTGCGCATAAAAAAGACAACGATTGCACTGGTTACCCATTCTCCGGCGATCAGGGCTGCTAATGCACCTACAGCCATCAGGGCATGAGCAATTACCCGGCCCCGGAGTGCAGCCATTACCACCTTTTTAAAAACGGTATAGCCCATTAGCAAAACCAGAATTGCACCCACCCAAAAAGGAATGTTTGCTGTCAGTGTTTTAAAAAGGCCCAGCCATTCACCTGCCACTACTACAAATAGCACAGCACCAAATACCAGCCCAAAAAGGTTTAAGATTTTTTGTGCTGTTCGGTTAAGACTGTCACTAGTGCCATCTTCCGATGATTGATTGATATCAGAATCAACGTCATAGCCAGCGTTTTTAATTTCTTTTATGATTTCATTACTGATACCAGGCTTCTCTTCAGTCTCTATCAAAGCCTTTTCAGAAGAGAGCAAGACCTCAGCTTTTTTCACACCATCTACGCTTTCAATTGCTTCTTTTACCGCTCTTGCACAACCGGCACAGTCCATTCCCTTGATGGAAAGCTCAATATTTTTATTTGATTGGGATGAATTCATGATTCTGAAGTTATTATATGAAAATATAGCGGTCTGCTTGTCCCCGGTCTGTCGGCCCTGGAAAATAAATAAAAAAATCGATCCGTGAACTCACCGGGCCGGCTGACCGGAGCCGATGGTAAGATTTTGTGTAGGGCAGGCTGGTTGCCGTGAATACCGTCAGACCGGCGTCTGATTGATGTTGAGTTGGGTAGCATAGAATATGGGGTTTTAATTTTGGCAGGTATATGATGCCGGACAGACGGTTACTTTTCCCGGTCTGTCGGCCCTGGAAAATAAATAAAAAAATCGATCCGTGAACTCACCGGGCCGGCTGACCGGAGCCGGTGGCAAGATTTTGTGTAGGGCTGGTTGGTTGCCGTGAATACCGTCAGCCCGATTCCAGATGATGACAACGTCATAGAGAGAATGCAGATACTGAACATTATTCAACATTTTGTTTGCCGGATAGACGAAGGTTTTTCTCCTGTTTGTATTTTCGGTAACCAAAGGCAAATAAGGCCAATCCCAGAAACAAAACTGGAAGTACCACAAGATCGATATAGGCTGTGAAAGCTGCCAATCCGGCGAAAGCAAATCCCCACACAAGTAAGGGTGTAAAACAGCACAAAGCAGCAATGATGCTTGTCCAGAAACCGGCTTTTGTGTAATTGTTGAGGTAAATAAAGTTCATTTTTTTCAAAATGTCAGCAGCAACTATTACTACCGGTTTGAATTGGCGGACAGTCTGTATCCCCATAAGAACAAAATACACAGCAGTCGCCCTGCTTGGGTTTTGCAATATTACTGCAGGAAGGGCATTCCCAAAAAAAGAGACAGGAATCTTCAGACATTTTTTCTTTTGACTTGTGTCCACAAGCCGGACAAGTAATTGTGGATTCAAGTATCACGCTGTTCATCTTCATATTCTCCGTTTAAGGTTTTTAAAATTGCACACTCATTTGTTGATCTGTCAGATTTGCATCTTTTGATCAATGTCTCAAGAGCTTTCTTAATTTCAACCAGGTTTTCGATTTTTCGGGAAACTGCTTTCCTCTTTTCTTCTGCCCGGGATCGGACTTCTTTGCAATCCGTATCCTCGTCTACCTTTAATTGCAGCAGTTCTTTAATCTCAGAAAGTGTAAAACCCAGTTCCTGGGCCCGTTTGATGAATTTGATTTCATCAATATGTAAACGGGAAAATTCCCTGTAACCCGACCGGCGCCTTGCCGGCGGTGAAATGAGTTTTCGCTTCTCATAATACCGTATGGTCTCCTTATTGACCCCGGCAAGTTCGGCCGTTTTACCGATTTTATAACTCATGAAATTTAAAATTAAACATTCAGTTTTTGTCCGCCAGTACCATTGTTTTACCGCAGCAGCAGGTTGGGTTTTGATCGCCACCACAAGATTGCGGGGCACTTTTGGTTACGGTTACTTCGCATCCACAGTTTTTATCCGGACACCTGTAAACTTCTCCTTTTTTAAACGGCATATTTGACTCAATTGTTTTGATTTGGAATTTAACTCACTAATAATATAAGGCCTGTACCATGGTACAGAGTCAAGAGAATTCTGATAATTATCGGAATTTCTTTTTTAAAAGTATGTTTTGACCTATCCATCTCCTGAAAACCGTTAGTCTGGACAGACGGTCGCTCTTCCCCGGTCTGTAGGCCCTGGAAAATAAAGTAAAAACCCGATCTGCAAACCCACCGGGCCGGCTGACCGGAGCCGGTGGCAAGATTTTGGGTAGGGCTGGTTGGTTGCCGCGAATACCGTCAGCCCGGCGCCTGGGTGATGGTGAGTTGGGTAGCATAGAATGCATATTTTTTACTTTGGCAATTATATGGTGCCGGACAGACGGTTGCTCTTCCCCGGTCTGTCGGCCATGGAAAATAAAGTAAAAACCCGACCTGTAAACCAGCCCGGCCGGCTGACCGGAGCCGGTGGCGTGATTTTGGGTAGGGCTGGATGGATGCCAAGAATACCGTCAGCCCGGCGCCTGGATGATGTTGAGTTTTGCAGCTGAGAATGTAGGTTTTTAATTTTGGTAAGTATATGGTGCCGGACAGACGGTGGATCATCCTGAATACCGTCAGCCCGGCGCCCGGGTGGTGTTGAGATGTAAAGCAGAGAAGGTGGATTTTAATTTTGGTAAGTATATGGTGCCGGACAGACGGTTAGGGTGAATGTAATTCGATATTCAAAAAAAATTACATATTATGCAATACATCTCCAGAAAAAAAGAGAGTAGTTTGGCTGCCCCTGTTTTTAAAGAAACAAAAATAACAGGCGTATGGATTATTCAGGTTTGATCAGGGTAAATAAATTTGATAAACAAGTACCCGGTTTTTCAGATCCGGAGAACTTTACCATAATATGGATTGAGAAAGGGATCAGGAGTCTCCAGATAGATTTTGAATTATTTGATCCAACTCCCGGTTCAATCTTCTTTATTATGCCGGGCCAAGAGGTTCTTCTTGAATTTGAATCTGAGCCCGCCGGTTGGATTATACACTTCGGCAGCAGCTTTTTAAAAAATCGGATTGAAGAAAACCTGGTTATCAAGCAGGTGGATATATTCTCAACATTTTCAGAAGTACCCAAAATAATTTTAAGCCCGAAAATAGGAGAACGTGTGCACCTCATCGCGGAAATGATTGATGAGTTTGCAGGTTCCGAAATTCCGAACAAAGAGGCGGCCGCTGCTTCCCTGCTTAAAACACTTTTGATCTATTGTGACAGCAAGTGTAATATCCGGTTAAACACTGAAAATCATTCAAATGACGTAGAAATTGCAAGAGAGTATAAACGTCTTGTATCCAGGCATTTTACGAAGGTGCACCAGGTTTCGGAATATGCTGATATGATGAATATTTCTCCAAGATATTTAAACCAGGTAGTTAAAAAAGTTCTGGGTGTTACGGCCAAATCTGTTATCCATGAACAGATCATGATCAAAGCACGCCGGGAGCTGAAATTTTCAAATGACAGCATCAAGGAAATTGCTTATAAGCTGGGTTTTTGTGATCCGTTCTATTTCAGCAACTATTTTAAAAAAATGATTGGTTGCTCACCTTCCGATTACCGGTCTGTTAAATTTCATATCTCTGCTACCGCATAAATAGACAATTGTGTCTGAAATATGTGGTAATTATGGAGTTAAATTTTTATAAATGTTGAGTACCGTTTGCCCGGCACCTGGGTTATTGCGAAGTGTTAAGCAGAGAATGTGAATTATTAATTTTGGTAAATGCATTGTGCCGGAGAGCCGGTGCGGTGGGTTTTTGTTAAGGCTCAAATATATTTTTCGCCCCGAACCACGTCCGCATCCTGAACATAGACAATTACAGCGTAGTGTTCGAACAGAGAGTCTGCAATGTACTCAACGATAGAATCGGCAACACCGGGACTTACCAATGTCTCAATGCGGGTGTCGGGCCCTTCCCATTCACTGGCGCGAACTCCTCTTGAGCCTTTTCCGGTTGCCTGTGTCAGTGTGTATCCTTTAGCCCCCAATTCTGTTATTTTTCTTAATATTCTGTCTTCCAGAATTCGTTCAGTTACAATGGTTACAAGTTTTAGTGAAATTTTTTTCATTGATGGTGCCATTTTAAGTCTGAGTTGTCCCGGAATTTAATAAAATCAAAAGATCCATTCAGCAAAAGCGAAATAGATTGGAATACCAAGGGTTATGTTGAAGGGAAATGTAATTCCAAGTGAAGCTGTAAGATAGAGCGTCGGGTTTGCTTCGGGCAGCGCAATACGGACTGCAGCAGGAGCGGCAATATAAGAGGCACTTGAAACCATTGCTCCCAAAACAGCACTTCCTGCCAACGATAGCCCGGCAAGGCTTCCGAGAAATATGGCAATAACGCCGTGCAGCAGCGGAACAGTGATACCGAATATAATCAGGAATACTCCAACCTCCTTAAGCCCCTCAAGCCTTCGTGCAGTTATAATTCCCATTTCAAGGAGAAAGAGTGCAAGAGCCCCCTGGAATCCCGATTCAAAAAATGGTGAAATGGATTCAAAACCTGACGGGCCGGCAATTAAGCCTATCACCAAACCTCCGGCCAGAAGCAAAATGCTTCTGCCTGCAAGCACTTCATGCAGGGCATCCTGCCATGATCCCGCGCGTTTATCCCTGGTGTAGGCAATCATCAGCGCTACAACGATGGCTGGCACTTCAAGAATGGCAACCAGGGCAGGCATAAAGCCCTCTGACTCGTATCCGTTCATACGGGCAAAGGCAACGGCAACAATAAACGTTACTGCAGATACCGATCCATAATGTGCCGCGATGGCTGAGGCATTGATCCGGTCGAATTTTCCCAGGCGCCTGAGTATGTTATATGCCGTAATCGGGGTCACAATACCGAGAATAAGAGTAACCAGGGATGGCCAGAGAAACTCAAGCAAAGGTGTTTTATGCAGTTCCACGCCCCCCTTTAGCCCAATTGCCAAAAGCAGATAAATGGCAAGTGCATTATAAATTGATTCCGGAAGACGCAGATCGCTTCGCAGAAGAGAGGCACAGATACCGAGTACGAACATCAGTATAATCGGTGATAAAAGATTGGACGCCAGTGTTATAATTTGCTCCATGTTATCTTGTCAGGATATTGATTAATAAGGTGTAGAGTGTTCTGCAAGCAGTATTTTTTTACGCGATAAGATTATTCCGGAGGCTGTAAGCCATAGCAAAATATTACTGCTGTTCACCCGGCTGACTATTTTCAGTGGCGGAATAGAAAACATCAGATTTTATGTAAACTGACATTTGTTTCTTTTTCATCTCTTTCAGATGAGCAAGGATATCGTCCCGGGTTTTTTTCAACTCTTCGATTCTATCGAGTGAGCCTTGGTGTGCCATGCCTTTTCGTTCCTGGTATCTCAGATTTTTTTTATGATGAAATTCGATTTTTCGGCCAATAAGGCTCATCAGCACCTCCCTGGCGTCTTCGGAATCAAATGTACCTTCGATTAGCGTAAATGATTGGTTGGAGTCAGACATTGTCCGTTTCTTAATAATGAAAAAGTTTATTACTGGTTACCTGTTTATATGTCCGGATAAATCACAGATCGCAGACAGCCGGGGAAATGGTAGTGTCTTTTTTATATAATTAATAATTAATATTATTTATTAATATCATAAATAAATATATATGGATTATTGTAACTGATCAGTATTGTTCAAAACCTTTGGACAATTTTGGTAATAGATATTATTGTTTGATCAGATTTCAGAAAATGGATGCGCCAGGTTGATGATTATAAATTATCCATTGTTATTCATCCGGAACATTGGTAATCTCGGTTTTTAAACTCTTTTTAATTATACAACAACTGATCTCCCGTAATCAGAAATTTTCAGTTTTTCCAAAATGAATAAAATATTTTTTGGCTCAATTATTCTTGTCACATTTTTTCTCAGCTGCAATGACCAGCCGGATAAAATGAGTGATAAAAGCTACATCGGTTATCAAAAAGAGGTTGCCAAACCGGGCTGGTATCAATCCATACCTGATACCCTCACAATTGCCTCATGGAATATTGAACATTTTGTAGACGAATACGACAATCCCTATATCGATAATAACCGTGAAGACAGTCCGCAGGGTGATATGGAGCAACGCAGAGAACTGCTTGCTGAGGCTATCCGCCGACTGAATGCGGATGTGGTAGTATTCCAGGAGCTGGAGAGTGACAGCTACCTGAAAACACTTTCGAAGGACTTCTTTCCCGAACTTGGCTACCAGGTTTTTGCTGCACTGGAAAGTCCTGACTGGTACATGAATGTTGTGCTGATGAGCCGTGTACCGTTGGGCATGTTTTACAGTTATGCTCATATCGAAACACCCATACCGGGACAAAAAGATGATGATGGCAATACAACCTCTCAGATGCTTACCAACAATCGAATGTGGACGGCAGATCTCATGATTAATCAGGACTACCGGGTTACACTAACGGGTTTGCATCTGAAAGCTGGCCGGGGCGAGCGAAATGAAGCATGGAGGATGGGACAGATCAGGTTGTTGCGTAGTCATCTGCAAATGCTGATGAAGCTGGAGCCGGATCGAAACATGCTCATTGCTGGAGATTTGAACACTACTCCCGGTAGCCGGGAATTCAACCTTTTATTGGGCAGTAAACCACCGCTGTTCATCGATCCTCTGGAAGGAACAGACAGCTTTTCGCATCCCTCCGATTCACTATTTTGGAGAATTGATCATATTTTGCCCAACCAGAATCTTGCCCGTGAAATGGTTCCGAACAGTACGCATATTATCGAGCCGCTCAGCCGGGAAGAGATGATCAAAATAAGTGATCATTTGCCGCTTATTTCAAGATTTGTAACAAAAGAGTTGTAATATTTTTTAGATCTGCAGTCTTCATCCGATTATTTCTAAAGGAACTTTATGATCCAGAAAGAATAGTCCGTCAAACAAAAGCTGAAGTCTGCTAAAAAAGCAAATAAATCACTTTTTATATAGAAATCAATTCTGATTTTTGTAGCTTTATTCTTCTTTTAAAACTCAACACTGTTAATTTACTGTGTAATGACTGATTTGCGAAGAGAGCTTGGGTTTTGGGATGCGCTGACCATCGGCGCAGGAACTATGATCGGAGCCGGTATTTTTTTACTTGCAGGAATCGCTCTTGAATTAACCGGTCCGGCGGCAATATTTGCTTATCTGATAGCCGGTATTATTTGCATTATAACTGCATCAAGTGCTGCTGAACTGGCAACCGGAATGCCGACGTCGGGCGGAGATTATTTTTTTGTTTCACGTTCTCTTGGTCCTGCATTTGGTGCTATTTCAGGAGTTGGTATCTGGCTTAGCTTGACTTTTGCCATCGCCTTCTACCTCTTCGGGCTTGGCGAATATCTCTCCCAGTTTCTTCCGGTAACGGCCTTTTGGGGAGCATTTGCGGGAGGGGTACTGTTGATTGTGCTTAATGTGATAGGGGCAAAAGAATCGGGGCGTTTACAGGTAATTGTTGTCTTAACTCTCTTTGCTATTCTCGGCGGATTCAGCGCTCTGGGAATATTTCACCTCGAGCCGGCTAATTTTGATCCGTTTTTCCCTTTTGGAACAGAGCCGATTTTAGGTACAACTGCTCTTGTATTTGTCTCTTTTCTTGGCTTTGTGAAGATAGCTGCTGTAGCTGAAGAGATAAAAGATCCGGATAAAAACCTACCCAGGGCATTAATAGGATCCGTGGCTTTGGTTACTGTGCTCTACATGGTGATTTTACTGGTAATTGCAGGAATATTTACTCAATCTACCATCGTTGAAGTTCCTGACCCGCTTACAACAGCCGCCAGGCAGATGCTCGGTGGTTTCGGCGGACTTGCCATTATATTCGCCGGACTGCTGGCTACAGTTTCCTCTGCGAATGCAAGCATTATGGCATCTTCACGAATCAACCTGGCTATGGCCAGAGATCGTATGGTGCCTAACTGGCTGAGCGCAGTTCATAAGAAACTGTTAACACCTTATCGCGCCATTTTAATGACCGGCGTTCTGGCACTGCTTTTTTTGCTAATTGACAGTCTTGAGAACCTCGCAAAAATTGCAAGTGTTCTGCAGCTTTATAGCTATGCAGCGTTGAATATAGGTTGTATTGTTTTGAGGGCAGCCAGTCCCGATTGGTACAAGCCAAGTTATCGAACACCCGGAAATCCATTTGCTCAGGTAGTTGCTGCAATCGGATGTATATCTATTATCATATATTCAGGCACCTTTGCACAGATTGCGGTTGTAGTATTGATTTTAGCAAGTCTTGCGTGGTACCTGGTTTGGGGTAAAAGCCGGGTATCTATTGATAATGCGATTCCGGAATTTAGTGAACAGTGGAAAAAGCACGGACTGAAGGTGTTTTCTCTTCCAACCGAAAAGCGAGAAAGAGAGAGAATTGAAAAAGCATTGCCCGTCCGTCGCGAACTTAATCCAAATGATTCACGACATGTGATGACTGCCCTCGCCAATCCTGAGTATGAAGGGAATCTGCTTAGGCTGTCGCAGTACATAGCTACAGGAAAAGATACCGGCGGGAAAGTAACCGGTATACATATTTTACATGTACCACTGCAAACACCGATTTCAACGATCAGACAAAGAATTGAGGAGAGACCATCGGTACAAAAGCATATTGATGAAATAACTGAAAAATCTATCGACAAATCGAAACCGGAGAACAGGGCTCTTCAGAAAACAGAATTCGAATCTGTTTCTGAAGCTGCGCACGATGTTTTTGGCGCACTTATTTCCGAAACCACCGAGAGAAAAGCAGACATGCTGGTGATGGGATGGCAAGGCGGTTTTAGTGTAGGCAGAATTTACAAAACACCTGTTCAGAGAATTATTCAAAATTTGAAAGCAGACTTGGGCGTTTTGAAGAGCCGCGGACTCGGCGAAATAAAATCGATTCTTGTGCCATGGGGAGGAGGCCTTCACGCCCAGTTAGGTCTGGAAGTTGGCGCAAGAATAGCCAGGGCAAACAAAGCAAATCTTAAAATACTGCGTCTTGTAAAAGAGGGTGTCTCTCATGAAAAGGAATTGGAATATCTTCAAAAATCTATAAAACTGATCATTAAAGATTTAGATTTGGCAGAGATTGAAATCAGAGAGGCAAAAGAAGTGAGTGACGGTATCTCTGAAGAATTTGAAAATCACGATCATGATCTTGTTATCATTGGTGCATCACATGAATGGAGTATAAAAAATGTCCTTTTTGGGACCATTACGGACGTTGTAGCAGACCAGGCACCTTGTTCCGTACTCATGGTTCGCAGATACCTGCCTGATGACTGGACAATCAAGGCAGGGGAAGGATTAAAACGCGTGAAAGAACAACTTGGATTGAGTTCATCTCCGGAAACCGCTTCAGAAAAGGAGTAAGAATTTTGCTCTGACAATTCCAACCTCAATTTGTTTCCATCATTTTGTCCATATTATCTTCACTTCCCACCAATAAAAAATGATCTCCTTTTTTAACCCTGGTAGTTCCGGTCACAATCCCCAATACCTCATAAATTTTTTCATCAGCGTCACTTTTTTCATTTGATTTCAGCCTTTTGATGGTTATAACATTCAGTTGGTACCGTTCACGAATTTTTAGCTCTTCGAGCGTATAACCAATCATCGATTCGGGTACTTCGGTTTCAAAAATTGACAATTCGTCGCTTATGTCATATATATCCGAAACTCCTCTCCTCATCAATGAAATTCCCATCCGTTCACCGACCTGGCGTTCCGGGTGGATAACATCCGTAATACCTATTTTTTTAAGGATTTGTTCCTGGATATAACTTTCTGCCCGGCCATAAACCTCTTTTACACCTGAACCCAGCAAGTGCATAGCAATTAGAGCGACCGGTTCAAATGCCTCACCGATTGAAATAATTGCGACATCCACTTCCGATATGCCATGACTTTCAAGAAGCTCTGTATCTGTTGCATCAAAACAGATCGCGTCTGTAACAAACTCTTTTATCTGGTTAATGTGATCCATGTTATTGTCGATGGCAATCACATAGGCACCCTCTTCAGACAATTTTTTGGCTAAAGCGCTGCCAAAAGCACCAATTCCAATAATCGCAAATTGAAGATCCTTTCTTTTTTCCATCTTTTTTTCCTGATTTTTTGGTTAAGATACCATGATTGATTCTTCGGGATATTTGTATTTGTGTGTATCTATTTTTTTTGCAAATGCAATCATAAACGTTAAAATTCCTACTCTTCCCAGGAACATGGAAACAACAATTATAAATTTTCCCGGAGAGGTCAGGTCACTGGTGATACCTCGTGAAAGCCCAACGGTTGCAAATGCAGATACTTCTTCAAAAAGAAGATCTGTAAAGCTATGGCTTTCAACAAGGCTCAGTAAAATAGTACTCACACTAATGCAGAAAGATGCGAGCAGTGCCACGGTCATAGCACGGAAAATAACTGAATTTGGCACCGTTCGATTGAATACTTCCATTCGGTTGTAGCCGCGAATGGTCATTACCACAGAGCGCATCACAACCGCAAACGTAGTGGTCTTTATACCACCCGCCGTGGATGCGGGTGACCCGCCAATAAACATAAGTACAAGTATGATGAGTGTTGCAGACATCCCGATAGCCCCGGTCTCTATCGTGTTGAAACCTGCTGTTCGGGTGGTTATACTTTGAAAAAGAGAAATAAGCACTTTATTTCCCAACGAATAGCCTGAAAGAGTTTGATTCCACTCCATTGCAAGAATCAACAAAGCGCCAATAACGATCAGGACAACCGTACTGAGTAAAACTGTACGTGTATGAATAGTGAGTCGCCTTCGCCATTTTGAACGAGCTGTTTTAAGACGAATTATTTCCCAAATTGTAGTAAACCCGAGGCCTCCTAATACAATTAAAATCATTGTAGTGAAGTTGACTCCGAGATTAGTTGCATTTTCTGCATTTGCAAAACTGTTTGTAAAAAGAGAAAAACCTGCATTGCAAAATGCAGAAACAGCATGGAATATGGAGAAAAGTATTTTTTGTTCATGACTCGAAAAGCTTATATCCCAGCTAAGGTAGAATGCAACTGCGCCGATTGCTTCAACAAGAAGTGTAAATCCTACAATCATCTTCAGCGTGGAAATCAGAAGCACTGAATTTTTTTCACCCACCATTCCTTTCAGCGTATTCATCTGTCCGAGTCCCAGCCCCCCGTGAAGATAGAGAAACAGGAATGTTGCAAATGTGACAATACCTATTCCGCCGAGCTGGATAAGAGACAGAATCACAAGCTCTCCGAAAAGTGTAAAGTGGGTTGCAGTATCAACCACAATGAGGCCCGTAACACATACAGCGCTTGTTGAAGTAAACAGGGCATCGATAAAACTAAGCCCCTCACCGTCTTGTGTTGCCTCGGGCAGCATCAGCAGAACTGTTCCTGATGCAATAAGCGATAGAAAACTGTAAACCAGGAAACGGGCAGAATTTTTCTGTTTTTCAAGGAGTTCAGGCAGGTACTGTAAAAATTTAATCGCCACGATCAGCAGCAGGTACCCCTTTAAAAACCGCAACAGCACCCTTTCGGTACTCCCGATATCAAAAAAAAGAAAATCAGTGATACCGGACAGAATTAAAATTGAGAATAACGTTAATATCCCCTCAGGCCATCGTTTTTTGATAAATGTGATTCGGTTAGATGTTAAAAACAGACGAAGCAAGAAACTTGCAACGAACCCAAAAAGAATGGCAGTCTCAATCTGGCGATTGAGATGAATCAGCTCCGGGGTCATCTCAAAACCGATCGGAATCAGAATGCTGGCAACGACCAACAAGCTGAGCAAAATTGTTAAAGCCCGAAAATAGGAGTGAGTGGCTTTATCAATTTCATAGATCTCATCCTGAAGATAATGAAACCCCAGTTTTGCCCTCTCTTTAAACGCAATCCACTTTCTAAGCAGTTGAATCCAGCGTTGCCGCCAGTTAGAATCGAAATTCATTTTCTAAATTTTAATATACCGGGATACTTTCCAGGTAATTGACTGATAAATTAACATGAATACATAAGATGTAAGTTATCTATTTTTTGCATTTACGATTAAAATTGATTTAAACAAAATGGAAAGCCTATTTTTTCATAATATTGAGACAAATAAATCATACTCATAATTCATTTGTAAATAACAAAAAACAGTATGCCATCTGCGAAAGAGAAAGAATTTCAAGATTTAATAGAAGCAGCCGAAAATGTACTAAAAAAAAACTGGACCGGCTCATTTACGAAACCCACTAATTCACTCTATCCGCACCAGTGGTCGTGGGATTCTTGTTTTATCAGTATCGGCTATTGTCACTATAACCAGGAGAGGGCAGAAAAGGAACTGGAACGGCTTTTTGATGCGCAATGGGACAATGGCATGATACCGCATATTGTATTTGATAAAAACGAACTGAACGGACTCTATTTCCCCGGTCCTGATTTCTGGCAGGTTGATTGTTCACCCGATTCACCTGCAGGTTTAGAATCTTCCGGAATATGCCAGCCGCCAGTTCATGCAACTGCCGTTCGCCTTATGATGGATCACAGTAAAGACACCAAAAGGGCTCTTGATTATGCGGAAAAAATTTATGATCAACTGGTAAAATGGCATAACTATTTATATGATGAACGAGACCCGGAAGATGAAAACCTGGTATACATCCGCCATCCCTGGGAATCGGGCCAGGACAATTCACCTGTTTGGGATCCTGTATTAAAAGAGATTAATCCGCCGCCCGGTGAGATCCCGCCTTACGAGCGTAAGGATTTGTCTCACGTTGATGCAGCCGAAAGGCCAACGGACGAAGAATATGACCGGTATGTGTACCTTGTTGAGCTCTTTCGAAGGCAGAAATATGACGAAAAAAGTATTCGCACCAGTGATTGTCCCTTTCTGGTTCAGGATGTCCTGTTCAATACAATACTGTGCCAGGCTACACTCGATCTTGCAGAAATTGCAAAACGACTCGGTAAAGATCCAAGGCCCTGGAAAGATCAATCGCAAAAAACGGCTGAGGCATTAGACCAAAAGTTATGGGATGAAGAAAACGGTTTTTATGTTGATTTTGACATGGTTTCAAATAGTCAGATTCATGAAAGGGTGCTGGCAGGCTTTCTTCCCCTCTTTGCAGGAATACCGGATCCGTCAAGAGCCGAACGTCTCTTTAACTACCTGAATACACACTGCTTTTGCCGGCTGGACGATACCTGTTTTGCCGCACCAACTTTTGACCGCAGCAGCCCTGAATACTCATCCAGTAAATACTGGCGCGGCCCGATCTGGATCAATCTGAACTGGATGTTATGTATTGGGTTGTCGAAATACGGGTATGATCTTTACGCTGATCGTATTATGGAATCGATTATACAGCTTCCTGCTCAAAACGGGTTTTATGAATATTTTGACCCTGATACGGGTAAAGGCTACGGCTCAACTGATTTTTCGTGGACAGCTGCACTTCTGATTGATGTACTATACCAGCGAAAACTTAACGGATAATTACAGGATATGCAGTTGAACAGGTTTTTAAGATATCTGTAAGAATCCTCTGAAAGCCACATCCTGATTGATAAATTACCGGTTTGCGCGTTTGCTTCCATAAGGATTCTTGATTAAACTACGTTTCTAAATTAAAGAAGGCCCCGAGCCGTAAAAAAATAGAATGAAAAAGGAACTTATTTTGTCTGATTCAGAAAAAAAATCACCCAGTGACTCCCAACACTTATTTGAGAATAAATTTGCCTATGTAACACCGGAGGGAGATGTACACCTGAAGTCCACATCCTATTTTGAAGAGAGGAAAATCGGATCTGTCGATATTGAAAACGTAGAAGAGGAGATTAAACACCTGGAATCCGCGTTTGAAGAATTAAAGACAAAGAGTGATGAATTTATCCGTACATGGAAGAAAAAAGAGAATGCCGCGATTGATAAGCTAAAAGCATCATTCTCTGATCTCAAAGATGAACTTTTATCGGCTGAAGCTATTGGTGATTTTGAAACCCTTATCAAAAAAATTGAAATGGCTGCATCCGATTTAGAAAAAAAGTTCAGCAGCCAATTGAAAGAGGAGCATGCAGAAAAAACTACGACTGAGCCTGAACCAGTTGAAGAAACAGAAGATGAATCTTCAGAACCTGTTGAAAGTGCTGAAAAGCCCCACACTGAAGCAGAGAAAAGTGACGAACCGGATGAAGATGCAGAGGCCGCTCACGCTGCAGCTGAAGAAAAAGAAGACGGGGAAGATGATAAGAGTGTGGACTCATTTTATGCTTCTCTTGCTGAAAAAGCTGAAAATATCAGTGAAATGACAGACTGGCCCTACGTAGGCATGGAATTCGAAAATTTAAAGCTCGAATGGGAAAAAGGGCCTGATCCGAAAGAGGCGGATGTAACCGGTTATAAAGAGAGAATTGAGAAAGCCCGGGAAGAGTTCGAAAAAAGGAAAAATGCACATTTCGAAGAGCAGAAAAAAATAAGAGAAGAGAATCTCGAAAAGAAAAAAAATCTGCTTCAGCAGCTTGAAGAAATTGTTGAGAAAGAGAAATGGACCGCAGAAAATGAAGTGAGAAAAATATCAAGGCGCTGGGACAAGATAAAGCCGGTGCCAAAAAATGAAATTGAACAGCTGAATGAGAGATTTCAAAAGCTTCAAAAGATATTCAAGGAGCATAAAGTAGATCGCCTGGTCCAGAAGAAACAACAGGAACAGGATAACCTGATGGGGAAACTGGTAATCCTGGAAAAAATGGAAAAATTCCTGGAAGATCTTGGAGATGATGAAAACTGGAAAGAGGCTGAAAAAGAGTTTGAAGAGCTGTCTAAGCAGTGGAGAAAAATTGGACGTGTGCCTATTGAGAAAAACCAGGAGATGTGGGACAAGTACCATGACGTGCAGGAGAAGTTTCATGCAAAACGGTTTAAAAGTGATAAAAAATACCGAAAACAGATTGAGAAATTTCTTCAGAAAAAGAAAAAGTTAATTGATGAGGCTGAGGCGCTGGTGGATGCCGATGACCTTGCAGATGCTGCCCGCAGGGTAAATAAACTGCATCGGAACTGGAAAAAAACAGGGAATCTGCCTCAAAAAGAAGAGAATGAATTGTGGGATCGCTTTAAAGCAGCTACCGATGCTTTTAATGAGAAGAAAGCTGAAAATGCAGACCTGATACGTGAGCAGGAAAATGAAAACCTTGAAAAGAAATATGAGCTGATCAAGGAGGCTGAAGAACTGAAGGAGTCGGATGATTTTGAGGGAACACACCAAAAACTTCAGAACCTGATGAAGCAGTGGAAAGAGGTTGGTCCTGTGCCGAAAAGAAAATCCGGCAAGATCTGGAAAAAGTTTAAAGGTGCGATGGATCATTTTTATGACCGGCGCCGGGATCATTTTAAGGAGGTTAAAGAGAAGAGAAAAGACAACCTGGACGAGAAAAAAGAGATTCTTGAACAGCTTGGCAAGCTCACGACACACGAAGATCCGATTGCAGCGGTAGAAGAGGCAAAACCTCTGCAGGAGGAGTTTAAAAAGGCGGGATATGTCCCCATTAAATACAAAAATAAAATGTGGAAAGACTACCGGGAAATCTGTGATGTGATTTATGACCGGTTCCGTGCTGCAAAATCGGCCGCGAAGATTGTTGGCCGCGAACATGTAAATGAGTTTACGGCAGATGATCTGGCCGACATACAGAAGAAACAGAGAAAAGCTGACAGCCTGAAACAGGAAATATCTACCCTTACCAGGGACCTCATTCAAATGAAAGAATCACTCAGTTATTTTAAACCCCAAAAAGGCAGTACCATGCTTGATGAGGTGAAAGAGAAAATTGATAAAGCTGAGCAATCTCTTTCGGAAAAAGAGGGTGATTTGGATCAACTTGAGGCCGAGATCGATAAACTCAAAAAATAGAAATTCCGGTCAGCTCTGTTGGAAATTGTTAATTGCAGAAACAGGCCATTCGTTTGTATACTATTTTTTATTACCCGGTATTAACCCCCTGAGTAAATAATCTGGATTGTGGTTCAAACTTTAAAAAACAAATCTGTAATTATACTGGCAGACCATCGTTATGGCGCCTACCTGATGGAGGAGTTGTCTGACACCGGCAACCAGTTTATTATTGCGCCTGATTGTACCCTCACTATAAAAAAAGTTGAGGCTCATAAACCCTCAGCAATCATTGTAGATTTTTCCAACCCGGAGTTCTCTCTCGAAAAGCTTCAGGCTCTGCTTGCACGTGAACCGTCGATTCGTGATTCCCGCATTTTATTGATTCATGATAACGGCACAAAGCTTGCTTCAGAAGATTTTTCAGATTTCATACACCTGGATTTTTTTCAAAAGGATGACGGCCTGATTAAGAATCTCACTCATACATTTAAAAAAGAGACTGAACCGGCTGTGAAAGTTAAATTCTGGGGTGTCAGAGGTTCCACGCCCACGGCTAATCCCGAGAATATACGCTATGGCGGGAACACTACCTGTGTATCTGTATCCGCTCCTTTTTTGGATGAATACATTATCCTGGACAGTGGTACTGGTATCAGGAACCTGGGAAATTATCTTGAAAATGAAATTAGCTATCCCGTGAAAGGGCGTATTTTTATCACACATCCGCACTGGGATCATATCCAGGGATTTCCCTTTTTTAAACCGTTCTACCGGAGAGAAAATATATTTGTTGTTCATATGCCGGAACAATACAGAGGCGGTGCCAAAGAGATTTTAGCCGGGCATCTTACCAAAACATTCTTTCCGGTTACTCTCGACATGATAGCTGCCGATATTGATTACGTAACCCATGAAAATCCTTCAGAGGAGTTTGGAAACTATACCGTCGATTTTCTGCTTGCGAATCATCCAACGAAAACAGCTATTTATAAAATAAAGATAGATGATTACAGTATTGTGTTTTCACCGGATAATGAATTGCCTCTCGAAACCACACCGGTCCGGTTCACCAAAAAGTTTGAAGAGTTTATCTCCGGTTGCGATCTTTTAATTCATGATGCACAATTTTGTCTGAATAACTATCACTCAAAAATGAACTGGGGCCATTCAGCATGGGAAAGAGTAGTCGAAATTGCAAAAGGCAGCGGTGTAAAAAGGCTATATCTAACCCATCATGATCCCGATTCATCAGATGATTACCTGGACGAAATTTCGGCACAAGTAAATCAGTATTTAGAAAACCCCTTCATGGATATTAAATTTGTGAAAGAAGGAACCGAGGTGTCACTTCCGGTAAAAGAAAGAGCAGGGATGAAAGGGTGAGTTGGCGAGGTCATGGATCCAAAGGAACGTTGTTTAAATAAATGGATTACAAAACGCCCTGATACGTTGGAACACACCCCTGTCTAACCTTAACCACCTGTCGGTGTTAAGGTTAGCCTTCCCCTCTCGAGAGGGGAAATGTTAGGCACAACGCCCAAAGGGTGTTTGGGCCGAACGAGGGGTGTGTTCGCAGGCATGTCAATGTATCCCTTTACTTCAAACACCGCGCTTTCTCAAAAGAAATACCTTGCGCCAATCCCGCCGTTCACATCCAGGTCCGTATCAGGTAAAAGGTTTAATATGGGCGCGATTTCAAAAAAGAATCCAATCCTGCTCCCTTCCATCAGATATTGCAGGCCAGCCGGTATTCTCGCGCCAAACTTACTGTTGCTTGTAACACGGATTCTCGCACCAATGCCATAATAGAAAGCAAGGCTTCCCTCCTCCACCTCGAGCCAGTTGTGCAACAGGTAATCACCGTGAATATGGAGGGAGCCGTCGTCGCTGAATGACCAGGCTAATCCTGCATCAATAGCGGTTTTGTTATTTCTCCACATTTTGAAACTCAAACCGGTGGGTTCACCGATCATCAGGCCGGCTTCCATGTCACTGAATCGTTCCTGGGCATGTGCCTGCGGTACGGTGATTATTAAAACGGACAATAAAAACAGGGCAGAAAGTATAAATCGAGTCATATTTTTATAGAAGTATTACTTCCGGTAACTTTTTTTAGCTGATTATTTATTTAACTTGTGAAGATATTAAAAAACCAATGATCTGTCTTCCAATTTAATGGATTATTGATGAAGTTGTTCCACTTTTAATAATTATAAATCAGCATAAAGTAAGGTGTTAGAAACCAGGCGCGACCTGTTGGTCATATTTGTAAAAAATCCTGAAGAAGGAAAAGTAAAAACAAGACTGGCTGCAGATATCGGGAATAAAAGAGCCCTTGATGTGTATCAGAAATTACTTGCATATACACGCGGAGTTGTTCAAAAATTGAATGTTACAAAACAGGTCTGGTATTCATCCTGTATCGATTTTTCGGATAACTGGGGGGAAGATCAGTTCATTAAAAAATTACAAAAAGGGGATAATCTGGGTGAGCGGATGCAGGAAGCTTTCAGACAAGGATTCCGGGAAGGCTTCGGGCGGATTCTTATTATCGGGAGCGACTGCCCGGCACTGTCGGATCAGCACCTGCTCTCTGCATACGAAGAACTCGAATGTAACGATGTGGTTCTGGGTCCCTCGCAGGATGGAGGATACTACCTTCTTGGTATGAATCACTACATCCCGGAACTTTTCATTAATAAAAGCTGGAGCCGCGACTCCCTTTACGGGGAAACTATTAAAACACTCGACCAACTGCATAAATCGTGGGGTGAACTGGAAGAACTGAATGATATTGATACCCTTGACGATTTAAATAAAAGCTCTTTTGAAATTGGCCAATCCTGAACTGAGTATTATCATCCCCACCATCAATGAAGAAGAAACTATTGGTCTTCTGATTGATGAAATTAAGAGTCGCGGAGACAAGTTTGTTGAGAAAGAGATCATAATAGCGGACGCTGGAAGCAGAGACAATACCGCAAAAATTGCTGCAGACTCAGGTGCGCGTGTTGTTCACTGCGAAGTGAAGGGCCGGGCTGCACAGATGAACCGCGGTGCACGTTCAGCTTCAGGCAGCGTGCTCTATTTTTTGCATGCGGATACAATTCCGCCCGAACATTACGACAGAAAGATTCTGATGTCGGTACGGAACGGGTTCCCGGCCGGCTGTTTTCAGTTACGCTTTGATAAGCAAAATGTATGGTATCGCCTGTACGGATGGTTCACCCGGTTCAAAGCTACATGGCTTCGGTTTGGCGATCAAAGTCTGTACGCGGAAAAGCAGCTGTTCGACCGTATTTCAGGATTCAGGGAAGACCTTATTCTTATGGAAGACCAGGAAATCGTCAGCCGGATAAAAAAATCTTCGCCTTTCAGGCTCGAAAACGATCATGTCACCACATCTGCCAGAAGGTTTGAAGTGAATGGTGTGATCCGCCTGCAGCTTATTTTTGGATTGATTGTGGCTCTCTATTATATGGGTGTTAAACAGGGAACGCTTGTTCATATCTACCGTACCCTGATCAAATCATAAGTAATATTACGCAAATGTAAAATCAATCACAGATGTGAAGAATTTTCGCAAAAAATTTCTTACACTTACAGTATAAATTATAGGATTGATTTTGAATATTTGGGTTATATGAATGTAAAGTTACCGGGGTTGATTCTTTTCTCTCTGTTTTTGTTCGCTTCACAGGTCCAGGCACAATTTCTATTTGAACGCGCCGAGACAAGTGCAGGTGAATTGCGTTTAGCAATTTCCAATATCGGTACGCTTGGAAAACCGGATGTGAGAAACAATCCGGATGCAGGTGCCAGCATGCGCTTTCCCGCAAATACAGGTACAGAGCACCTCTTTGAAGCAGGAATCTGGATAGGTGCTTTTGCAGGAGGTCAGCAGCTCACTTCAACTTCAGCTATTACAGATCCTGGCGGATTTGCCTCCGGTAAGCGCGGCTTTGAGTTTACCGCAGACGGACAAATTCGTTTTGAGGGAGAAAACACGGGGGTAGGAATCAGTCAGCAGGATATTATTACTAACTTCACAGATCGCAATACTGTGATACCGGGTACAAATACGGTAATCCAGGGACATGATCAGCCTCTTTTTGCCGACGTTGAACTTCGCAGCCTGAACTGGGATTTTCCATTCACCGAAAACTTTACCATTCTTCAATACGATATCACCAATAACAGCCAAATCCACTCCGGGAACCCCGATGGTGTTGTATGGGACAGTGTTTACGTCGGTATGTATGCTGATTTGGTTGCCAGAAATGTTTTCACCGCCACCGATCAGGGCAGTGCTTTTTTCAATAAAAATGGCATCGGTTTTTTGGATGATCTTTTTACGACCTATGTATTTGATGCCGGCTCCACTGATATGCCAAGTATTAATACATACGGAGCCGTTTCACTGATTGGATCCGAATATCGCGGCGAGTTTTTTCATCCTTTTAATGATCAGCTTCCCGGCTTTGGCCTGCGCACTCCGGATGTGGGGCCAAGTTACTGGCTCTTTTCAGCCGGTACAGGGGTGTTTCTTCGGCCTTCTGATGATATTGAACGATATAATAGAATGGCAGAAACTTTTCCTATAGATACACAAAGACCGGGATCAGATAAACCTTCAATCCGTGAAGAACTTCGAACAGACGGCCAGGAAAGTGAAGGAAATTACATTTCATTTATTTCAACCGGTCCTTTTACTGAAGTATTACCCGGTGAAACCATCACGATCTTTTTCGGGGTATCAGCGGCACTGAAGCCGGAGCAGTTCCAGGGGCTTGCCGGCAAATCTGTGGATAATGAGGAGTCGCGGGTAAATCTTGTTTCGACCATAAACTCCCTGAACAGGGTATTCCAGGGCGAGGATGTAAATAACAACGGAAGGCTGGACCCCGGTGAAGACCTGAATGATAATGGTCAGCTGGACCGTTTTCTATTCCCGACCCCCCCCGACAATCCGAATGTCCGCATCGAACTTGAGGCCGGCAGCGCTACAATTTTCTGGGACAGGCTGGCCGAAGAATCGGTTGATCCCATTACAGGGGAAACTGATTTTGAAGGATATCGCATTTACCGGTCGGACCTTGGTGATGATATTAATCCGAACCCGCGTCTCATCAGGGAATTTGATAACACAGGAAATGATGTTGGATTCAATACAGGATTTGAGGAAGTACGGCTGGAAGAGCCGGTTACATTCCCGGATGATACGGTTCAGTACTGGCATAAATTTGAAGTAGACGGTTTGCTGAGCGGCTGGCAATACCAGTTTTCAGTAACTTCATTTGATTTCGGAAGTGAACAGTTTGAAATTGGTCCGCTCGAATCGAGCAGGAGTACAAATGCAGTGAGGGTTTTTCCGGGAACCACTGTAAACACAAATTTTGGAAGTGATGATGAAGAGAATCGTGTAGGGGTTTATCCGAATCCATACAGGGTGAATGCAGCATGGGATGGAACAACAGAACAAACCAGGAAGCTGGTATTTTTCAATTTGCCGTCCCGTGCACAGATAAGAGTCTATACCCTGGCGGGGGATATTGTTGCCAGGATGGACCACAGAAGTGACGACAACAGGGGTGATATTCAATGGTTCAATGAGTTCAGTTCGGAGCCAAGAATTATCGCCGGGGGCGAACACGCCTGGGACATTCTTTCAGATGCCAACCAGATTCTGACAACCGGTCTATATCTCTATTCGGTTAAAGATCTTGACTCAGGAAGAATACAGACAGGCAAAATTGCCATAATTAAATAACTTAATAACAACACTAACCAACATATACATATGAAACAGAAGTTACTATCTATTTTATGTACGATGCTGATTGCCGGTTTATTTTCTGCCGACATTGCAGCTGCGCAAGATGATCCCGAGGTGAGACTTATCCGGGATTTGAATACCTACGAAAATCTGACCTCTATTGACCAGATTTCAGATCATCCTTTAACCAATGTGCCGGTTCAGTTTACGGCTGTACTCGCCAGCTATCCTAAAAGCTCTGGTCTGGCAAGTTTTAACGAAAATGACGACACCATTGGTCGTATTCACGTGTTTATTGCAGATACAAATGCAGTTACACTCGGAAGGGAAGGAATGTATATCCAGGTGGTTCAGCCCTTTGGGAACCCGGAATTCGATCAGCTTGAAGACCTGACCCGCGGGGATGTAATTACTGTAATTGCAAGGCTTACCTTTTTTGGAGAGGTGGCACAGGTAAATATTGATGAAATTATATCATTGGACGGAAATGTGTTTAATGAAGGAAGCGGCTTTGAGAAATACGCGCCTCTTACGGAGCCGATGGAAGTTTCTCCGTCTGAATTTCATACGGATATCGGCAGCGGCCAGATTCAGCTGGACCTCGAAGGGTACCAAAAATTCAACGGGATGTATATCAGTATTTCGAATGCCACAACCTCAAATACAACATTTGGTGACAGGCCTAATATAAGGACCAACAGTGGTGGTTCATTTGTTTACAACAGGGATATCTCACTGAGATACAGGAATGATCGTCCAAACTACAGAACCGGTTACAACTTCCGGCGGCCTACCATTGATGGCGACTTCGAACCTCCATTCGACGGTTCACAGGTTAACATGGCAGGTTTCTTAGTACTTGATGATTTTAACATCGATTCCCATTTCCCAACAGGAGAAGCAGCATTTTTTATCAGCCCGATGGAAGATGGTGTGCTATGGCTGAATGATGTGAGATTTGAAAACGGGGATGATACCGGCGGAGGAGAGATTTTTGAATGGCCGGTTGATTTTGAAGTTTTATCACAGCCCGCCAGGATTGTGGAAGCAACATTGTCTCCCGATCCGGCTGACGGTTTGATTACTTCAAGTGATGTTATAACCGTAACAGCAACTGCAGTAGGTCCGGATGATGACCCCGGTATTACAGTAGACCAGGTTGAACTATTCTGGTTTGGAACCGGTATTGATACAACCTCTGTTGTGATGTCCAATATTGGCGGGGACGATTACCAGGCTGATCTGCCAACCTTCGCGAATTTTACAAGTGTATCTGTATTTATGGAAGTTACTGACAGCGGCGGAAGCACGACAAGGTTCCCTGCCGGCGGAAATATCAGCTTCTTTGTGGCAGATGAAGAGATCAACTCCATAGAGCTGATTCAAAAAACCGGGGATGAACTGGACGGCCCAAGCCCGCTTGCGGATCAGGGTGTTTTACCAATGGACATCACGGCTACGGTAGTTTCCGGCGGAGATGACGGAATTGTAGCCATTCATGATGCAGTCGGAGCGTGGTCAGGTGTATTTCTTGAACTGAATCAGAATACACAGGATCTGTTAAGAGGCGATGTGATTACAATTACAGAAGCAGAAGTAAGAGAGGCTTCAGTTGCCAGTAACGATAATACATACACATATCTCACAAATATTACGTTTGATGTTACCGGATCAGGAACCCTGGTCTCAACTGTGGTGCCGGAGCTGACAACCGATGAGATTCTCGCTTTTGCTGCACCGGGAGAAGCTTTCGAAGGTGTGCTTGTGAAAGTGGTAAATGCAGAGATTATCGATATCCTGGGTTTCGGAGAATTTGAAATTGCATCTGTTCCGGCCGGCGGAGGAGAAGTGCCGACAGAAGGTATCATCATTAATGACGATACGAGAGCAGGAGTTGTCGGAGAAACAGGTTTCCCCGGTGATGTGAATATCCATGCAAGAATTGGAAGCACACTGGATGAATTTTACGGGTTAGGAACATTTACGTTTGGGGCGGCCAAATTTATCCCCCGGGATGTAAACGACCTTACAGGCACCAATTTTACAATTCCGCGTCCCGAATTCAATTTACTCGCACCTGAAGACGGAGCACTTGTCTCCGTAACCGGTGATATCGGCGTAACCTGGGAGGCTTTGGATCCGGCGGACTATGACCGCAACGAGGTAACCTATGAATGGGTGTTATACACTCCTGATACAACTGAAGTTGTTGCTGTTACGTCCGATAATGAAGGCAGTGATGCCGTAGTAACCCTTCCGTTTGATGTTGTTGACGGGTTGCTCGAATCAAATGGCTTGAGTGTAGGCGAAACCATCGACCTGCTTTGGAACGTACGTGTTAGTGACGGCGCAGATACTGTTGCTGTTGCAAGTGGGTTTGATTTTGACACAGATCAGTTCGAAACGTTATTCTTTGATATAACCCTCGAACGCAACGAAGCCACATCCATCGACGACGGGGAAGGTTTATCCGGAATTCCCAGAACGTTTGAGCTGAAACAGAACTATCCAAATCCGTTTAATCCCAGCACGGTTATACGTTATGCAGTACCGGAAGCTTCAAATGTACGGATCGATGTGTACAATGTTCTGGGGCAGCGGGTTTCAACTCTCGTAAACCGGGAACACCAGGCAGGTAATTTTGATGTGACGTTCGATGCATCAAATCTCTCAAGCGGCATGTATTTTTACAGGCTTGAATCGTCAAATGCAGTATTGACACAAAAAATGATGCTGATCAAATAGAATATTTCTCACGTCGGGAAGAGAAAGTCCCCGGCAATCAATGGCCGGGGATTCAAAAATTTTTTTTGGAGCAGCAGGTGAAACTGCTGCCCCTTATTACAAAATTGAATTTAGTAATTGTCAGTAGAATTCTATGCAATACAGATACGGTTGGCTGTTAGTGATTATGGGATTGGTCTTCATCCTTTATACCGGTTGCGATGCCGGGCTTGAGGGAGATTTTAATGAGAATCAGCCACCTGAAACATTTCTTACGGTGGATGAGATTAATCTTGAAGATGAAAATCGCTTATCAAGCCAGATCAATATATCATGGTGGGGAAACGATCCGGATGGATTTATTACGGGATTTGAGGTCTCTGTAGGTGATCCTGCTGAAGAGTGGACATTTACAACAAAAAGTGACAGCACGTTTATTTTACCGATTACACCCGGACAGGAATTCGATGATGTGCTTTTTTCGGTACGTGCAGTGGACAATGATGAAGTACGTGACCCGAATCCGGCTTCTGTAGTTTTTCCTGTCAAAAACACACCCCCGGAGGTTGATCTCAATACACTTGAGCTACCACCTGACAGCACCTTTACCATAGCCAGTTTCGGCTGGACAATTGATGACCCTGACGGGTTCCAGAATATTTTGAAGACCGAGATAGCGTTCAATGACACTACAGATGAGAGCTGGATAGAAATTCCAATTCCCGAGGATGAAGAGGATGGCCTTTTTATCACTGTTGTACTAAATGACGATGGTGGCGAAATTGTTACCGGAGATATTTTCCTGGGAAGAGGATTCAGAAGCACTGACCTGGTCACTGAAAATCTGAGGGTTGATGAAACAAATGAATTTTTTGTCAGGGTCACCGACAGGGCTTTTGCTACAAGCGAGATAGCCTCACATCCATGGTTTATTAAACAAAAAACATCTGATATACTCATCTTGAATGATGTTGGCGGTCTGGATACCCAGAATTCACTGGCATTCCATTCCGATGCGCTCCGGGAGACAGGTTTAACTTTCGATGTATGGAACATAACGGACGGTCAGGCAGGCGGAGGGCGAAAAGTCAGGTTATCCGAGGCTTTCCCGAATGTTATTAATCCGACCCTTCGCAAAACCCTGGCTGAGTGGAACTATATATACTGGATTTCAAATGATATCGACAGAAACATCACATTTGCCCAGGATATACTATCAGATTTCTTCGATAGCGGCGGAAAGCTATTTGCCACCATACCGATGAAACTGATATCCGGTGAAGATCCTATTTTCAGCTTTATTCCGGTTGCAGGATTGGGTGAACTGCCGCCTATCGGCACAAGCTTTCAGATTCTTCAGGATACAGATGTTACATCCCAACAAAACAGGCCTTTACTGCGAACGAACCAAAGGATAACAAATGCATCACCTTTAATACCGATTGGGGGAGCGACTCCTCTTTATGAAACAGATTTCAGGGTACGAACTGTTTTAGGCAGCACAAGAGATTTTGAAGGGGATGAATATGTAGCCATTCTGAATCCGGAAAACAGTTTTATCTTTTTTGGAATGGATCTTCAAACAATAGATTCAAATAATAATATTCCCGGGTTACTACAAAATTTACTTATTGATGAATTGGGATTTGAATAATGAAAGGCAAGTTATGAAGTGGATCAGCACATTTTTTTTCATATTAATTTTCTCAGGAATTACCCTGTCTGCAGGCGCACAAAACAGGGGCACACTAAAGGGAACAGTTACTGAAAAAGATACCGGTGAATCTCTTCCGGGTGTGAACGTAATTATCAGGGGAACCACGTTCGGCGCTTCAACTGATATTGACGGAAACTTTGAAATCAGAAATATTCGTCCGGGTGAATATTCTGTGGAAATTAGTTTTGTTGGTTTTGAACGCCTTGTGTTTACCGGTATCCGGATTAACGAGGGTGAAGTAACAGAACTGAATGCAGAAATTGAACCGGTAGTGCTAACCTCTGAAGATGAAATTATCGTAATTGGTGAAGCGCCTATCTTTGACGTGGAAAAATCGACGTCCGGATCAACCGTAACAAGGCAGGATATTGCAGCAGCGCCTGTCCGCAGGATTGAAGAGGTTCTGAGTCTGCAGGCCGGTATTATCGAAGATCCCAGCGGTCTCTATATAAAAGGGGGGCGTGCAAATGAAACAGGATTTTTAATTGATGGCGTCTCAGCCCAGGATCCCCTGGCAGGAACCGGTTTCGGGCTCGATCTCGGGGCTAATGCATTTGGCAGTGTTGATGTTACCACGGGGGGAGTCGGCGCCGAGGTGGGAGATGCCACTTCCGGTGTAGTATCAATAAAAACACGTACCGGCAGTGATACCTATGAGGGGAATTTTACACATAAAAGGGATAATTTTGGCAGTAAAAACAGCCGTGACAGCAATTTCTTTTCAGATATTTACGAGCTGAATCTTGGAGGTCCCGATCCTTTAACAACGGATATTCTTCCCGCAATTGGCCTGGATCTTCCGGGCAAACTCTATTTCTTTTTCACAGGGCAGGTATCTATCTCAGATGAGTTTACGAAAAGAGCTGCTGATGATCTTGACACATCACTTACCGGTTCTGATTTCTTTGCACCCCGGCAGGATAACCGCTGGAATGGCATGATGAAACTCACTTGGCAAATCAAACCGGGAATGAGATTTGAAGGAGCCTACAACCGCTCACTATCCATCAATCAAAATACCCGGATGCTCCAGATTACAGGTAATGATGTATCAATAAGCCCCGGCTTCCAGTTCCCGTTCCAGGAAAACCTGGATAATGCCAATACATTTACGCACGACAGTAACCTTGCATTCTTGAAGTGGACGCACACCATAAGTAATACAGCTTTTTATGAAGTACAGGTAAGCAGGCTTTTTACACGCCTCAGGGCCGATGCGAATGGCCGGAACTGGCGGCCGGAATTTGTAGACGGTGAATTTGACCCGGAAAGTATTGTAACATTTCCGGCTGAAGAATTTGAGGGTACGGAAGGGTTTACCTTTGTGCTGCCGGGCGATGGGTTTGTGAATAACGGCGGTATCGCTACACTTTGGCATGATCACTTTGCAGAAGAGATTACGGTTCAGGGTACCATCAACAAGTTTTTTTCAGACAGAACAAACCAGTTAACGGTTGGATTTCAGTCCAAATTTAATGACTACCAGTGGATTGACATCACCCGCCCGTGGATAGGTGCTCCGATTGAGATTGAACCGGGTGTTTTCTCACAAACTCTTCGTGTTGGCGAACGGTTCGATGCCTGGAGGGTGAAACCCCAGCGCGGTGCATTTTTCGTAACGGATAAAGTACGGTTTCGCGGCTTGATTGCCGATGTGGGCATGCGGCTTGAGTATTGGTCGAGAGGTAATTTTGTAGAAGAGATGATTGACGAACCCCGTTCTCCGATACCGGATTTTATTCGTGAAGAGTTTAAAGATGAAACTTTTGGCTTCCTGGGACAGCGCTATAAAGTTCGTTTATTGCCTAAAGTAAGGGTCAGTTTTCCTGTCCGTGAAAACCAGGTTCTCTTTTTTAATTATGGTCACTCTCTTAAACAGCCGCACCCTACATTTATCTATGCAAACCTGGACCCGTTTTTTCAGAATCAGGCTACCTTTCCTGATTTGGGGAATCCGAACCTCAATCCTGAAGTTGATATCTCCTATGAAATTGGTTTGAGAAATCAGATCACAGCAAATGATGCATTGAATGTAACCGCATTCTGGAGGGATAAATTTGATTTTGTAACTACCCAGAGAATTATCGTGGATGACCCGACAGGACGGCCGGTTTCAAGGGCGTTCAGGGTTAACGGTGATTTTGCTCGCAGCAGGGGCATTGAGGTCACATATATCAAGCGTCATAAAGATTGGGTTCGGGGCCAGGTGGCTGTTACATTTTCAAGAGCTGAGGGACTAAGCTCAACCAGTAACGACAACATCCAGGCAATCAGCGGCGAACAGATATTTGGCAGTAATGTGGAAACCCCGCTTGCCTGGGACCGGCCCTGGGATATAAAAAGCAATCTTACTTTTACATACGACAGGAGTAACCCGTTGTTGGGAATCGACCCTCTGAATAAGATGCAGCTGTTTGTCTCCGGAACCTGGAGAAGCGGTATACGGTACACGCCTCATGAATTAAGAGGCTTTACAAGAAATCCAATCACCGGTGAAGCAAACTGGAGACCGATTTACGAACGAGTTTCTGATCCTGCCAAAAGATTCAGTGAAACCGGACCGGGCTGGTTCTTTGTGGATATGAATTTTCAAAAATGGATTGAAATGTCTGGTACAAGGTTCACCCTATTTCTTGAAATCTCTAACGTATTTAACAGTGATAATGTCGCGATTGTAAATCCTGTAACCGGGGAAGCATTTAAAACACTGCCGGATGATCCGGAGAAACTGCGTGACCTGAGAGACGACAGATCTTTTGATGTACCGAATAATGTAAGAGATCCGAGATTCCAGGATCCGCGGGACACTGGCATACCTGCGTTTTTAAATCCTGCCAATTTTCTGCAACAAAGACAGATCATGTTTGGTTTGTCTGTAAATTTCTAAGATCAGTTTCATGAGTAACCTGTTTAAAAACATATCAAAAGCATGCCTCTTATCTGCCGCAATATTATTGCCTGCAGTGGTTAATGCCCAGAGTTTGATACCCGGCTTCGGATCTTCCCGGTCAGGAACTGACGGGTTTCAGTTCACAAAAATTTCTGTCGATCCTAGGGGAGCCTCGATGGGGAATTCACATGTTGCCGACGCCTTTGATGCATCATCCCTCTACTGGAATCCCGCACTTGCTTCTCAGCTTGAATCATCTGAATTTATGTTTGGCCACACCGAATATTTCGCCGGTATTACTATGGAATATGCAGCTTATGTTCATAGAATAAATTCTTTTGCATTTGGCGCATCTGTACAGTATCTGAATTCCGGTGAAATTGATGAAACAACAGAATTTAATCCTTTTGGAACCGGGCGGACCTTCAGAACCGTTCATCTTTCTGCAGGCGTATCAGCCTCACAGGCAATTACAGAATTTTTCAGTTACGGTCTCACAGTCCGCTACCTGCTTGAACGGATTGAAGAAATTGAGACTGAAACGGCTGCATTTGATTTCGGTTTTTTCTATCGAATACCTGATACGCCTGTAAGGTTCTCTGTGAATATCAATAATTTTGGATTTGATGCTACACCAACCGGCTCAACAACGCGTCAGACTCTGGATGGTGAAGTAACGGAGGATCTGTTTGAGGAAGTAACTACTCCAACGAGGTTTATTGTCGCCTCTGCTTTTGATGTGATCGAGCGCAATGATATCAAATTAACACTGACAGCTCAGCTTACCAACCCAAGTGATAATTCAGAGCGATTCAGTTTTGGTGGTGAACTGGGATATATGGACCAGTTTTTTCTGCGTACCGGTTTTGAATCTGGCAGAGATGAGATTAAGCTCCCGAGTGCCGGCGCAGGGGTCAAGTTTCCTGTAACAGGCAGAAGCATAGTTGCTGATTACGGATTCAGCCCTTTCGAGAGGCTTGGAAATGTTCACCGTGTGGGAATACGAATTATTTTATAAAAGAGATAACCTATGATGCAAAGAATTACACTATCACTTTTACTGGCAGTCATTTTTTTGAATGGATGTGATGCCATTTTTAATTCGAAACAGGATGATATTACAGATGAAATTTTTGAAGAAGGGAGGATTGATCCGACACTGGAACGTATCGACGGGTACGTCGCAATTGTCCCTTTCTGGGAAGGATTTGATCAGCCTACAGACGTTTTTGTAGGGTTTGATGGTTTCGTATATGTTACGGATGCAACGGGAATTCATGCACTTGACCGGGCAGATATCGCCCCCCGAAGAACCATTGAACTGCCGGGCGCCGTAAGTGTGACACAGGACAGGCTATTAAACCTATATGTTGCCGCAAGGTATGACACTGTAATAAATGATGTTGATCCGGATATCGAATGGAATTTACCGGCAGTTTATAAGATCAAAAACCTGAATGGTGCGGGTGAAATTGTTTTCCAGGATACATTAATACACCCATTTTTTGACGCAAGCAGAAGTACAAGAGCTTCCCGGCAGTTCCGTTTAGACAGGTCAAGGCCTGATAATGACGAACTCGTTGAGGTGACAGGAGTTGCTGCTTTGGCTGACAATTCAATATATATATCAAGACGCGGGCCAAGGAATAATTTAACCTCCATAGAAGCTCCCGACAATACAGTTCTGGAATTTACACAGGTTGAGGAAAATGGTACTCTGACCCCAAAAATGAGGAACGTAAGACAAATACGGGCATTGAATCCAACTACTCCATCATTGTTAAGCGGAATTGGAATGAGTGATATCATTACTTTCATATCACCCCCTCAAAGAGATATCTTTACAGACGACAGGAGTTTTATCATATCTCAAACCAGGCAGGACAGGCAAATCCCTTTTAAAGTACTTCAGGTAAATGTTGAGGAAACTCCGGACGGTCTTGTTTTTCAGCCCAATTTTGAATTTTTAATCAGGGATACCACAAGGGCAGATGGATTTTTGTATGAAGAACTGAAATTTGAAAGGCCGACAGGGATTGCTTTTGCAGGGGATGCCTCACGATTTATTTTTGTGGTTGATGCAGATCAAAACAAACTGTTTCAGTTTCAGGCAAACGGTGAAGAGGGTGTAAACCCACCGCTTGGAGCTGCTGACAGAGATAAGAGACTAATCGTATCATTTGGCGAGCAAGGCAGCGGTCCCCGGCAATTTAACAACCCAAGCGGTGTAGCCTACTTCGATGAGGTTGTATATGTGGCAGATAAGGGTAACAATCGCATTGCCCGGTATAAACTCTCTTCAGATTTTGAGAATTAACTGAGATTTGATTAGAGTCCGGTTTCATTCCGGCAATCGTTACATTTATGTCTATATGACATTTACAGTACGTTCTGTACCAGGCCTTCAGCCTGGCGGGCGTCTGGGGCTCATATATATCCGGGGCGTTGCCCCAGGCTGCGTTGTTTCAGGACTTCAGCCTTTTGGGGCAATAGATCAACACTTCCTGAGACGCTACTCCTGACTGGAGAGAAGGAATATTTTCAGATCTGCCGAAATATTACCTTAATTGTATAGTGGCGATACGTCATCATTGCAGTGAAAACCTCAGGCTGAAAGCCTGACACAACACAGCCCTGAGCACATCGCTCAGGGTTCCGTGTAGGCCACAAATGGCAGGCTGTAGGTCTGCCCGGCAGTGGGATTTCATTTTCGTAGAGTGGTTTTGATAACAGACAGGTTGTAGTCCGATATTGGAAATCCTGACTAAGAACCGGCTAATTTTGAATCATCAGAATTTGAAGGGCTTATGTTATCCGGGTTAGATATGCTTTCATTATTGTTGCTTTCAGGAATTAATTCTGCTTGTAACTGATTTGAATCCAATTCACTTTCATTCCCGGTTTTACTCGCTCTCTCTTCAACAGGCATAATTTTTTTATTAAAGAGAAGCATGATAATAATTGAGGTGCTGATGGCTACGTCTGCAACATTAAAAATGTAGGGAAATACGGGGGTGTTGTTAACCTGAAGATTGAAATGAATAAAATCGACTACATGACCATACAATACACCGCCATGACCTTCTATAATTCCCATTGTAATACGGTCGGTAATATTGCCAAGTGCACCGCCCAGGATCAGGCCCATACATGTCAGGTAACCAAGATTGGATCTCTCAAGTGTTTTTATAATATAGATGAAGATTCCAATTGTAGCTACAATGGCAATTATACTAATGGCAGGTGTTGAGAGCCAGTCCATACCCAGTGCCATGCCCGGGTTTTGGGTATAGTTAAATCTCAGCCACCCTTCGATCACGGTATAGCTATGCAAGGTATCATTTGTCCGTACCAAATATTTGGTAATCTGATCAACGATAAGCACCAGTAGTACAGGTGATAACAGAACCAGTAATTTTTTCCTTTTTTCGCTCAAATCCGGGAGGTTCTGTTTTATCTGCGTTTCAGCTTGGCTTCGATACTCAACTGTGTATGAGGCACGGCCTCAAGTCGCCCTTTGGATATTTTTTTTCCGGTAACCTTGCAGACTCCGTATGTTTTATTGTCAATACGTTTTAAAGCGTCATCAAGGTACCTGACAAATTTTTTGGTTCGGTTAAAAAGCATATAGGTTTTTTCCCGTTCCTGTGCATCTGTACCTGCATCAGCCATGTGAAATGAATAGGCAGATTCATCAGATGCATTTTCCATGCTCTCACGAAGAGAGCTTTGCAGAGAATCGAGTTCCTGAACCGCTTCCTCATGTTTTTTCAAAATGATGTCGCGAAAATATTCGAGTTCTTCGTCCGAGTAAGGAGTAACACGATCATCGCGGGTCTCTTTTTTTTCAGCCATAGTGATATTGTATTAGTGGTTCATATTTCTGCGTATCGATATTTTGCATTCTTTTCCCTCAATATCCCAGGTTTTTACAAAATCAGATACATCTAAAACACTGTCATCAATTTCTTCAGCCAGTGTCTCTTCTTTAATATATTCATTTAATGCGTTAACGGATTTTGTTACTTCTTCAGGACCTTCAAATCCAATTGTGATTCGGTCTGTAACTTCAAAATCAGCCTCTTTTCTCATATTCTGAACCCGGTTGATAAATTCACGGGCTATTCCTTCCTGCAATAAGCCGGGTGTTAATTCAGTATCCACAGCCACGGTAATACCGTCCTGTGTTTCAACAGACCATCCCTCCAGTCCTGTTCGCTGAATTTCAAGTTCATTATCGGTCAGGCGAATCTTTTCACCATTTTCCAGATCTAAATCAATATAACCTTTCTCTTCAAAATCTGTAATATCATCTGTTGTGAGAGAATTAATTTTTTTCGCAACAGGTTTCATTTTCTTACCAAGCTTTTTTCCCAAAACCGGGTAATTAGGTTTCGCTGATTTACTCACAATTCCTGAATCATCTTCAACAAACCGGATATCTTTAACGTTTACTTCATCCAGTATTATATGTTTTACAGATTCAACCATTGCACGATCTTCTTTATTCAGCGGCAGAATAATCTTGGAAAGAGGTTGCCTGACATTTATATCAATTTGATTGCGAATTCTCAAAACGACTGTACTGACCGTTCTGGCAACCTGCATTTTTCTTTCAAGCTGCTTGTCTATTGCTGTCTCCTCAACAGTGGGATAAAATGAGAGGTGAACAGAAATTTCATCCTGTCCGGTTACATCATTGAGTTGCTGATAAAGCCATTCGCCAAAAAAGGGAGCAATGGGACTGATCAGTTTGGCAAGTGAAACCAGGCATTCATAAAGTGTTTGATATGCAGATGTTTTGTCAAGGCTTTTACCTTCTTTCCAGAAACGACGTCTGTTTCTTCTTACATACCAGTTACTTAGTTCTTCTACATATTTTTCTATCTCCCTTGCTGTTTTTGTTGGTTCATAATCCTCAAGGTGTTCATCAACAAGTTTAACAGTGGTATTTAACCTGGAGTTAATCCAGCGATCCATTTCGGGACGTTCGGTTACGGGCAAGGGCGAACCGGAATATCTGAAACCGTCAATATTGGCATACATTGCATAAAATGAGTAGATATTTACAATCGTATTAAAGAATTTTCGCTGTGTCTCATTTAGCCCGTTGGTGCTGAATTTGAGGTTCTCCCAGGGGGATGAATTACTCATCATATACCACCGCACAGTGTCGGCTCCGTAGGTTTGCAGCATTTCGAAAGGGTCAACGGAATTTCCTTTCGATTTGCTCATTTTTTCACCGTTTTCATCCAGGACGAGTCCGTTTGAAACTACATTTTTATAGGCCGGCTTATCAAATAACATAGTGGCAAGTGCATGCAATGTATAAAACCACCCCCTTGTTTGATCCACTCCTTCTGCAATAAAATCTGCCGGAAAATTGGTTTTAAAGGTATCTTTATTTTGAAAGGGATAGTGCCATTGAGCAAATGGCATAGCTCCTGAATCAAACCAGACATCCAGTAAATCAGGAATTCTGTGCATGGTACCGCCATTAGGAGCATCCCATGTGATGTCATCGATGTAAGGCCGGTGAAGATCTATTTCAGTGTCTGCTGCAAGTCCGGCTTTTTTCTTCAGCTCTTCGATGCTGCCGATGCACTCAATGTAATCAGGATCTTCATCACTAACCCAAATCGGGATCGGAGTGCCCCAGTAGCGCTGTCGGGATACAGCCCAGTCAACATTGTTTTCAAGCCATGTTCCAAAACGGCCGGAACCAGTTGTTTCCGGTTTCCAGTTAATTTTTTTGTTGAGAGCTACCATCTTATCCTTTACAGACGTGGTTTTGATGAACCATGATTCCACAGGGTAACTCATCAGAGGGGTGCCTTTGCGCCAGTCAAACGGATAGTTGTGGAGATAGGTCTCATGCTTATACATGAGGCCTTTTTCTTTAATTGCTCTTGCTATCTCTTTGTCCGCCTCTTTAAACCACTGTCCTGCAAATTCAGTGATCTTTTCATCAAACCTGCCATCCCTGTCAACCGGGTTGAACATGGGAATATCATTCTTTTTACAGGATTCGAAGTCATCGGCGCCGAATGCAGGTGCTGTATGCACAACACCGGTTCCTTCGTCTGTTGTGACGTAATCTGCACTAATCACACGCCAGGCAGACTCTTTTGGATGTTCTTTCAGGGCATAATCGAATACAGGATTGTAGATCCAGCCGATAAGATCTTCCCCTTTATATTTATCAACAATTTCATAATCGTGATCAATTGCCTTATCGAGGCATTTTTCTGCAAGGATATAGTGCTCTTCGGAGTCATTAATTTTGACACGGATTTTCACGTAATCGAGCACCGGGTTAACAGCAAGTGCCATATTTGAGATAATTGTCCACGGGGTTGTTGTCCATGCGAGGAAATAGACATTGGGATCAGCATCCAGTGGAAATTTTACATATATAGATGGATCCTGGGTCTCTTTATACCCAAGACTCACTTCATGTGAAGAGAGTACTGTTCCGCTGCCCGGAGAGTACCACTGTATTTTATATCCTTTGTATACAAGGTTTTTATCATATAGCTGCTTAAACGCCCACCAGAGAGATTCTATGTAATCATTTTCGAAAGTGACGTACGGGTGATCCAGATCCACCCAATATCCCATGCGTTTTGTCAGGTTATCCCACAGGTCTTTATATTTTAAGACACTCTCGCGGCACTTTTCATTGTATTTAGCAACGCCATAATCTTCAACCTGTGAGCGACCTTCCAGTCCAAGCTCTTTTTCTACTTCTATCTCAACAGGAAGACCGTGTGTATCCCACCCGCCTTTTCTTTCTACTTTAAATCCCTTAAGGGTTTTGTACCGGCAAAAAAGATCTTTTACAGTTCGGGCCATTACATGATGGATACCCGGTTTTCCATTGGCTGTTGGCGGACCTTCATAAAAGGTAAATGGAATACCATCTTCTCTTGATTTAAGACTTTTCTCAAATACAGAGTTCTTCTTCCACCAGTTCAGAATTTCAACTTCTGTTTTTGGGTATGTAAGCTTTTTAATTTCTTTGAATTTTTTAGCCATACAGAACGTATTCGTTCTCTTTTATGAAATTAATGATAAGCTTTAAATATAAGAATATTTGTGTAAAGTTAAGCTTTATGAAGCATCAGAAATAATAACTCTCTAATTTAAAAGCCATATCAAATGTTCAGGCTTGTTTTTACAAGCTGATTAACAGTTAAGATAAAGGCTTCAAATACAAATAGCACAAACAAGTAGCATTCATTAACAGGTATTATTGCCTATCTGTTTAGAGCAGACGGACTATAACATTAAAAAAGGCGTTAACTGAAATGAAAGGCTATTAATTTTTCATTAAGTTTGAACAAAAAGAAATGAATAAAAGAACAGTTACCAAAGAAAAACCCTATAAAATCTGTTTTGTCTGCCTTGGCAACATTTGCAGAAGCCCCACGGCAGAAGGTGTTTTTCAGCATCTTGTAAACAAAAAGGGTTTGTCATCATTTTTTTATATAGAATCTGCAGGTACCTCTGCATATCATATAGGTGAACCGGCAAACAGTAAAAGCCGAGAAGTGGCGGGCCGTTATGGTGTGGAACTGAGATCGAGGGCAAAAAGATTTGAGGCCGGAGATCTTGAGGATTATGATCTTGTTTTGGCAATGGACCATGAGAATCTGTCAAATTTAAAGAGGCTGAGCAATGGATCTGAAACAGAAGCTGCAATCAGGCTGCTTCGTGATTTTGATCCGGAGACTGCCACAGGTGAGGTTCCCGATCCCTATTTTGGCGGTATGAATGGTTTCGAAAATGTGTTTGAAATTGTACACAGAAGCTGTGAAGCACTGTTAAATGAATTAGAACCGCTTGTCAAAAATTAACCGATGCCGGACGAGAAACTCAAAAATCATCTTACAGCTAAAAATTCGCTGGATATAACATCAGTTAAAGCGGTTTCAGGTGGCAGCATAAACCGTGCTGAAAAACTGACAACAAACAGGGGAACTCTGTTTCTGAAGTGGAATGACACTCAGCCGGCTGAAATGTTCTCGGCCGAGGCACACGGCTTGCGTCTTTTGAGAGAAGCAAAAACCTCTTTGCGAATTCCTGAAGTAATCGACCTGAATTCAGATGAAGGCGAACTGCCGGGCTACCTGCTGATGGAATATATCGAAGGAGTTCGCGGTGACGGTGAATCATCCAGGCTATTGGGCACCGGGCTTGCTGAACTTCATTCCGTAACGTCCGATGTATACGGACTCGATCGCGATAATTTTATTGGCAGCTTGCCGCAGTCAAATAGAAAACATTCGGATTGGGTATCGTTTTTTATCGGGGAGAGAATTAATCCCCAGCTTAAAATGGCCATAGACGGAAACCGAATGGATAGAAGTGTGATGAAAGGCTGGAATCAGCTTGCAGCTAAGCTCGAAGATATTTTTCCTGATTCGCATCCTGTACTGATTCACGGTGATCTTTGGGGCGGTAATTACTTTTTTGACAGTAATGGCCGGCCGGTACTTATTGATCCGGCCGTATATTTCGGCCATCATGAAATGGAGATTGCATTCACCAAAATGTTTGGCGGATTTTCGTCTGAATTTTACGATACCTACGCATTCGAAATGAACATTGCATCCGGCTTCAGCCAACGGGTGGAAATTTATAATCTATACCCGCTTCTGGTACACGCCAATCTGTTTGGTGGCCACTACGCCCGCCAGGCATCCTCTTTTCTGAAACAGTTTGCCGGTTAGTTTAAAGTTACCGGCATCTATCAAAGATTCTGGCTGTAAATAGGTGCATCGGGATAGAATATAAGCCATGCAAAAGCGAAATAATCACCAAAAATTGTCGGCTCAAGCTCTTTGCCTTTCATGTCTCCGCTCAGAGCTTTACCGGTAATATCCCACCTGCTGCCTGTCTGCTTATCGCGGATTTCACCATCATTATACTCAAAATCAAGTGTTTGACCCTCTACAGTTCTGAAGAACACACCTGTGGATCCATCTTCTCTTGAATTGTGAATGGACCCTTTATCAAGAGCAGATACAGCGCCATCAGTATGAAATACAACGATAGGTTTTCCGGCTACTTCATCATTTATAACTTTTCTTTCACTCGAAACGTCATAAGGGTACGTTTTTGTCTCTTCATCAATTCGTACGCCGATTACTTTTTGCATCGGTTTCATCCGGTCGGAAGGCTTGTCTTTAAGAGCCCAGGGATTGCTGTTGATGTCATCATAACCTACGTATGGATTGCGTCCGTAGTCACGGTTGTAGCCGGTGTCTTTCGAGAGAATTTTTCCATCGGGATGTATGTCCCGGAACTGTTCAAAAGAGATCAGCTGGCTGGGAATTATTTCCAGCTTATCGCCGGTATAATCACCCACAACAGCTTCACCTGAAAATTGCTGCCACAGGCTTTCTGTTTTTCTGTCGTACATAATCATATCGGAATGGCGTAAAAACCCGGAAACCCCAAATTCGAGTACATCTCCTTTGTGGCGCCTGTCGAACGTGATGGCTGAGTAACAGAGAGGGCAAAATGTAACCAGGATCGGTGTATCGCCGATTCGGTCGTTCGCCATTTCGTGCCACATCAGTATTTGAATAGGATAAGCTCTTGCTTCTCCGTTTAATTCAACCATTATAACCGGTTCGGAATCGCGCAGCCAATCGGAAGCTTCCCCGGGGGACACAAATTCCGGATCATCAATTGACGGAATTCCGTCTTTCGGCGGCCCGCCGCGCATCAGTTCGTTAAGGTCAATATTCTTTTTATTCGTATTTGTGCTCCATTCTGGTCCGAGTTGTGCCCGGGAATCAGTAAATGTTGAAAAGAACAGAAAAAGAATGAAAGAGAGAGTAGTAAGTGTGATAAATTTCATTATGACAAACTTGATTTAAATTGTTTAGGTAAAAGTATATGAATAGATCACTTTGTACTTATAACGAATTTATAACATCCCTCTAAACCTTTGATAAATACGCCTCTTCTTATTTTTTGATTTGATTACATGGAGATACATTTCGGCTTGCCGATAACTTATCTCTAATTTGAATGATATTATGAAAGAGTCTCAATTAAAAAAACGGACGAGGAGCATTCTTATTTTTTTTCTTTTTTCGACAGCACTGATTGTAGGTCTGTCCTGGACAGCTTTCAATATTTTGTCAGCCTCACAATCTTTTATCTCCTACCATTCACTCTGGACGCAATCACAGCAGCGTGCAATTATTCATTTGATATCATATATGAATTCGGAAGATGAGCAGGAGTATTATTACTTCAGGGAGTCTGTCGGTATTATGGATAACATTCAGAAGGCTCTTTATGAATTGAATATGGACAAACCGGATGTGGAAACAGTTGAAAAAAACCTGGATCTGAATGTCATTGATCAGGATGAAGTTCGGAATGTTATCCGGCTTTTTGGCATTATGCGAAATTTTGAATCTTACCGGGGTACATTTGAAAAATGGGAAAATTTCCATCAGCAGGTAGATCTCTTTGAGCAGCTGGGTGAATATGTTCGGGCAGAAGTTCATAACTCCGAAAGCGAGGTGTCCATCAAACAGCTTTTGCAGCTGGCAGAAGGCCTGAATATTGTTCTGACCGAGGAACAGGTATCACTTCTTGCCGACTTCCGGTCTATGTCAGTCTTTATTAAAAAAGTGTCGATATCCCTTCTCATATTGCTCAGCCTGTCGTTAATTGCTATCGGGATGATACTATCAAAAAGCTGGATTAAGGGGTTTAAAGAACTTCAAAAAGCAAATAACGAAAAAGATCAGCTGGCTAAATTCCCAAGTATGAACCCGAACCCTGTCGTTGAAGTCAGCGGCTCCGGGGAACTCAATTATGTAAATAACGCCGCAGACAGATATTTTCCCGACTTACGGGAGAGAAAACTAAATCACCCCTTTTTACACTCTGATTCGTACCTTTTTGACCCGGATTTATATCATAATTATAAAAGCCGGACCAGGGAAATAGAGATCGGTGATACTGTTTATGAACAGATTATCTACTATCTGCCTGAACTGAAAAAGTTTCATGTTTACGGTTATGACATAACAAGAAGAAAAGAGTTTCGGGATAACCTCCAAAAAGCAGTTGAAGAAAAAGAAGTTTTACTTGCAGAAATCCACCACAGAGTAAAAAACAACCTTGCGATTATTGCAGGTCTGCTTGAGCTTGAATCGGACAATACAGATCACAAAGAAACCAAAAATGTTTTACGGAACAGCGTTTCGAGAGTTTTATCGATGGCTTCGGTTCATGAACAGCTTTACGCGAACAAAAGTTTTTCTGAGATTCGTTTTCTGGATTACGTGAAAGAGCTGGCAATCAAGTTGCATCAAACCCTGGATTCAGAAAAATCTTCGAAAACAATTGTGGTAACCGGTGATGACATTCTTCTCAACGTTAATCAGGCAATACCGTGTGGAATATTGGTAAGTGAACTGATTAATAACGCGTATAAGCATGCTTTTCCGAAAGGTAAAAGACCCGGAAACGGAGAGAAAAAAATTCGAATACATATCGGGAAACAGAATGATTTGGTTTTACTGACAGTGTGTGATAACGGAATAGGTTTGCCGGCCGGATTTGACTACAGAAATGTAAACAGCCTGGGATACACGTTAATTAAATCACTGGCAGATCAGCTGGAGGGGAAAATAGAGTTTGAAAATAAAGGCGGTACAGCCGTAACTTGCAGTTTCAAAAAAGCTGAAATCAGAGGATCTGCAAGTTCATTTGTTTCGAATGGAGAGCCGGATCAGAAACTTAATTAACTTTCATGCCATTTATTGAAACGATCAATTATGAAGATGCAACCGGTGAAATCAGAAATGTATATGAAGATCTGAGATCATCAAGGGGTAAGATTGCAGAAGTTCACAAAATTCAAAGCCTGAATCCAAAAGCGCTGGTTGCACATATGGAGCTCTATATGGCAACCATGTTTGGCAAATCCCCCCTTAAACGAATGCAGAGGGAAATGATAGCGGTAGTAGTATCTGCATCGAACAAATGCCCGTACTGTATTGAACATCATGCTGAAGCCCTGCAGCACTTCTGGAAAGACAGGGACCGGGTAAACCAGCTTGCAGAGGATTTTAAATCTGTGAATCTCAATGAAAAAGACTTTGCATTGTGCTCGTATGCACAACATTTAACGGAGAGTCCGGGCGAAGGTGACAGACAGGCAAGAATTGGCAAACTGAAGGATCAGGATTTCTCTGACAGGGCGATACTGGATGCTACCCAGGTTATTGGATATTTTAATTTTGTAAACCGAATGGTACTCGGGCTTGGTGTAGAGTTTTCTGAAGAAGAGGTTAAAGGATATAAGTACGATTAATTGTTACGTTTTTAACTTTTCATCCGGAGTATAGTATGATTCCTCAAAAAATCATTAGCCTGGTTCCAAGTCTGACCGAGCTTATAATTGATTTGGGTCTGGAAAAAAAGCTAATCGGCCGAACCCGATTTTGTATTCATCCTGAACAGGTTGTTTCCGGGATTCCTGTTGTTGGCGGCACCAAGAATCCAAACCTGGAAAAGATATTTGAACTGAACCCGGATTTAATTATTGCCAATAAGGAAGAAAACAGAAAAGAGGATATTGAACTTCTGAGAGAGACGTTCATGACTGTGGTTACTGATATATCATCAGTTGAGGACGCATTGCTGGCAATCTATGAATTGGGTGCTATTTGTGGTGCTGAGAAGAGATCGGAGAAATTAACAAATGCCATTCAGGCAGAATTGAAGGATGTGCCATCTGAACCGGCACTGGATGCTGCCTATTTCATTTGGAAAGATCCATGGATGACAGTTGGAAGAGACACATACATACACTCCGTGATGGAACACTTTCATTTAAAGAATATTTTTAAAGATCGTACGCGTTATCCGGTAGTTACATTACAGGAAGTTGAGGCTCACCAACCCGACATTATACTTCTCAGCAGTGAACCCTATCCTTTCAAAGAGAAACATATAGAAGTGATTGAAGAGGAGTGCAAGTCTTCAAAAGCAGTGCTTGTAAACGGTGAATGGTTCAGCTGGTATGGTTCCCGGATGCTTAGCTCATTTCAAAAGCTGAAGATGTTCAGGAAGGCAATTAGCTAAATATCAGATCCGTTTTGATTATATACAAACGTTTCATGTAAATCCGTTATCTTGTAATCACGTTAATTTAATTCCCTTGTTTAGTGAGAGTCTTTTTCTTTTTAACAATTATATCTCTTTTGTGGACAGCACCTGCATTTTCTCAGCAGGATCAATCTGAAGTATCATCCATAGATAATATTGATGTGCTTGATTCATATATCCGCGGCATCAATGCTTTTGAAAACGGAGAGTATGAAGAGGCACTGGACCTCTTAACCGCGGCCTATTTGAAAAATCCGGAAAGTCCCGGCGTAAATTTTGCTTTGGCGGACGCTTATCTCGCGCTTAATGACCTGGTAAATGCTGCATATTATGGAAAAATTGCTGTAAGTGAAGAGCCGGAGAATAAGTGGTACCACCTGAAACTGGCAGAAATCTATCGGAAAGCCGGCCAGAATGATGCCACTGTTGAAGCGCTGCAAAGTGCTTTGAAATACCATCCCGGAGAATTGGATATCCTGTTTCGCCTCGCTACGATCTATATAGATTTCGGGCAATTGCTGGAGGCTAATAAAATCTATAACCGAATCCTGAAACAAAGAGGCCCGATTTTTGATATATACCTGCAAAAATTCAGAAATTTCAATGCTCTGCAAATGAGGGATTCTGCCCTGGTTCAGTTACAGGAGATGAGGAAACTGGAACCTGATAATATGGCTACTCTGCATATGATGAGCCAGTTTTATGAAGGGCTTGATGAGAGAGATGCTGCCAAAGAGATACTACTGGAGGCACGTGAACGCAACGCAAGAGACCCGCAAACCCTGATTCTTTTGGCTGACATGTACATAAAGGAAGCGAAATGGGACAGCCTTGCCAATACATTTATCAGTATGATAAGCGATCCGCTGATTGGCCCCAATCAAAAAATGGAATTGGCCCGGTATATCTATCGGGAACACAGTCAGCGGCCAAATGAGTCTGAACTTGAGTTCCAGGCGGAAAGAGTGCTCAACAGTTTCAGTGAATCAGAACCTGATTTCGGTCCAGCACACCTTATGGCTGCCGAATTCCATCTTCAAAAAAATGAAATTGAACCCGCACTCGATAAACTGGAACGGGCTACGGTGGTTATGCCCGAACAACCGGACGCATGGCGTCAGAGAATGCAGCTGCTTTTCACGGAGCAAAGATATGAAGAGGTTATAGCCAATGCGGACAGTGCAAATAAATATGTGCCCGATGATGCATTCATCCAGTTTTTTGCCGGTGCCTCTTATATGCTCAGTGATCAAAATGAAAAAGCAATTGAATGGCTGGAAAATGCAACTCTGTCTCCCGCAAGAAGTAATTTCCGGACAGTTATCTACAGCACACTGGCAGATGCCTATGCCGACCAGGATATGTGGGAAGATGCTGTTGATGCCTATGAAACTGCCCTGCGCCTGGATGCCAATAATCACAATGCCATGAACAATTATGCCTATTTTATGGCAATCCGGGATGAGCGTATCGACTATGCCGAAGAGCTTGCCCTGAAAGCAATTGGTCTTGAACCGGATAATGCGGCGTATCTTGATACGGTGGGATGGATCTTTTACCTGAAGAATGACTATGAAAAGGCGCGTCAATATATTAAAGCCTCCGTTGAAACCGGCGAAGCCAGTGCAGAAGTGTTTGAACATCTTGGAGATGTTTATGATAAACTGGGTGAACCTGAAAAAGCAAAAAAATGGTGGCAGCAAGCTGTTGAAAATGATCCTGAACGTGAATATCTGAAAGAAAGATTGAATCCCTGAAAATTGAATCGATTAAAAACACCCATAACGTTATTTCTTTTTACAGGATTAATTGTCTCCTGCTCAACATCATCGACAATTAATGAAGAGGGTGATTACAGGGAGTCTTCAGTTTCTGCTGATTCACTTTACCGGATGGTTTCTGATTACTCTGATTCACTTTTAAAAATTTCAGGTAAAGGAAGAGCAATCGTAAGTCAAAAAAAAGGCAGTGATCGTGTTACCATTGAATTTCATTCGAACAGGGAGGCAAGTTTACTGAATATTCGATCAGGAGTTGGTATAGAGGGCGGACAGGTACTGGTTAAGGAGGATTCTGTTCTTGTTTACAACAAAGTGGATAAATATGCCAGGAAAGAACCGATCTCAGAAGGAGGCGGAAGCGACATCGGTTCTCTTGCCTCTGTAAATATAATCGAATTGCTTGACTTCACAGTTGAAAAAAATGAGATTACAGACGTTTTGGAAAATGAGAACTTTTATGCAGGCATACTGGGCGGCAAGGGCCGGTTTTTTCTTGAGAAGGAGACAGGCTTGGTCCGGGAAGTTCTCTGGCGCCAGGATTCACCATATCGCCAAATAATTTATGAAGGATATGCAAATCTGAATGGGTTTGAACTTCCAAGAAAAATTACCATTTTTAGTGCTGATGGAAACTCAAAGGTTCTGTTTTTAGTTCAGAACCTGAACGTCAACACGGAATTGCCCGAGCTTACAATAGATCTCCCTGAAAACATACCTGTTACAAAAATATGAAACGGCGTTTGTTGTTGTCAATATTATTTTTGTTGCTGCTATCCGTCGATTGGATAGCGGCACAAAGCACATACGACCAAAGGCGTGCTGAAATAATAGAGCGCCAACAGAATGCCCGCCAGCAGATTCAAACCTTAAACAGCCAGATTCGGGAGTACAACGAAAGGCTCTCATACGCAAGCGAACGGTTTGATCAGCAGTACAAACAATACAGGGAACTGACCCGGTTGATTGTTCTTCAGCAGCAGAAGCTGAACTCTATGAGAGAAGAGCAGCGTCAGATTACGAGAGAAATCAACCTTATTGAAGAGAACATTGAAGAACTCAGACTGCGACTCTCCGATTTGATTGAGCAGTATAAAGAGACTCTGACCTATATTTATAAATATGGCCGTACAACGGAACTTGCACTGCTGCTTACATCTTCATCAATGAACCAGTTGCTGGTAAGGTCTTTTTACCTGTCAAAGTTTGATGATTACAGGCAGGCCCAGGCAAACGAAATTAAATCTGCCCAGGCGGAACTTGAAAACACCAGGAAAGATCTTAAACTGACACAAGAGCGTAACCGGCAAGCTGTTGAATCGATACAGGTTGAAATGGAGAACCTGGCTGAAAAAGAGAAGCAGCAAAAGAGAAATATTGAATTGCTGCGCAGAGACAGGAACAATATCCGAAACCAGCTCTCTATCGTTGAACAGCAGGCAGAAGAGCTGAATAGTACATTGAATAAGCTTATTGAAGAAGAAGACAGAATACGGAAAGCGGCCGGAACTGGAAGCGTTGGTTCTGTAAGAACACGTGCAGTTGTTAATGAAAGCGAACTGGCGGCTTTTGAAGCAGAATTTTCAAGTAAGAAAGGATCACTTCCATGGCCTGTTGAGAACGGAACGGTTACGGAGCGCTTCGGGATCCGGACACACCCTGTTTTTGCTACAAAGACGAATAATCCCGGAATTGATATTGCAGTACCCTCAAGATCTTCCGTCCAAATTGTAAGCGACGGGTATGTATACGGAATTGAACCTCTGAAAGGCTATGGCACAGTTGTTTTTATTAATCACGGAAACTATAATACAGCCTACGGGAATTTAAGCGAAGTGTTTGTAAGAAAGAACCAGGTGCTGAAACAGGGAGATGTTATAGGTCTTTCCGGCGCTGAAAACTCAATCAAGGGTGAAGTTCTGTTTTTTCTAATCAGGGAAGGGCGCGAAAATGTTGATCCGGTTCAATGGCTGGAAAATTCTGTTCCCTAATCTATGTATGTCATCTATGAAATCTAATACGCACGGCAGCCGGAAAGACCGGTTTTCTGAATATATTTTCGATTTACAGAACCAGATATGCAGTGAATTGGAAAAAGCCGATGGAGAAGCTTCTTTCCGTGAAGATAACTGGGATCGTGATGGCGGAGGCGGAGGAGTAACACGGGTTATTGAGAAAGGCAAGGTGTTTGAAAAGGGGGGAGTAAACGTATCGGCTGTTTATGGAGAACTCCCTGTGCCCGTTAAAAAACATTTTGATGTCGATTACGGATGGTTCTGGGCAGGAGGAATTTCACTTGTCATTCATCCGTTGAGCCCGCTTGTTCCAACTGTCCATGCAAATTTCAGGTACTTTGAACTTTATGAAAATGAAAACCGGATTGAGCCTGCAGATGCCTGGTTTGGCGGAGGCATTGATTTAACCCCCTATTACCTGTTCGAAGATGATATTATTCACTTTCATAAAACCCTGAAAAATGTCTGTGACCGGCACAATGAAAACTACTATTCTCTTTTTAAAAAGCAGTGCGACGAATATTTTTACAATGCTCACAGGGATGAAGCCAGGGGGGTGGGGGGACTCTTTTTTGACTACCTGCGAAACGGGGTGCACAATACGTCTATTGAAGAATGGTATCAATTTGTAACAGACTGCGGGACAATTTTTACTGACAGTTATCTCCCGGTTGTGAACCGCAGGAAGACACTAAACTGGGATGAATCACAGCGCTACTGGCAGGAAATCAGGCGCGGGCGATACGTTGAGTTTAACCTTATTCATGACCGCGGTACCCTGTTTGGTTTAAAAACAAAAGGCAGGATTGAATCAATTTTTATGAGTTTGCCGCCAAGGGTTCGCTGGGATTATGATTATTTACCTCAGCCTGGAAGTGAAGAGGCCAGACTGTTAAACGTCATGAAAAATCCCCGGGAATGGATTTAGCAGAACGGATGCATGTACAGATTCAGAATTCACTTTGGAATGTAATATATTGATTGCTATATGAACGAATTGAGTGACTACTGCATTTTTATTGAATGAACAAAAACTAACAAATAAGCAAAGGAACTAATCATTATGAAACGAACAGCAAGAGCAACCTGGAAAGGATCCGGAATGGAAGGATCAGGTACACTGGACACCCAAAGCGGGGTGTTAAAGAAACATCCTTATTCTGTAAAAACACGTTTTGAAAATGAAGATGGAAAAATGGGCACAAATCCCGAAGAGCTGATTGCTGCAGCCCATGCCGGATGTTTTGCAATGGCTTTGAGTGTTGAGCTTGGAAAAGAAGGATTTACACCTGAGTCACTTAATGCAGAGGCGGTTTTGTCTCTTGATAAGGTTGATGAAGGTTGGTCAATAACCAAAATAGTACTGAACCTGGATGCACAAGTGCCGGAAATTTCAGAAGAGCAGTTTCACGATATAGCAAACGGAGCTAAAAAAGGCTGCCCGGTTTCAAAAGTTTTAAATTGTGAAATAGAACTTAATTATACCTTGAATTAGGAATCTTCATTAAATGTCATGAAGATTTGATCAACACCTGTTTTTATGCAATGGTATCTGCCTATTACGGTGCTTCCCGGAATTGCATTGATTATTCTTTCAACTACAAATCTTTGGGTAAGCTTGTCTGAAGAGATTGAACGTCTCGAAAGCATCTACAAGGATGAAATGAAAGGGATTATCAACAGGAAAATAAGGCAGTTATCATTGCTTAATATTGCAATGATGCTGGAGTATTTATCAGCCCTGCTTATGGTATTTGCGGGAATGGTAAGTGGCTGGATTCAGATACTTGCCAGTGAAAACACTGCTGAGAAGTGGACGATCTGGCTAACCATTGTAAGCGTGGTAGCACTTAGTATCGCGCTGGTTCTGCTTGTTAACTACTCAATAAAAGCTCTGGCAATTCGAAGGGAACAGTTTGAAGTCGCTTGTAAATAGCAAAACAGGAACGCGGAAGAGAAGAAATTTTCTATATAAAAAATTAATTCTCTTCTTCCTCTTCATTTTCATTTTGAGGAATAGCAGGTGTGGTCTCAGACGGAAGATTGAAATCTTGCTCAACAGGCTCTGGTAGTCCTGATTGCTGAACTGCACTTGATGCCTGTTCTCCTTTATCAATTGCAAAGTTTGCAAGCACACAAAGTACAAGTAATGCACCAGCCAGAATTGAAGTTGTTTTGGAAAGAAGATCAGCAGTTCTTCGCGCACCCATGGCTGAACCGCCCGCCATGCCGGCTGCAAGTCCACCAGACAATCCCTCGCGCTGACCAGGCTGTAGTAATATCACTAAAATCAAAAGAATTGAGATTAGAACGATAAGAGAAATAATAATTCCGTATAACATGCTGTTTTCTGATTGTTTTTTTCAAGAACTTTAAAAATATCCAAATTTTGATCCTAAACCAAGTATCGATTTATGGTTTATTTTAAATAACGACCAAAATGTACAAATATTTAGTTAAATGACTGATGTTTAAAATTACCCAGCTCCAGGAGGAGTATCAGAAACTACTGCTTGAGTCTCCTGCATACTACACTCAAATTATTGAGTCTGTAATCATTATTGCAGTCATATTGTTAATAAGATGGGTTGTGTTACGTATTGTAAGCAAACGTGTTGACGATCCCGGTTCCCGTTATGCGTGGCGGAAAAATATTGGTTATGCAGTTACTTTTATCGGATTTTTGCTGGTTGGACGTGTTTGGTTTGAGGGCATGGGATCACTTGCTACATTTCTGGGCCTGCTGTCGGCCGGTTTGGCAATAGCACTCAGAGACCCTGTAGTTGATATGGCAGCCTGGATTTTTATCATGTGGCGCAAGCCATTTGATGTTGGCGACCGGGTTGAGGTAGGAACGATTAAGGGAGATGTAATTGATGTGAGACTTTTTAAATTTTCAGTCCTTGAAATCGGCAACTGGGTTCATGCAGATCAAAGCACAGGACGCGTTATCCATATCCCGAATCATCTTATATTCCGGGATTCAATAGCCAATTATACAAGTGATTTTGACTTTATCTGGCATGAGATTGAAGTTGTTGTCACTTTTGAAAGCAACTGGCGCAAATCGAAAGAACTTCTTGAGCAAATATGCAATGATCATCTGGAAGATTTTGTAAAAGATGCCGAAGAGCAAGTTCGAAGGGCATCCAGATCATACCTGATCCGGTATAATTATCTGACACCGATTGTCTATACCGAAGTTGTCGGGATAGGTGTTAAACTTACCCTGAGATACCTGTCGCATGCGAGAAAAAGAAGAAGCACATCTCAGACTTTATGGGAGGATATTCTTGATACCTTTGCAAAACATGAAGATATCGACTTTGCTTACGATACAATCCGTATCTATCAAAACCAGATTGAGGGTAAAGAAAAGTTAAAGCCGGATAGTGGCCCGAAGAATACGTAATATCAGCTCTTCAATTTGCTTTTTTGTAAGTAGAATGACAACCCGGTATAATAAAAAGGATAATAGAGTGAACCATACGATATCCACAATGGTGTGTTATCAAGCCAGATAAGCATTGCAATGATCATTGCCGAATATGGTATGGAAAGCAAGAGGGTCGTTTTCTTCATTACCGGGGTGCGACTCGGGTAGATAAGTTTTACAGGTGCAAGAACCAGTAAGGCAAAGAGCAGAAGAATAGAAGATGAAACCCAGGTCCCGGTATCAAATACATAGAGATATAAAATTAAAAGATTCCAGTAAGAGGGGAATCCGCGGAAAAAGTTATCCTCTGTTTTAGCTTGGGAATGACTAAATCCGAAAAGACTCACTAAAACCACGATCGAACAGATGATAAATGGTATATTTAAAAAAACATAGCCCCATACCATAGGAATGAATACCCAGGTAAGATAATCGACAAGATTATCAAGCAGTGCACCGTCAATATGGGGTGTGTGCCGGGTAACATTTGCCTTTCTTGCAAGCGTACCATCGATTGAATCTATAGCCGCAGCAAGTGCCAGCAGCCAGAGAGAATAGGCCGCCTCTCCCTTAAATATCATAAGCATTGCCCATAAGCCGAGAATAACACCGGAAGCAGTAAGCAGGTGAACCGATAAGGCAAAGAGTTTATGTTTCATAGTGCAGTTATCTGCCGGAGCCTCCCGGATTTAACTGAATAGCGGTGAAATTATTGAGTCGGTATGAGAGTGGCACTGATAACTTCATTTTGCCTCGTTCTGATATTTTGCATCATTTTATCGGAGGGTTCAGCATCGAGCTGAATTGTACAGCAAGCCGTTTTTTTACCCTCAAAGATAACGTTTTCCAGTTCCTGTGCATTGATGTCGGCCTCTTTCAGATCATTCATAACATTTGCTATCACTCCCGGTTTATCGAAATGGCGAACCACAAGCTGCCACGGAGCATCAGTGTGTTCACACCGGTTGAGCCAGTTTCTGACCTTTCCCGTTTCAACATAACCGCGTACAATATCTACAGCGTCAGCAGCAACTGCCAGTTGAGCCTGTTGTGTGCTTGCACCGATATGATGCGTGATATATACATTACTCAAACCCTGAAAACGGCTTACAAATGACCCATGTTTATATTCCGGTTCTTCACTGAATACATCAAGCCCGGCCTTGATACGGCCAGAACTGAGTTCATCAAAAAGTGCATTTTCATCTACAACGCCCGCACGGGCAGTGTTGATGAAATGAGCCCCCTCTTTAAGATTGCTCAGAACTCTTTTAGATATGATTTTTTCGGTATCCGGTGTCATGGCCAGGTGAACTGTCAGAATATCGCATTCGGAAGCTGCTTTTTCGACACTTTCTGCATACACGATGCCCATCTCATTTGCCAGGGCCGGGGTCAGTGAGCGAGACCAGGCCACTACAGGCATCCCAAATGCTTTTGCCCGTTTGATCACCTCTTTGCCGATTTGACCGGTTCCAATCATTCCGAGTGTCTTTCCAAAAAGACCTTCCGCTTTGCTGTAAATTGCTTTGTTCCAATTTCCCTCCCGGAAATCGGAGACATTATCAGCCAGGTAACGATCAAGAGCCAGAATCAAACCCATTGTCAGTTCCGCTACTGCAATTGAGTTTTGACCCGGACAGTTAGCTACATAAATTCCCATGCTGCTTGCCGCTTCCATGTCGATATTATTCACACCTGCGCCCGCCCTGATGATCAGGCTGAGCCGGGGACTGCCTTCAATGCACTTTTTGCTTACAACTGTTGAGCGAACAATGAGAACCTGAGCATTTTCTAATCCATCATCGAGATCCGATGAAGTAGCCCCGGGATTTGAATCAACCGAAACGCCAAGTAAATTTAATTGATCAACGGCTTCCTTCGGGAGTTTATCGGCAATGTATACAGTCATGAAGATACCTCGTTCGATATTTTATTAAATATATCATTTGATTTACCAGTGCTATTTGTAAGGTAATTAAAGTGATGGATTAGAGGAAACTGAATCATCAATTAAAGAGTTAAATCTCATTAAGCAAATAATTTACCGGTTTGAATCCGGGTTCGTGAAATCAGATTGTTATATATTTGAATAAAGGAACTTAAACAGGTCCGTTTCATTCAAAACAACACAGAAATTAAATTCCCCGCTGATTTATGAGTAAAATATTTTCAATTTTGGTATTGTTGCTGTTATTCAACAGCACCATAACGATTGCACAGCCGTATGAACTCGTAGTATACAATGCTGAAAATCTTTTCGATGCAGACGGATATTCGGTTTTCAATGATTATAAACCTGTTGATGAAGAGGGAAATAGTCAGTATACGCCGGTCCATGTACTTACAAAGATAGAAAATGTTATAGAGGTGATGAGTAAGTACGGTGAGGGAAATGGACCCGAGGTAATTCTGTTTTCAGAAATTGAAAGTGATCACACGCCATTGCCCGGTGGTGACATGTATGATCACGCGAGTGTCCTTAACCGCTATAGTGACTTAACCCTTCAGGAGATGCTTACCGATCGCTTTAACAGTGAAATTGCAGACCTTCCCTCTGAGATATTACTTCTCAAGGGATTTGAAGACCGGGGACTGACAGGTTACGATGTTGCGGTTGGCTATGAGCGTGACGAAGAGTTTATCCCTCAGCACGTTCAGAAAAATGTCGTTTTTTCCCGGCTTCCGGTTTTACATGAAAAAACAAAATCACACCCAACTCAAAGGGCAAGACCAATTCTTGAAGTTTGGCTTGATGTTGAGGGTTATGAACTTGTGGTCTTCGCCAATCATTGGAAATCGGGAGCTTCAAGCTCTGAAATGGAAGAGATCAGGCTTCAGAATGCGGAAGTTTTAAAAGGACGGCTTGATGAATTACGCTCGGAAAATCCGCACCTGGATTTTGTTGTTGGCGGCGACTTTAACAGCGATTACAATCAGTCGTACAGGTATGACTACATGAATAGGACAGCAGTTAATGATGTACTGAAATCATCGGGAAATGAACGTAAAGTTCAACAGGGAGATACAGATGCCGTCTACAATTTATGGTATGAGTACGACCTGTCGAATCGCGGGTCAGATACCTACCGGGGCAAATGGGGCACACTCATGCAGATCATGATCGGGCCGGGGCTGTATGATTTTCATGGGATACAGTATGCAGATAATTCTTTTGATGTTGGCAGGTTTCCCGGCATGAATGTGTACGAAAACAGCAATATGCCGAAACGTTGGTACTTTTTTGGTGAGGGCGGCGGATACTCCGATCATCTGCCGGTCAGTATGGAATTTACAATTACCGGTGAGGATAATCCCGATAAAAAGATCACCCTTGAAAATCCGGGAGTCAATGATGATGCAGAGTGGAATCCGATTCCTGTGACTGTATCCATACCCCATAAATCAGAATTGGTGATGCCGGATGAATACAAAAACAGTGAGATCAGAACACCCGGATACTTCAGTAATTTATTTTATGTGACCTCGAAAATTACCGATGAAACGGAAGTGCTGGTTAATGGTGAAAACTACGGACTTTATTCCCCTGTTTTTAATGTGAGAGACCGTTTTTCGGATATTGCCGGAAGCGATGAGGAGGTTACCTTTATAGGGCGTCTTAATATGTTCAGGGGCAACTGGCAGTTTGTTATAGAAGATACTTCTTATGTTAATCCGGAATTCCCCTGACTTCTCTCTTCTAAAGGTTTGCTCTTTATAAAGATTTCAGAAAATGCGGGGGTACCTTAATCAGGCACTGTTCTATCATTATTAAAATGAAACTACGTTAATATCAAGTTGCCGAATAGAACCAATTCTGCAATTCGCTGTATAAAACCGCGGATTGATTTCAAAAATGGAAGTGAAATACCAGTTGCAGCTATAAGAAGGATGTATGCTGAAGTCAGATAAAAGGGCTCAAGTAAAAGCGAGTTTTTTGACAGAATGATAAGTGAGGCTGCACCTCCAAGGTATTGAACTGCGCCTCCTGCATTATGAATTTGCTGACGCATGCTTCCCCACATCGGTGATCCGGGATCTGCCGGGGAAAAAGCGGCAATGAGATAGCCGGTGCCAACTGATCCGGCGAGAAGCGCGTAAGGTGTAAATCTATTTTCTGTAATCCAGGTTATCAGCGCAATGGCAATTAAACCGACAGCGGTTGGCAGAAAAACTCCATAATTAACTTTCAACTTATGGGGTGCATCCATTTGACCAAGCTCACTGATGGTGTGCCGTATATGTGAATAACCAGAGGTCTTTTTCCCAAAATAGTAAACTGAAATGATCAGACCTGTAAAAATGAACAGCGAAAAAGATGAAGATAACCACATAAAATTTTAAAATGGCTGATTCAGAGGTAAATAATAAATAATCTATATTAATACAATAAATACATAATAATTAATTTCACATATATATTACTTATACATTAATGATCTATAGTGAAATAAATTTGTTCTGCATAGAGTAAACATCATATATTGGAAATAGTTACTTAAAAAATCAAAGCCTTTCTCAGCAGTTCTATAGCTCATCCTTAATTCAATCCGGCACCGCATTCTATTCTTCGGGGTCAACTTTTCCGATATGATTCGCAGGGTTACCGGCATACCACGGATATCTTTCTTCATCCACGATTACAGTGTGTCCCGGCAAAATGGCTTTATTTCATTTGAACAGGTGCTTTGAAATCCACAGGTTGATGATCTTTAAAATTCAAAGTTACTTCAACAGTGTCGCCCTCACTGATTGTTTGTTCCAGCTGCATCAGCATGATGTGAAAGCTTCCGGGCTGAAAGCGTACAGTTGATTGCGCAGGGAGAGCAAGTTCTTCGATATATCGCATTCCCATCATTCCCTCTTCCCGTTCATAGGTTTCATGTATTTCAGAAATTTGTGCAATTTCAGATTTCACGGATGTTATTGTGTCGGTCTCTGTGTAGCCGTTTGAGATTAAAAAATAGACAGCGCTGTTTCCATCCACACTGCCGGGTCTTGCCCAGGCATCGGATATTTGAATTTCATTCTGTGGTATAATCTCGGCAGCGCCGGATTGAGGTTCGTTTTTGCTGCAGGAAATCATCTGCAAGAGAATTGAAAGGGTTAACAGAGAGCAGAGGTTCAATTTTTTCATATTTTTATGTAAACTGATGTTCGTTATCTTTTTTCCAGGTATTCATGATCATCGATCAGTTGTTCATCGAATCGATGTTTTTTTCTTCAAAGGAGTTTGTTCAAATCTTCAATGACAATTACCGGCTTGGTCATGCTTCCTCCGTAATCCATTATTTGTTGTGCACTTTCATTTAAGAGCAGAATTTTATCGGAGTGATTGATAAAATAGAGCTCTTCCCCGTTTTCAAGTTCTTTTGTGTAAGATATCTGTTTTCGTACACCCACCCGGTCCATAAAGCTTTCAATAACATCCGGATTACCGGTCAAAAAGTGAAACGGCGGACGGTTCATGTCAAACGCTTCTGCATAGTTTTTCAATACACCGGGAGTATCTCTTTCGGGGTCGAACGTGACAGCAACAAATTGAACATTTTCCGGATCTTCCATCCCGTCGTGGATGTTCTTTAAATTTGCAGTTATAAATGAGCAGATATCCGGGCAATTGGTATAGATAAATCCCATTACCACCGGTGAACCCTTCAGATCGTCGGGAAAAATGATTTGATTGCCATTTTGATCAGTCAGCTCAAATTGCACATCATTAAAATCATCCTGGACTTCAGGTCCGCATGATGATAGAAAAAGTACAAAGAACAGACATGAAAAAAGAACTGATTTTACATACATGAATCTTCAATTTTATGATTGCACTCTTTAAATTCAAACTCGAGTGTTGAGTGTGAGATCGAGAATTTTTTATTTAACAACTCTTTAATTTCTGCTTTTATGGTTTCGAGTTCATCTGTTTCTGAGCGATCGATCTTCACATGGCATTCCAGGAGACGATTTTTTTCATCAAGATTCCAGACATGGATATGATGTACGTCAAGAACATGTGTGACAGACTCGATTGATTCTTTGATTTCAGCAATGTCAATATCTGACGGGGTAGATTCCATCAGGATGTCGATTGTTTCTCTCAGCAGGTAAAAACTTTGATACAAAATGTATCCTGCTATCAGGAGAGTAATAATGGTATCAACGATTGAAAGTTCATAAAGCCAGACAAGCAGGCCGCCGATAATGACAGAAACGGAACTTATTGCATCCCAGAAAATGTGAACATAAGCACTTTTAATGTTGATATTGTTTTTGGAGTCACGGTGTAAAAGAAGTGCTGTAATCACATTGCCGATGAGCCCGACCAGTGCTACCCACAGCATGATTCCGCCATCAATAACCTGCGGATCAAAAAATCGCTCAATTCCTTCTTTAATCAGGAAAAAAGCAATGATAACCAAGGCTACCAGGTTTATAAAAGCCGCAATGATTTCCGCCCGTTTATATCCAAACGTTTTTTGAGCATCAGGGGATTTTTTTGAGATTTTCCGGGCAACGAGTGAAATACCGAGTGAAGCCGTATCACTCAGGTTGTGAAGTGCATCAGAGAGAAGAGCCAGGCTGTTGGAAAGTATCCCGCCAACAACTTCAGCAATGGTGATGGCGAGGTTTAGAAATATTGAGATCCATAACCGGCCTTCGGTGGTGGGTCCGTGTTTATGTAAGTGTTTGTGACTCATAGTTGATTATAACCGGGCAAGGGAATCAATCCGGTGCCGGAATATTGCTTAAAATAAGTGCTGAGACTGTCCATAAAGTATAACTGACCGCTGCTTAGCTTAAAATATTCAGCTTAATTTTAAATATATGTAGTATAAGTTCTTCGTGTTACTTTGAGTCCTCATGTCCTCGTGGCAAAAACCAGCAGTTTATTGCCAGGAGGACACAAAACCTCACCTAAGCACACTTTTAATTAGTAAGGCATAGACAAATCAAATACATCTTTTTGGATAGCCTCCTTAGCCTTGTATCGTTATAATTTAACACGATTCAATGAAGAAAAGGTGAATCATTCGGAAGGAACAGGTTCTGCTTTCAGGTATCGGTTTTCGTACTCTTTGATCATCTGTTTCATAAACAGTTCAGCGGAGGTGCCGGCAAAGTCTGCCAGAAGGCTTCTGTCCATACGGTCATCTACCTCAAAAGTTACTGCATCTACACCAAAAGTATTCCATGTCCAGTTTTTGGCAATGGGCGAGCTGGTATCAAAAGGCTCAATATTGATCCGGATGTCGTCGAAGGCTTCTGTAATTGAATCATACCAATGGTATGTAAAATGTTGTGGAAATGTGCTGATATCGCGGTTAATCGGGTAGAAAATATTTTCATCTGTTGAATGAAAATCAATTGCATAGAATACTTCCCTGTCGTTTCTCTCATTTAAAGGCAGTAGTGCATTTCGTATGGCTTCTGTTTCAGGCTGGTTGAAATCCTGCCAGTCTCGGTTCAGATCCACCCCCGCTGCATTGTGCCGCCAGTGTCCGTTATCGGTACCATCGGGATTTATCAACGGGAATGCCCAGACATCGAAATATTCGCGAAACCGCTTTGCTGTTTTAGAATCTCCGGCAACAGCCTCGATAAAATGGAGACCTACAAGATAGCCCGGTACTTCAGGTGGATGCTGGCGTCCATAGATAATCACAACTCCGCGTGTATTATGAGTGCTTTTACCATTGATATTAACCTGTTTAATCGGCCGGTTTTGATGAGAATAGCCGATCGTTCTGCTGTTCACAAACGATTTAAATTTGAGTTTTGATAACCATTCCTGAAAATCGGAAGTGGTCTCAATTTCCTGCGCAGATACCCAGATAGTATCGGGATTTACACTCAATGTGAGATGCCCGGTTTCAGTTAACGTATCTACAGAAAATGAAGAGGAGTCAATTGTGCTCCAGCTTTCTCCGCCGTCATAGCTCAGTTTTGGAATATAACGCTGCCTGTTTTCAGGGTAGTTTAATTCGATTTCAATTTCAGCCGGATTGTCGGCCCACACTTTAAACCCGTACCAGGGACTATTATTAATGGGAGAGTTTTCAGGTTCTATAATCACACGATAATGATTTTTCCCGATACGGTACGAATCGCTGACCCGGGCTGCGGTGAATTCATTGCTGATCCAGACTCCGTCTGATAAAAATCCGAATGTCCGTTTGTGCTGTGGAATTATCACTTTATCTGTTGTTATATTTCCTCCTTCCGGATCGTAAGAAAAACCTGTAAACTCCTGCGTTTTGCAAGCTGATAAAAGAATACCAAATAAAAGAACAACGCATAAAAACTGAGTTATTTTCATCTGTATGTGAATAATTTTGTAGATTTTAATTTCATTAAATGTATATCAGGATCAGAAAAATTACGTTCCATTAAGAATATTTACATGCATACCAAACAGCTCAAGCACGCCCGGAAGTTATTATCTATCAAGATGAAAGGAAACTGAACACGAAATGATTTTAACGTATTTTAAGATATAATGAGTTTATTTTTCAAATCAAAATTATCAATCAGGTGAATAAAACTGCCCTTCGGGATAAAAGCTGCGTTTTCACCGGTTCAATTTCCTGTTCCATACTTGTTTTAGTTTCACTTTTCACTTTTTCTGGCACTTTATCTGCCCAGGACAATGAAGAAAAAGAAATCATCTGGAAGGTCGATATAAAAGGAAACGACACGTTTGCCAATATGTTTCTTTTTAATATCATAGCTGCAGACGAACCCAGTTTTTTCCAAAAATTATTGGGCAAAACTGGTGAATATGAACTTATTGAAACAGAACTGCGACGTGATGCAATACGGATTGAAAGGTATTACCAGAGACGTGGATTTTCAAATGTTTCCGTTAATTATGAAATAGAAGATTTGGGTAGGGATGGGAAAAAGAGAGTTGTTTTTAACGTTCAGGAGGGCACCCCCATTCGCATAAGTTCATTAAATCTTATTATAGAAGCTGAAGAGAAGGAGAGAACATATATTCGCAACTCACGACCGTACCAGAGAGCTCTCAAGGAGCATGAATTCCAGGAAGGCAGAAGATACCAGGTTATCAGGACACCTGACGTTGAAGGCAAATTTACGGATGTGATTCAAAACCTGGGATTTGCCTATGCGAATGTGAGTGTTGAAGCTGAAGTGGATTCTGCAGCACTCACTGCAGATGTTACAATTCGTAACACCCCCGGTCCTAAAACATATGTGGATGATTTTATTGTGGAAGCAGATTTGAGTGTGCCTGAGAAAATTTTAAACCGTGAAACAGGGATAGAAAAGGGAAGTTTATATAGCGCTAAAGATGTTCAGGAAGCGCAAAGACAGATTTTTAATCACCATCTGTTCCGTTTTGCAACAATCAGTATTCCTGAACAACCCAGAGATTCGTCGCTAACCATGCTGATTCGCGCGCGTGAGAATTTGCCGAGATCTTTTGAAGCCTCTTTAGGTGTCGGGCGAGAAGAAATTGTAAGAGGGCAGCTGTCATGGCAGCACCGCAATATTACAGGAAGCGGTCACCGGTTCAGTGCTTCATCAAGAGGATCTTTTATTGAACAGCGTCTTAATGCCGACTACCTGATACCGTATGTCTTCAATACCAAGAGCAGTTTCGTAACTTCCCTGTTTGGCCAGCGCAGACTTGAACCATCTTTTGAACTGCTCAGAACAGGTATCACGAACAGTTTAATTTATCAGCCCCGCAGAAACCTTACCGGTTCGTTCTCTTATGAGTTTTCTATTAACAAAGAACTTTCCCGAAGAGACAACAGGACAGCGCTTCCCGATACGGTTTTAAATTTTGATGTGTCATCCCTCTCTTTTTCAGGGTTTTACAGCGAAGGGTTTTCCCGCGAACAGCGAGGCTGGGTTGTACAGCCTGCTATTGAAATTTCAGGCACGTTCAGAGAGTCTACATTTCGATTTCAAAAATTCTCGCTTGACGTACGACGTTTTACGGAGCTGACAAATTCTACTGTTCTCGCCACAAGATTAAGCGGAGGTACTATCTTTTTTGCCGATAACGACAGTCTACCATCCGCTATACGCTTTTTTACAGGTGGTACAAATTCGGTTCGTGGATGGTCGCGGCAGGACTTGGGGCCCAAAGTGGCTACATTTAATGAAGATGGTACTTTTGATGAATTTATAACGATTGGAGGAAGAATTCTGTTTAATTTTAACGTGGAGTTCAGACAACAAATCAACTCATTTATCGAAGGATTTGGTATAGCTGCTTTTCTTGACGGTGGACAGGTTTGGCGCAGTTTTAACAGGTTTAATGAAAGATCTGTTCAATTCGGAACGGGCGGAGGATTTCGATATCAATCACCGATCGGACCAGTCAGAATAGATCTTGGTTATAAAGTAAATCCAACGGATGAAGATCTTGACATTTTTGAAGAGCGGGATTTTGGAAACATCTGGAATAAAATAAATATACATTTTAGCATCGGTCAGGCATTTTAAACCGAACCGCAGAAGAGAAAAATGGAAGAAACAAAATCACATAAAAAAAACCGGTTCATAAAGCCTCTTATCATCGTGGCATCGGTTGTTCTTCTTCTAACAGCGATCAGGCTGGTGCTAAAAAGTGACTGGCTTCTTGAGTATGTTCGAACCGTTGCAGAGAATGAAGTTTCAGCACAGTTAAATGGAACCGTTTCAATAGATGAGCTAAATGGAGACCTCTTGAGCGGTTTAACTTTGATTAATGCCGATATATTGGATCAGAGAGAGAATCGTTTGATTCATGCAGATACAATACATGTTGGTTATAATATTTTTTCTCTGTTAAAAACCCCGTTAATGATCGATGGAATTGTTATATCCGGTTTAACTATCAATGCAAACCAGGAAGATGATGGAGAGTGGAACCTGTTAAATCTCTTGCCTGAAGAAGAGGATGAGGGGGCTGAAAGTACTCCTCTTTACTGGTTCGTTGATTTTTTAAGGATAAAAAATTCAGAATTATCAGTACGTTCCGGGGAACTGCCCGACGGACAGGTAAATATTGAGGAGTTTGAACTGGTTTCTTCCGTTGGGTTTATAGAAACCGGGTGGCTTGCAGTAATTGATGAACTGAGTTTAAACATTCTTCAGGAAAGATTGAGTGATCCGGTTGAAATTCAGGCAAGCGGCTCCGGCGACGAGGTGAAAATCAATCTTGAGCAACTACTCATCGCAACCGGAAGAAGCTTTTTTAATGCATCCGGTGTGTATGAAACCGACACAATAGTAGATGGGAAGGCCGATGCCAAACCGATTTCATGGAAAGATCTCAGTCTGTATACCGAAGACATTCCGGTTCAGCAGGATTTAAATATTTCACTTACAATTAGCGGACAATTACCGGAACTCAATCTTGAGATGGAAGCCGGTGCAGAGGGTCTGGAAAATCTGGTAATAAAAGGTGTGTTTTATACAGGTGAAGAACCCGGGCTGAACAGCCTGCAAATTGATGCAACTAACATAAACGGGGCACTTTTTACAGGAGCAGATGATCTGCCCAAAATTAAGGAAGCCGGGTACTCGGGATCGGGCTTTATTTCATTTTATCAGCCGGATAGCTCTGAATGGATAAGCAATCTGGAAATCAATCAAATTGAACAAAATGAGTTGACAATTGACAGGCTGACTGCAAGTCTGAACTTCACTGACCGTCAGTTATCTGTAGAATCAGAGATGGTTCGGGAAAATCAATCTGTTACTATGGAATTTTTAGCTGACCAGGTAACTTCCGACCTGCCGGACTGGTCTGCCACCATAACTGCCGATGAAATTTCGCCTTCAGCCTGGGTATCCGGCTTGCAGGTTGAAGCTCTTTTGAATGCAAGACTGGAGGCAAACGGAAAAGGGTTTTCACCTTCTGAACAGCCCATAGAGTTTAGTGTCAATCTTTCTGAAAGCATTGTGAACGGCCAGGCATTTGAAGAGGCATCGGTTGAAGGGACGCTTACAGAGGATCAGATCAAATCGTTTTTCTCAGGCAGGATTGACCGATCAACTTTGTCAGCTGATATTGATATATCAAACTGGCAGGAAGCACCATCTTATGTTTTTTCCGTATCCGTCTCGGAACTGAATTTTTCAGAAATAAAAGGGTTTAGTGATTTTACCACCTACATAAATGCAACTGCCGAAGGAGAAGGCGAATATTTTGATTTCGAATCCATGAATCTGCAGATGTCAGCACATATGGATTCAAGTATCATCAACGGTGAAGCTGTAGATACACTGTTCATCAATGCTTCTCTGAATAGAGGGGTTTTGAATGTCGATGATATGATATTGGAAAGCCCTATAGCAGACGGGACTTTCACAGCACGTCAAGATCTGTTTGATCTTCAGGATCTGAATAACGAACTGGATTTTAAACTTGATATTAAAAATCCCCAGCCTCTTGCACCACTTTTCGATGCAAAAGAATTAAACGGAGAGGGTAATTTTTCGGGAAAACTGGCTATTATTGAAAACGGGGTATCACAGATCGACAGTAACCTGGAGCTTGCAGAGTTCAGTTACGACTCACTGCTGACTGTTGACCGTATAACAAATTCAGCCAGGGTTACTCTTTATGAAAAACCCGATATAGGGATAAATTTGAGTATGGAGCAACCGGTCGTAAATGGATTTTCAATCCAGGATTTTGAACTGAGTACAAATTTTATGATCACCGACAGTCTCATATCCGGTACAATGAATTCAAATGTAGTCAACGATACGGAAAGCTCACTTCACCAGGAAGGTTCATTTCGCATTCAGGGAAATAATGCGGAACTGATCAATGATCAGCTGACTTTTGAGACTCCGCTGAGAACTTTATCGCTTCAGTATCCTTTCAGAATCCAATACAGAGACAAGGTTTTGAGTACAGATACACTTCTTCTTACAACAGAAGAAGATGATGCTTTTATCAGGTTTGACATAGCAGGGATCGACTCGTTAAACCAGGAATTGAATCTGGAGGCTTCAAAGCTGAATATTGGAGTTTTACAGAGAACGCTGACTGATCAGTCTATGGCAGAAGGCTTTTTATCGGGAAGATTCCATTTGAAAAACAGTCCGGATTCTTTAAATCTGGTGGCTTCAGGTAAAGTGAGCAGTTTTGAAATGCACGATGGTGAAATAGATTCAATTGTAGTGGATGCAAAGGTTCAGGATGAATGGCTGAATGGCACAATTGGCGGATGGAACGGCGAAAACACAATAATTCAGGGTGCAATCAGGGTCCCATATCTTCCAGGTGATCCCCTCACTTTTGATGAACAGTTTTTTGACAGAAACATTGACGGTCGTTTTCAGGTAAACCCAACCAGCATAAGTTACTTTCTCTCATTTTTAGAGGATGTCAGTTATGAGCAAACAGACGGCCTGTTTTCTTTTGAGGGCCTGGTATCCGGAACCGCAGGAAACCCGGAGTTTACCGGGTCAATTCTGACAACTGAGGGTACACTGTCGGGAATTCCGATTGATTCAGTTGATGTAGAACTGGTCTATTTGCATGAAGATGATGCCATAGATTTTGAGGGGCACATCATATCAATGAAAACGGAGGTATTAAATTTTGAAACAAGATTGCCATTATATATTGATCTTAAAATGTTCGAACTGATTGTTCCCGAGGAGGGAGATTCACTACATATTCAGCTCAGAACCAATGACTTTGATCTCGCTTTGGTAAATAATTTTTTACCGCGTGAAAATCTACGAAAAGCAAGCGGAAGGTTAAATGGCGATGTTGCAATATTGGGAACCATTGGTGATATGCAGACAGATGGGAAACTTGGGATATCAGGTGGAAGTGTAAGAATTGTTCCTGCAGGAATTACACTTGATAATATCAATGGAAATCTGAATTTTCAAAACGAGAGAATACAGCTTGAAAAATTATCCATAAAAAGCGGGCCGGGCCGATTGAATGCTTCGGGTTTTGTTGAATTGGATAATCTCACCCCGGGAAATATAGGAGCCCAAATTCAAGCCAATCAGTTCAGGGTTGCAAATACCCAACAGATGAGAGTTTTTATAAATATGTCAGCTAACATGGGAGGCACGGTAGATTCGCCGAATGTAACCGGCAGTCTTCAGTTTCTGAATGGGTTTTATGAGCTTCAGAACTTTGGTGAAAGAGCAATTGAGGATGTTCAGCTTGAAGGGGAGGAAGAACCTGTAGAATTTGCCTTTTATGATTCACTTTCAATGGAAATGGAAGTTATATTTGATCACGATTTTTTTATCAGGAATGAGCAATTTTTGGATTTGGAAGTAGAACTGGAAGGTCAGCTCGATTTGCTTAAAAACCCTGATGAGGATATTAAAATGTTTGGAATTATGGAAGGGGTGAGTGGTTTTGCCCGTCCCCTTGGCAAAAATTTTAATATTGATGAGGCGACTGTTGCGTTTTCAGGACCTGTGGATAATCCTGAATTAAATATACGAACTGTATACAAACCACCGCAGCCTCAGACAGAAGTCAGTATTTTCTATATTATTGAAGGCAGAGCCCAGGATCCTGAATTCAGGTTTGAAAGTGAACCTGAAATGGAACTTCAGGATATCCTCAGCTATACACTTTTTGGACAGCCGTTTTACGCCCTTGAACCCTGGCAGCAATCAGCCAGCAGCAGTGGAACCGGAGACATTGCTTCAGATTTAGCCTTTGAATTTTTAATGGATCGTGTAGAGAGTATTGCAACTCAGCAGCTGGGAATCGATGTTGTTCAGATTGATAATACAAGATCCGGATCAAACAGTACAACATCCATAAAAACCGGCTGGTATATCAACAAACGGACATTCTTTGCACTCCTGAATGAGATAAACAGCTCAACTCCCAAAACTCTATTTATTCTCGAATATATGCTGAATGAAAATCTTGAGCTGATTATCACACAGGGGGATGATACGCGCCAGGGCGTTGACCTTCGCTGGAAAGTTGACTATTAGATGTTTTCTGCAGTGAAACCAGCCCGGAAAATTAGCTTGTCAGCTCATCATAAACCGCCGAAAGGTTTGCCTCAAGCGACAATCGGGCACCGGGGCTTACATGATTACGGAATTCATCAAACATCTCCTTTTGAATGATCTCATCTTTGCTTTTGCCTGCGTTTAAGCCGTTCTCAACTTCTTCGATCAGCCTGGATAGAAAATCACGCATAACAAGTACATCGGATTGATCACCTGTAACTCCAAATTCACTGTTTCCGTGTCCAAATATAAACCGGGTATCGGAACTTGTGTTATCTGCAACATTTTCGAGAACAGTTATCCAGTTTTGAACGGACGCACCGCCATTGCGGTCGATAAAAGGATACCAGCGGTTAAAAACAAGATCTCCCATGTGAACCACATTTGCTTTTTCAAAAGTGACTACCGAGTCTCCGCCCGTATGAGCATTTCCATAGTAATTTAGCCTGATGATTTCGTCACCGGTATCGAGCGACCACTCACTGCTGTAGGTTACATCGGGATACGCCTGCTCATCTTCACTGTTTTGAGCTTCTGCGGCAGCCTTTTGAAGCCCCGGAACGTTTTGGTGTGCTACAATCTGTTTAACAAGATCCTGAAAAGCTACGTTACCGGCAGTGTGATCGCCATGGTGATGTGTATTTATAAGTGTATCAATAGGCTGATCGCTGAATGATTTAATTCCGCTGATGAAATCATTCGCAGAACCCGGAAACTGAGAATCTATAGCCACGACTGCATTTGAATCTGCAAGCCATCCTATGGTTCCACCCCGCCCCTGGAAAATGCCGACATTTCTGCGGAGCGGTGTAAATGCTTCAGGTTGAATTTCTTTAAGTATACGAGGAAATGTTAACGCAGAACCTGCGAGGAAAAAAGAAGACCTGAAAAGGAAGTCACGTCTGTTCATAAGGGATTATTTAATTAGGATGATTGGGAGTTTAATGTATCAGAAGATTGATTTTATTCAAAATTATGATCATCTCGGATGAGTAAAAGGACGGCAGCATGCGGTAAAATCAGGTATTTTTCATTTTCAAATTCAATTTCGTGAGATCTGCTTTTCAAAAAAATGGCAAGGTCACCTTCTTGTGCCTGCAAACCGATATACTTTTGAGGACTCTGTTCAGGTTTCCAGGATTCATCCATATCCTGTGAAGGAATCGGGTAACCCGGACCGGTTTTGATGATGTAACCGCTTTGAATCTCTTCCTTTTCTTTTACAGTTGCTGGTAGAACGAGACCGCTCTTTGTATGTGTCTCCATCGCGCGTGGTTTAATAAGTACACGATCACCGACAACAATAAAATTTTCGACTGAATTAAGATATTCCTGGATCATAATTTACATTTTACTGATAAAAGAGTGTTTAATGACTGAAAATACAAATTGTTTCCATCTCTTTAGAATTCACTGATTTTAAGATTTTTACCTGATATATTAAAATGGAGATATAATAATAATCTGTCTCCGTATATTTTTAAAACTGTACATCAAACGGCTGGTTTTCTTTCCACCACTCTTTTGTTTTTAAAATAGAACAGATTGATTTTCCGTCAGAAATCACACCCTGATTAATCATCTCAATTGCTTTTTTGTAGGGCACCCTGTAATTGATTAAAAATTCATCATCATCAACGTTCTGTTTCTTGAGGCTGAGATTCCAGGCTGTATAGATATGAATAATTTCATCTGAAAAACCAATCCCCGGATAAAAATGACCAACGTAATGTAAATCACTTGCTAGAAGTCCACTCTCTTCGAGAAGCTCTCTGCTTGCAGTCTCTTCCTGCGGTTCGCCGGCATCAATTTTACCCGCAGGCACTTCATAAAAAATTTGTCCGACCGCGTAGCGATACTGTTTAACAAGCATAATGGTACCATCTTCGAAAACAGGTACAACCGCACAGGCACCCGGGTGTTTAAACCATTCGCGGGTAGCGGTTTCGCCATCGGGCAATATTGCGTGATCGAGATATACATCGAGCAGTTTGCCGGAAAAGACATTTTCGGATTTATTTTGAATTTCTACCAAATCTGTTGCATTTAAAAAAGAATGCTTTTTCATTGAGGATATGTTATTGATTGCGATTCTTACAAGAAAGCTTAAAATAGTGTACTTTTATGATCTGTTCACCTATTGAATGAAATATTAATGACTGAGCAAGGTAACGTAGACGGAAAAAAAATTAAGGTCCGTGATTATATATTCACATGGTCGAACCTTATCTCATTTACAAGAGTTCTGATTACGGCGCCCATCGTTTATTTGCATATACAAAATAACTACCAGGTCAACGAATGGATATTTTTACTTATTCTTTATGGAATTATATCTGATTATTTTGACGGCTTAATTGCCCGTCTGCGTGATGAAATTTCGGAACTGGGTAAATTACTGGATCCTGTTGCTGATAAAGTGATGGCTGTTGTGCTATTTGCTTATACCGTTTGGCTTGGATGGGTGCCGGTTTGGTTTTTTGCAGTTGCGGTTGTGAGAGATCTTCTTATTGTAGCCGGTTCTCTTTATATCAAGAATGTTTACGGAAAAGTTGCAATGTCTATTTTAAGCGGAAAGATATCTGTAAATATATTAGCCTTATATTGGTTATCGGTATTCTTTTTACCCGATTATGATGTCATTCATTTTTATTTAATGATAGTTTCTCTGATTGCAATGTTTGTATCTTTCATCGATTATTACAATCGATTCATTAAAATTAAAAAAGGAGCAGATTTTAACTGATTATTATGGGCTTTCTGGAAAAAATAGGACTCAAGAAAAAAGAAAAACTAGAAAAAGGTGTTGAAAAAAGCCGTGAGGGGTTTCTAAATAAACTTGGAAAATCGTTCATAGGAAAAGACAGGGTTGATGCAGCTGTACTTGATGAGCTTGAAGAGATCTTAATTTCATCTGATGTGGGAGTTAAAACAACGATTGAAATCATCGATCGTATTGAAGCGCGGGTTGCCCGGGACAAATTTGTAACTCAAAATGAGCTTCAGGAGATTCTGCAAAGTGAAATTATAGATCTGTTAAAGGAGAACAGATCGGATCAGCCGGCTGAGTTTGATGCCGAGTTTGTCTCAAAACCCCACACAATTTTAGTGGTCGGAGTAAACGGGGTCGGTAAAACAACTACCATCGGCAAACTTGCCCACCTCTACAAAAAGGCAGGGAAAAATGTGTTGCTGGGTGCGGCTGATACATTCCGAGCCGCAGCTGTTGATCAGTTAAAAATCTGGAGCGAAAGAGCGGATGTGCCTATTATTCAGCAGGGACAGAATGCAGATCCTGCTGCGGTAGCTTACGATACGGTTGCATCTGCTAAATCGCGTGGTGCCGATGTAACACTCGTGGATACGGCAGGGCGGCTTCACAATAAAAAATCGCTGATGGAAGAACTCGGTAAAATCAAAAGGGTAATGAGTAAAGTTGTGGATGGAGCCCCTCATGAAGTGCTGCTGGTTCTGGATGCATCAACCGGTCAGAATGCAATGCAGCAAGCCAGAGCGTTTTCAGAAGTGGTGAATGTAACCGGCTTGGTACTTACCAAACTCGATGGAACTGCTAAGGGAGGAATTGTTATTGGGATTTCAAATGAATTGAAAGTACCCGTAAAATATATTGGTGTGGGTGAACAAATAGAAGATCTTCAGATCTTTGACAGGGCCTCATTTGTGAATGCGCTTTTTGGGTCCTGAGACTGGTGTTGTGCTAAATTTATCTAAATCGTGATTTTTCAATTTAAAGTTGAGCAATATGATTCATTCAATCAAAAAGGCCAAATTTCGAAATCTTAAACAAATCCTATTTGTGGTTTTTGGGATTTTCCTTTTTAGTTATTCAGGATCGCAGGCAGTTTTTTCTCAAAACCTGTCGGAAGAAGGCGAAATAAAACTTGATAAAGTATTTTTTCTGATTGCAGATGACCATTTGGAAGAGGCCCTTGAACTGCTGGATGAAATTGAGTCTGACTACTGCCATCCAAACGTGGAAACAGAGTGCATTGATGCGATGATCCACCGTATATCGATTTTACAGTTCCAAAGAAAATTTAGTGAATCTTCTGCATACCTCACAGATGCTCAGAAACTTGCTGAGAGTTTGTATCCGGACGATCATGTCCTGGCAGTCAAAATCTACAACTCATATGTGTATCAGCACACAATGTTAAAAGAGTTAGAAACAGCCGAAGAGTGGTCAAAAAAGAGTCTGGACAAAATTAATTTTTTAGACGAAGAGGAGGATGGTCTTCGCATAGCATACACGTACACAGCATACGCAAATTTACAGGATGAAAAAGGAAATTATCGTGGTGCAGCAGATTTATATGATAAGGCGCTGGATAGTCTAAAAGAGCCTTTAAATAAGCAGAAATTATATGCATTCTCCTACATTCATAATCTTGCAGGTATAACATATCGCAAACGGGGTGAATACGGCAAATCGATGTATCATTATGAAGAAGCATATGACTATTTGTCTGATCTTTTTCCAGATAATCACCCTGAAATTGCAATGAGTTACAATAACCGGGGCACCATTGAATATGAAAACGGTGATGTAGGTTCAGCCATAAACTATTTTAAACAGTCAGCTAAAATATTCGAAAAGTTCCATGGTAAAAACAATCAAAGGGTAGCTGCCGCCCATAATAACATTGGGTTAAGTTACTATAGGCTCGGTAATTATTTAGAATCAGCTGAGCACCTTGAAATTGCCCAGGAAATTAAACTGAATGTACTCGGTGAAAATCATCCGGAAACAGCAATTGGATATTCAAATCTTGCGTCCATCTACCGGCTGGATGATGATTATGAAAAAGCTATTAGCAATCATGAAAAATCCCTTCGGGTAAGAATAGCAAACCTGGGTGAAGATCATCCTGATCTGATTCCTCCGTACTCCCAGCTTGGCAGTTTGTATGTAAGCTTTGAGGAGTATGATAAAGGCAGAGAATACTATCAAAAGGCATATAAAATTGCAATCAATAAACTTGATAAGGAACATGCTGATGTTTTAAATCTGCTCATCGATATTGGCAGTAGTTACCGGGAAGAGAACAACTATATAGAAGCACTGAATTACTACCGGGAAGCCAACAAAATTATTGATTCCGGGAACAATTTAAAAAAGGCAGTTGAAAAATATCCCGATCTTTTTATTCTTATGAAATCATTTCAGGGGGAATCTTATCACAGATTATACGAGGCAAACGATAATCAGAATGAACTGAAGAGAGCTCTCGGATTTTACGAGCAGGCACTCTATGGTATTGATGAAATGCAATATTCATTTCAAAACGAGGCTTCTAAATTAAGACTTGTCGATAAATATTATTCACTTTACGGGGATGCTATAAATATTGCCGATAAACTCTACTCTGAGACCGGTTCGGATGAATATCTCAAAAAAGTATTTCTGATTGCAGAGTTAAGCCGTGCAAAAATTACACTGGAAAATCTGCAAAATAACGAAGCAAAAAAATACGCCGGTATTCCCGCTGAAGTTTTATCCCGGGAAAATGATCTTAACAAAAATATCTCCAATGTTTATCAAAAATTATATGATCTTGAAATTGTGGATGCATCTCAAAATATGATTTCATCGCTTGAAGATTCCCTGTTCCACCTGCAGCGAAACAAGGAATCACTTATTGAAACGATAGAGGAGAATTACCCGGAGTACTATAATCTTAAATTTGATAGAGAACTGGTTGATCTCAGTACCGTACAGAAGTCGTTACTATCAAATAAAGAGACACTTCTAACCTACGTAATCAGAGATGAGAATATAAAAATCTTTGTGATCAGCCAGAACGAAGCCAATCTTGTTACAGCTGAAAAAACACTCGATATCTCCGATTCCGTTACCAATCTTCGGGAATCATTAATGAATGGTGAAAATGAGAAGTTTATTCAGTTATCAAATGAGTTGTATGTGCAACTGATAACACCTGTTCAAAATCTTATCAAAACAGAGAATATTATTATTGTGCCTGATCAGTCTTTGCACTATCTGCCTTTTGAACTTCTTCTGAATTCAGATATACGTGGTAAAGATTTCACCGACTTGCCTTACTTAATTAATAATCGGAACATATCTTACATTCCTTCATCAACACTTTTCAATATTATGAATAACAGAGAGGGAATAAATAGTAACAAACTTCTGGCTGCAGCTCCTTTTTACAGTCAGGATTACCTGGCAGATATTGGAAGTCCGGTTGTATCAGGCCTGAATCTAAACCCGTTACCGATGTCAGGGTATGAAGTAAAACGAATTGCTGACGAATTTGAAAAAAGCGGGTCTCTTTTAGATTTTTTTCAAAACAGGGAAAGTGAATACTGGCTCGACTCTGAAGCTACTGAAAAAAGAATTAAGTCTACTGACCTTACCAATTACGGGTACCTGCATTTTGCAACTCATGCTTTTGTAAATGAGGAAACCCCTGATCTGTCAGGAATCTATTTTCACAGTGGCAACGATGAAGACGGAATATTCTTTGTAAATGATATTTATAATACAAAACTGAATGCAGAACTGGTAGTGCTGGGGGCATGCGAAACCGGTTTGGGTGAATTAAGAAAAGGGGAAGGAATTATCGGCTTTTTAAGGGCATTTATATATGCAGGTGCTTCTAATCTTATAACATCGCAATGGAAGGTAAACGATCAATATACTTCCAAATGGATGATACGTTTTTATGAAGAGATAAGAAAAGGCACATCCTATGCAAAGGCGATGCAGACTGTCAAAAAAGAATTTATTTCAAATCCCGCAACTGCTGATCCCCGGATTTGGGCTGCTTTTATATTGCACGGGCGTTAACCGGCGGAGTTTTAATGATTCCGGGGGTCTCAATTACCTCTTGTAATTTTTATGAATTGCTCATTATCAACAGCTGGTCTTTCAGGATGATTTGCTATTTCAATCATGGATGAGTAGATCAGTTTTGTGACCCTGGCCAGTTTTGGAAAATCAATTTTCTCAATTTCATCAGAGGGTTGGTGATAGTCTTCATGAACCCCGGTAAAGTAAAAAACAAACGGGATACCAAACCTTCCAAAATTCCAGTGATCGCTTCTTCTGTAAAATTGATTGGGATCATTCAGATCATTATAGCGCGAATCAAGAGTCAGATTCACAGTGGAGTTATTAGCAACCTGTACCAGGCTGTCAAGGTCGGATGATATAATTTTACCGCCAATTAAAAAGACATAATCAGTGTTTCCGCTTTCAGCCCTGGCTGTTGTGCTTCTTCCAATCATATCTGCATTCAAATTGGCAACAGTCTGATCAATGGGAATCAGGGGATGATCAGAATAATAGCGTGATCCCAGCAATCCTTTTTCTTCACCTGTTACATGCAGGAACAGGATACTTCTGTCCGGTTTGAAACCGTCAATAGCAGCTCTCTGCAATGTCTGAGCAATTGCGAGTAAAGCTACAGTTCCGCTGCCGTCATCATCAGCCCCGTTATTGATCATATCTCCCTTTTCATCCGGCATTGTAATACCAATATGATCATAATGAGCTGATAGTACGATTACCTCTTCTTTTAATTCAGGGTCACCGCCTTCAAAAAAAGCAATAACATTCTCGGTGGTCAGTTCAGCTGAGTGTGTATAAGGGGTATACTGAAGATGATAATCAAGATTATAAGGTTCAAAATCTGTGATATTTGCTGTTAACCGGCTTTTATATGTGAACAGTTCTTCTGCTGAATCATAACCAAGAAATGAAGCGGCAACAGCCGGATTTGTTTTAACAATTCCTGCAGGAAATTGTCCGGCAGGTGATCTCTCACGGTAAGGAAGACTTAACCCGGCTGGTTTATCAACTAACCGTGAATGGATTTCTGAAACGCGGCTGAACTCCTTTTCAGTTTCATTACCTATCAGAAGAACTCCCCGGGCACCTTTCTGCCCAAGAAGTGTACCATATCTCGAATTTTCTGTTATAGCGGGGTTAATAAGGGTATCCCCTTCGATTATATATGGGATTTCTTCAAAAATAACAACCCATTTCCCTGAAAAATCTACGCCGTCGAGATGATTAACTCCGCGGCCGGTATCATTTACGCCAAAACCGGCAAAAACCAGGTCGCCGCTGAGTGCAACGGAACCGCCAAACAATTTTACGAACGGGCTTTGAGAATTATCGGAAGAAGAAAATTTATCAACAAGAAGAGTGTCTTCACCAGGTATGGAATATAAATGGTAGACGAGGCTGTCGGTTACATTTGCTGATAGATTGAAAGCCTGAAGATAAGATTCACTATATCCCGCAGGGGTTAAAGCCATGGTGCGATACTGTTCAACCAGATAGGCTGCAGCTTTTTTTTGTCCGGGTAACCCGGTCTCCCGTCCTTCCAGTGAGTCGTGAGCAAGAACAGAAAGATGGATTTTAAGTAAATCTTCTGTTATGAAATCACTGTAATCGTATAGTTTTTCAGTAGCTGTTTTTCTATTTGAATCCGGTTCTTCTTTATAGGTGGATTCGGAATAGTGGGTACATCCGGCAATAAGAAGAAGGAGTGCACTAAGTATAACTCTCATAGTGAAAATTTAATTATTTAAAGCTTTTTTATAGGTTTCACCCAGTATTTCATCCACGGGTTTCAGATCAATAAAAAAATGTGAGGGATCATCTTCCATATACAGTGAAATTTGTTGTTCTTTCAGCATCTCAAGCACAGCTAAAAAAGAGACTACAATTTCCATTCTTGTCTGTAACCCGCTGCAAATGTCCAGAAACGAACTCCTGCCTGACTGTTGTAATTTAGCGATTATGTATTCTGATTGTTCCTCAACGGTTACGGAAACCTTCTCAACTTTGTGATAACTGTGCTTGTGCTTTATGTCGGTAAGAACTTTCTGAAAGGCAGATATCAGATCAAACATGGTTACATCAGTGAGAGCCTCCCCGGTTGCCTGCTTTGCAACATTGTCGGCTTCCGTGTAACCCCGATAGTACTTTTTGCGAACTTCTTCATCAATATGGACCAGTTTTACGGCCATCTCCTTGTAGCGTTTATATTCAAGGAGTTTTTGAACAAGCTCATACCGGGGATCATCTTCATCAAGTTCGTCTTCGTCACTCTCTGCATGCGGAAGCATTAATTTTGCCTTAATCGACATGAGCATGCTGGCCATCAGTATAAACTCACTGGCCACTTCAAGGTCAAGCTCTTCCATCAGATGAATATACTCGAGGTACTCATGAGTGATATGAGAGATGGGGATGTCGTAGATATTCAGTTCATCCCGCTTTATAAAAAAAAGCAGGAGGTCGAGCGGACCCTCAAAATTTTTAAGTTGTACTCTGTACATAATGGGATATAGACGTTTGATGAAGATCGCAAATTGTATATAAAAAAGAAACAGCAGGTTTATTTTGTTTCCAGGATCTCAGTTTTACTCATTTAAAATCCTCTGAGGCAAGCCAATCTGTTCTATCTGTAATAAACTCCCCGAGCGGGATGATTATTTCTCTTTTAAAAATTACATTAAATGGTATATATTTGCACATACAAAAAAATATGGATTCTCTTTCAGCAAATATTTATATCTCTTCAAATGCATTTGCACGCAGGATATCAGCAATAGCAGATGAAAAATTAAAACCATTTGGGTTTTCAGCATCCTATGCGTTTGTTCTCCTCGCCGCTGACAAAGAGGGCGGCATTGGCCAAAAAGAGCTGGGTGAACAGTTTCATATGGCTCCTTCCACGATAACCCGGTTTATTGATAAAATGGAAAAACAAAGTTTATTATCGAGGGAGCAAAACGGAAAAGCTGTTACGGTTCAGCTAAGCGGAAAAGGGAAAAACCTGATTACCGAAATAAAAATTGCCCTTGCTGAAATTGATGATGAAATCAACCTGATTATGGGCGATAAATATGCTGAGACTCTGAATAAAATGTTACTACACGGGATTTCATTGATAAATTCAGAAATAAAGAAATAAATTAACCACAGTGTCTAATCCTTAATTCATAAAAATTCTTATATGTGTAAGTTCTCTATCACCCTGATTACCTTCTTTATTGGTTTTTCTATAGCACCGGCTGTTGCCGTTGCACAAGCAGTAGCTGCGGACCCTGACAGCTCTGCAAAAGATTCCACTTCTATTGAGAAATTCAATAAAGATTTGCCGATGGACCCTGAGCGGATGATTTCATTAAAAACCGATGAAAGTACATGGATGTCAGTTGATGTCAGCCCGGATGGCGAACTGATTACATTTGATTTTATGGGTGATATATACACCTTGCCGATAGAAGGCGGAGAGGCTAAGCAGATTACCAGGGGAATGGCTTTTGATACGCATCCGAGATTTAGTCCTGATGGCAATTCCATTCTGTTTACGTCCGACAGGGACGGCGCTGAAAATTTATGGATTCTGAATCTTGAATCCGAAAAGACTACACAGGTGACAAAAGGTAAAAATCAAAACTACGTGTCAGCTGAGTGGACACCTGATAATGAGTATATTGTTGCGGCAAAGGGACGGCTTCAGGTGAAATTGTGGCTTTTTCACAGAGATGGAGGCAATGGTGTACAACTGACAAAAGGTGCCGATAACTGGAAGACGATAGATCCTGCAGTAAGTCCGGATGGCAGATATATTTACTATTCACACAGAATGGGTCCTTGGAATTATAATGCACAGTTACCGCAGTATCAGCTCGGTGTGTATGACCGGGATAATGGCAATACACGTACGCTTACATCCCGTTACGGTTCTGCATTTACTCCTGTCATTTCACCAGATGGAAAATACCTTGTTTACGGATCCAGGTTTGAAACCGAAACAGGTCTGGTGATCCGAACACTTAAAACCGGTGAAGAGAGATGGCTGGCATGGCCGGTACAGAGGGATGACCAGGAATCGATTGCCACAATGGGTGTTCTTCCGGGGATGTCTTTTACACCCGATAATGAATATCTGATTGCAGCATATGGTGGTAAAATCCGTAAAATTCCTATAGAGAGCGGGCAGGCGTCCGTAATACCATTTGAAGTAGATGCAGAAGTTCACCTGGGACCAAAAGTGGAATTTAAATACCCGATCAGCGATGATAGTGAAGCCGTTGTAAATCAAATCCGGGATGCCGTTCCTTCCCCGGATGGGAAAAAACTGGCCTTTACAGCTCTGAATAAATTGTATGTGATGGACATACCCGATGGAACACCAAGGCGATTAACAGAAACAGAAGCTGTAGAAGCACAACCGGCGTGGTCACCTGATGGAAAAAGTATTGCTTATGTTACATGGGAAGAGTCAGGCGGACACCTTTACAAAATAGAACCGGATGCACGCAGACCTAAGCCCGATAGAATCACGAATACACCGGGAATATACACTCAGCCCTCCTGGAGCTTTAACAGCGACCGGATTGCAATGATACGGGGTTCTGCCCGCGCCTTTGAAGAGGCTAGCGGCCCGTTCGCCTTTGGTTCCAGCGAAGATATTGTATGGATATCATCGGCCGGGGGAGATGTTCAGGTAGTTGACAAAACCAACGGAAGATCCAATCCTCATTTTGTGAAAGGTGATGACAGGATCTATCTGAATCATGGTGAGAAAGGATTGATCTCTATCCGCTGGGATGGTACCGATGAAAAAGAGATTGCTGCCGTTACAGGAATCACGACTTTCGGAATGATGGATTTTGAAAGCCGGGTGAGAGAACATAAGACAGCATCAGCATCACTGCTGCCCGATCCGTCCGCAATGATGGAGCCGCAAACACCCTCTTCTGCATCCTATATCCGGATGGCGCCGGCCGGTAATAAGGCACTGGTTCTTATTAATAATGATATTTATACGGTTACAATACCTTATGTGGGTGAAGCTGTTTCGATCTCGGTAGCTAAACCGGAGAGTTCTGATTTTCCGGCAATGAAGCTTACTGAAATAGGCGGACAATTTCCGGCCTGGTCATCTGATTCAGAGAATGTACATTGGTCGATTGGGAATGCACATTTCGTCTATAACCTTGAGGATTCCAAAGCGTATTCTGACAGCCTGCAGGCAGCAAAAAAAGCAGAAGAAGAGAAAGAAAAGGCCGAATCAGAAGGCGAAGAGAGCAGTGAAGACAAAGATGATTCCGCCACTGAAGAAGACCAGGATGATTCAGATGAAGAGAAAGGAAAAGAAGATGAAAAATATCAGCCCGAAGAGTTCAGAGTTGAAGTTGCATTCAATCGGGATATACCGGAGGGAACGGTTTTATTAAAAAATGCCAGGATTATAACTATGAATGGTGATGAGATTATTGAAAGAGGTGATCTGCTGATTCAAAACAACCGCATCCTCAGGGTTGGAAGAAGCGGGTCGGTCACCTTTCCTCCAGACGCTGTTGAGATGGATATGTCGGGAAAAACCATCATACCAGGTTTTGTTGATACTCATGCTCATATGTGGCCATCCTGGGGTATTCACAAACAGGATGTATGGATGTATGCAGCGAACCTTGCTTACGGAGTTACAACCACACGCGATCCGCAAACAGCTACCACTGATGTGCTGACCTATGGGGATATGGTTGAGGCAGGTGTAATGCCAGGGCCGAGAATTTACTCTACCGGGCCCGGCCTTGGGTTCTGGGCGTATAATATTAAAGATCTTGATCATGCCAGGCGAGTGATGAAACAGTACAGCGAATATTACAACACGAAAACTATCAAAATGTATATGGCGGGTAACCGGGAACAGCGGCAGTGGATACTGATGGCGGCGAAAGAGCAGCAAATTATGCCTACGACAGAAGGAGCGCTGAACTGGAAGCTGAACCTGACGCAACTGATCGACGGTTACCCGGGGCATGAGCACTCATTTCCGATCTACCCGATTTACGATGATGTGATCAAGACGGTGAGTGAATCTCAGATGGCCTATACGCCAACACTGCTTGTATCATACGGTGGGCCCTGGGCAGAAGAGTGGTTTTATGCAAATGAAAATCCTTATGAAGATAAAAAGCTCAGAAGGTTTACGCCTTATTCTGAACTAGCACAAAAAACCCGTCGCCGGGGTGCATGGTTCAGAGATGACGAACACATTTTTTCCCGGCATGCCGAATTTGTGAAAGATCTTGTTGAAGCTGACGGGCTGGCAGGCGTTGGCAGCCACGGACAGCTTCAGGGGCTTGGATATCACTGGGAATTATGGGCAATGCAAAAAGGAGGCTTGAAGGAGCACGATGCACTAAAAGTGGCAACAATTCATGGAGCAAAAGCAATCGGCCTCGACCAGGATTTAGGTACAATTGAAGAAGGTAAGCTCGCAGATTTGATCATCTTGAATTCCAATCCGCTTGATAATATTCGCAATACAAATAAAATCGGGTTTGTGATGAAAAACGGGCGGTTGTATGATGCCTCAAATTTAGATGAAGTTTATCCGTCAGAAAAAAGATACAATGTAAACTGGTGGAATCATCAGCCGTCTGCAGATATTCCGGGAATAAGCAAGTAAGAGGGGTTGCAGTAAGTCTGTACAGTTTGGAGAGTAAAATTCTACTCTGGTTCTTAAAGTTGAAACTTTGATAACACAATAAATATTGATAAATGTTATTATCTGTATTCAGGATTTATCACGGGAAAGTTGAATATTTATCGTATCAATGATCGTAACAAAAAAATTAAAAACAGCTGCAGAAATAAGATCTTTTGTAGCGTTTCAGTTTTCTCACTTTAAAGATAACCCGTATTGGGTACCTCCCATTATCAGTGAAGAAATTGAAGTATTTGATTCTGAAAATAATCCGGCTTTTAAAAATGCAGAAGCACATCTGTTTATGGCTTATAAAGATGATAAGCCGGTGGGAAGAATTGCAGCCATTATCAATTGGTTTGAAGTAAATGAGCAAAAAAAAGCTAAAATGCGTTTTGGCTGGTTTGATGCGATTGATGATTTAGACGTAACAAAAGCTCTCTTAAAAGAAGTTGAAGAAATTGGCAGGGAAAATAATTTATCTTTTTTAGAGGGGCCGGTCGGTTTCTCAAATATGGATAAGGCCGGTTTATTGGTAGAAGGATTTGATGAAATGAATACCATGATCACATGGTATAATTATCCCTATTACAGCAGTCATTTTGAGCAGCTTGAATTTGAAAAAGCTAATGAATGGGTAGAGTATAAAATAAGCATACCTGCAGAGGGGCCGTCCGAAAAGGTTCGCAAATTTTCGAACCTGATTATGAAGAGAAATAACCTGAAAATTATTCGCTTTAAAAATAAAAAAGAGATTGTGCACTACGCAGATGAGATGTTCGATCTATTAAATAAAACCTACAGTAAGCTCAGTACATTTGTCCCCGTACAGCCAGAACAGATCGAATATTTTAAGGAGAAGTATCTTCCCTATATCCACCTGGATTTTATCAACTGTGTTGCTGACCAGGATGATAATCTTGTTGCCTTTGCCATTACCATGCCTTCTTATACAAAAGCTCTGCAGCGAGCAAAGGGATCTCTGTTTCCTTTTGGGTGGTTTCATTTGCTATGGGCAACTCATTTTACTGACAAGGCAGCTTTTTACCTGATTGGTATCAAGCCCGAATTTCAGAATAAAGGTCTGACAGCAATTATTTTTAAGGAAATGAACGACGTTTTCAATCGCAGGGGTATATCAGAAGTTGAAACAAATCCTGAACTTGTTGAGAATAAAGCGGTCCAGGCACTGTGGAACAGTTATGAAAGCAGACAGCATAAACGAAGAAGAACATACCGGAGAGAAATAAAACAATAAATCTTTCTCCCGGATGATGCTGAATAGAAAGTGTATGTTTTAAAACTTTTTACCTTAGATTCTCAGAATCTGTTTGTAGAATAATTAGTATAGATTTGTACCTAATATCAAAACTGAATTATGAAAAAAATTACTATAGTTACTCTCTTTCTTTTAGCTGTAAATATGACTGGTTTGTCTGATCTGCTCCTCGCTCAATCAAGGGAAATGCCTGCTGACACAACCGTAACAACACAACATGAAGTAACTATTCAGGGCGAAAGAGTTTCGTACGAGGCAACAACAGGGACACAGCCGGTTTGGGATGAAGACGGAAAACCGATAGCAGCTGTTCACTATACCTATTATGAGCGATCCGGGGTAGAGGATAAAGACAGACGCCCGCTTTTTATCTCTTTTAACGGGGGGCCAGGTTCAGGTTCCGTATGGATGCATCTTGCCTATACCGGTCCGCGTATTCTTAAAATTGACGATGAAGGATACCCTATTCAGCCGTACGGAGTGAAAGACAATCCCCACTCCATCCTGAATGATGCCGACATAGTTTTTGTAAACCCGGTGAATACCGGATATTCCAGGATTGTCGATCCGGAAGCTGAAAAAGAGACATTTTTTGGGGTTAACCAGGATATTCAATACCTGGCAGAATGGATCAATACATTTGTAACACGTGCGAATCGATGGAATTCACCCAAATACCTGATCGGGGAGAGTTATGGAACAACACGGGTATCGGGGCTTGCCCTGGCGCTTCAAAACAGACACTGGATGTACATGAATGGTGTGATTCTTGTATCACCGACGGATATTGGCATAGATCGTGCAGGTCCGGTAGGTATTGCCAACCGGTTGCCTTACTATGCTGCGGCAGCCTGGTATCATGAACAGCTCGTTCCGGACTTACAGAGCAGGGATTTGCTTGAGGTGCTTGATGATGCGGAGGAGTATACAATCAATGAACTGCTTCCGGTGATAGCCAGGGGAGCCTGGGTGTCCGAAAGTGAAAAGAATGAGGCGATCCGGAATTTCAGCAGGTTTTCCGGTCTGGATCAGGAGGTGATTCGTCAGCACAATCTGGATGTGCCCACCTCATTTTTCTGGAAGGAATTACTGCGCGACGAAGGCTTTACAGTTGGAAGACTGGATTCACGTTACAAAGGAATTGACAAAAAAGATGCAGGTGTACGTCCTGATTTCAACTCAGAACTTACCTCCTGGCTGCATTCGTTTACCCCCGCAATTAACTACTATTACAGAAATGAACTCAACTTCAAAACCGATATTAAATACAATATGTTCGGCCCGGTGCGTCCATGGGACCGAAGCGACGAAAATACCGGTGAGAATTTACGCCAGGCAATGGCTCAAAACCCTTTTCTGCATGTACTGATTCAGAGCGGATATTACGACGGAGCAACAACCTATTTTAATGCCAAATATACGATGTGGCATCTCGATCCCGGCGGCAAATTAAAAGAGAGACTTGATTTTAAAGGATATCGAAGCGGACATATGATGTATCTCCGCGCTGAAGACCTGAAAAATTCGAACGATGATATCCGGGAGTTTATCAGGAAATCAATACCTGAGCCGGGTACTCCTGCAAAGTATTAAAAAGCCGGATTTGACTGAGAAATGATGTGGCGGGCAGGGCTTCAAGAAGTTGTGCCAGATAAAAAAATAAATCTTGAAGCTTTTCTTGTTTACGGTTCCATCAGATCTCGTTATATTTTTATATGATTTCGTCAAAAACCACTCTTATCCCGGTTGCCCTGCTTTTTTTTATCGTTTCTGATAAAGCTATTGCACAGAATACGGAGCGGTATGAATTTACTTCCCGGCACATGGGGTCAGATTTCAGGATCGTTCTCTATGCCGATAGCGATTCAATCGCTGCAGCCGCCTCCGATTCAGCGTTCGCCCGTATCGAAGAGCTAAATTTAATAATGAGCGATTACATAGATAAGAGCGAGCTAAACCGGTTGTCAAGTACATCGGGGAGCGGGGAGTGGGTAAAGCTCAGCGAGGAACTCTTCCGTGTGCTGAGTATTGCACAAAGAATTTCTTATCAAACCGATGGAGTTTTTGATGTTACTGTCGGGCCCATGACCAAATTATGGAGAGAGCTTCGCCGAAGTGCAGAACCAATGCTTCCACCATCTGTCAAGTTGAATGAAATAAAGCAGAGGGTTGGGTATGAACACCTTGTTTTGAATTTTGAAGAGCGAAGCGCTCGCCTTCTCAGGGAAAATATGGCGCTGGACCTGGGCGGAATTGGAAAAGGATTCGCTGCAGATGAAGCACTATCGGTACTGAAAAGTTTTGGTATTTATTCTGCGCTGATTGATGCGGGTGGCGATGTGACGCTGGGTAATCCCCCGCCTGGCAGGCAGCCGTGGATAACGGCTGTTCCAAAAACTGTTACCCGGGATGGCACAGGGATGATACAGTTGCAGATGGCTAACCGTTCTGTGGCAACATCCGGGGACTTGTTCCAGTTTGCGATGGTGGATGGGGTTCGTTATTCGCATATTCTGGATCCCAAAACCGGCCTCGGCAGTACGCTTCAGATACAGGCCACCGTCATCAGTAATTCCGGAACACTCGCAGATGCTTATGCATCAGTTCTTACTTTAATGAGGCCGGAAGAGGGAATTGATTTTATTGAACAGGTACCGGATACTGAGGCTATTCTGTTTGTAAAAAACGGTGATGAGATCACAGAGTTTGCCTCATCGGGAATATCCCTGTTTTTGAAGAATCAGGATTGAGATAACTTTTGAGAAATTATCAGTCCGTTGGTAAATAAATCCTTCTTTTTTTGCCCTGCCGTAAAAAGAGATCATGACACCTCGAAATTGTCTGCTCTTACGTAGGCATCAATTAATTTAAGCTCACCCTCTTTGCCACTTTCCGACACGCCGTGTTCCATTCCAACAATCCCGTCAAATCCTTTATCATACAGGTACTTAAAAATATTCCGAAAGTTAATTTCACCGGTCCAGGGTTCGTTTCTGCCGGGATGATCTCCAAGCTGCAGATAAGGAATTTTGTCCCAGGCTTGTTCCATGTTGGGTATCATATTGCCCTCGGTAATAGCCTGATGATACGCATCGTATAGAATTTTACAGGATGGACTGCCTACATGCTTGCAGATTCGGTATGCCTGTGATGTCTTTGTCAGAATCATACCCGGATGGTCATGAAGCGTATTTAGAGGCTCCAGCACAATTGTCAAATCATGGGGTTCTATTATCTCTGCAGCCTGTTTTAAGGTTTCAATCACATTCAGTTCCTGGTAATTTATGTCAAGGCGCAAGTCAACATGGCCGGGAACCACGGTCATCCATTTGGCCCCGACCCGTTTTGCTACAGGCACTGATTCCCGGATTTCGTCCAAAAACTGATTGCGAAAATCTTCATTACCGCAGCTCAGAGTGGGTTCATTCCAGTAAATTGTATGTGCTACAAAAACCCCCATTTCCAATCCCAGGTCTTCCAGCGTACGGCCGATCCGTTCCTGCATCCGGGTAGAGCGACTTTTCAAGCCGTTGTCTTCGAGCCCGTGAAAACCAATATCTGCCATAAACTTTAACTGATCAATCGGGTCGTCCCCGGCATGATGCCTGAACATGCCAAAATGCGGCGAATATTTTAATTTAAAATCATGAGTCTGCAGCAGGTCTGCTGATGCTAATTTACCACCCGGCGTTGATGCCAGGCCTTTACCTGCTGTTATTGCTGCACCGGCATAGAGACTGTTTTTTAAAAATTCTTTACGCTTCATATTGTATAAAATAAATCATTTATCTAAACCAGCTCGGTTACACCGGGTGTGGGAACCGGGTAATTTCCGTTTTCGTCGGGCAATACCGGGGGTTCTGTGTCCCATGTTATATTGTCCGGAACCAATACCTTTTGTGAGTTGATCGCGAAATCCCAGCTTACTTTTTTACCTGTGTACGTTGCCATTCGTCCCATAATTCCGGCAAGTGTGCTTTTGGCTCCGAAGTCTGTATCGTCGATCAGATCTCCGTTTCGAATTGCTGAGAAAAGCTCGTCATGCTCAACCTGGTATGGATTCGGATCATTCATCCCGTCATGATCATACATTAGAATACCGTTGTAATCTTTCATAATGGCCGTGTTGCCTGCATCCAACTGTATGGTGCCGTTTGTTCCCTGCAGATGTTCTGCCACTCTTGAAAACGTATTGGGCTGATGCCTGCACTGGCTTGCAATAACAGCTCCACCAGGGTACGTAAACTCAACAAAATGATGGTCGAATATCTGTCCGTGGTCTTTACCATTTCGGACTTCTCGTCCACCCATACCCTGGGCTGATTCGGGATACTCTCCGATAAACCAGTTTGCAACATCAATATTATGTATATGCTGTTCAAGAATATGATCACCACACACCCAGGTGAAGTAGTACCAGTTTCTCATCTGGTATTCCATTTCGCTCATTTCAGGCTGCCTTTCCCGTACCCAAACACCGCCGTCATTCCAGTAAACCTGGCCGGATGTAATTTTACCGATCGCCCCCTTTTGAACTCTTTTCAATGCTTCCCGGTAGTTTGTTTGATACCTTCTTTGTAATCCGACAACAATATTCAGTTTTTTCTCTCTTGCAAGGCGTCCGGCTTTGAGTACGCGGCGAATTCCGGGTGCGTCCGTTGCCACAGGTTTCTCCATAAAAACATGTTTTCCCTGTCTTACAGCCTCTTCAAAATGTTCAGGCCTGAAACCGGGCGGGGTTGCCAATATAACGACATCGGCCAGTTCAATGGCATGTTTGTATCCATCGAAATCCGTAAACTTGTGCTCTTCAGGCACATTAAGTCTGCCCGTTTCTTCGTAACGCTTACTGAGTGTGTCGTAACACTCATCGAGCCTGTCACGGAATAAATCAGCGAGGGCAACAATTTGAACTCCTTCATCGGCAATCAGTGCCTGGTTTGCGGCACCTGTTCCTCTGCCGCCGCACCCAACTACAGCTACTTTAAGTGTATCGCTGGCTCCGGCGTGAGCACTGGCCCCAACAGGCAGAGAGCTTATAAAAAACCCTCCTCCCGCTGCAAGTGTGGTTTTTTTCATAAAGTCTCTTCTTGTTATTCCCTTAGATAATGTATGTTTGTCATTCATTGTGCTAAAATTTTGATTAAGGTGAAAACTTTGTGTTTATAATGAGTTATTTGTTCTCTATAAATTTAGTATTCTGTGTTTTCTAAAAGTAGTCTTGCATGGCATCGATCCACCAGGCCTCATAGTCATCCACAGACTCGGGTTGTTTTTTTGGTTTAACGACCCTGAATCCAACAAATGGAGCATTCGTGTGCCACCAAAGGCTTTTTGGCAGCTGAGGATCGTTCATTTTCCAGCTTGGCTGTGACCCTTTTCGATAGAGGCAGCTTGCAGCTTCAGCAGGTTCAGTCCATGATCCGCCCCTGGCGGTCCTGGGGTAGAGCTCTTCCGGTTTGAACCATGGATTAACAGCCGGTTCATCTTCCAGCTGTGCGATATAATTGGGGTGATATTGATCGAGAGTCCATTCGCTTACGTTTCCCAGCATGTTGTAAATACCAAGGGCGTTAGGTTCTTTTGTATCAAATTGATGATATTTGCGATTGCTATTGCCGCGGTACCAGGCCATCTGTTCGAGATCATTCCCTGCAGGTGGCGAATAATCTTCGTTCTGACCCGCTCTGCAGGCATATTCCCATTCTGCTTCGGTGGGCAGCCGGTAAAACTCGCCGGTTTTTATGGTAAGCCAGCGGGTAAACATATGTGCTGCGAATTGTGTCATATTGATGGCCGGGTATCCGTCAAAACCCATTCCACCGGTCATGTCTCCATATGACGGAGATGGTTTTGAAATTACATCAGATGGCAGTTCAGCTTCCCGCAGCAACTCCAGAACCTCCCTGGTAAGGGATGGTGACGATAACGCATCAGATTCTATATCCACATCATACATAACCAGGTACAACTGGCGTCGTATGTCTTCCAAAGATTCTTCAGTAAACAGGTTGTATTGGTTCCAGGTGATTTCAAACTTGCCAATCCAAAAGGAGTCAACCTCTACTTCGTGTTTGCTATTTTTTTCAGCATTCCACATGTAAAAAGAACCACCGGGAACCGGAACCATCTCCAAAGATTCATCGGACTCCGGAATTTCATCTACATAGGGTGCAAAATCGCTGTCGGTCAACTTTTCAGTTTGTGCCGCCGATTCAGAGGTGGGTTCGAATGATGAATGGCCTGGGGTATTTGCCGGTTCCGATGAACCACAGCTCAAAAAAATGAGAGTGCATGATAACAACACAAAGGGCATTCGGGTGAAATATTTTTGAAAAAGTGATACCATCATATTCAGCGGGGAAAAAGTTCAAAAATAGCCAGTACATAAGTTAGTATAGTGAATTTCTTGCAATCCTTTTATAATTCGGATCAAAGTTGAGCAAGTTTTTTCAGTTGTATTCTTCATATGAAATGGATCACATCTTTGTGCGATCGATAATATTGTCTCTATATTTTAAATTCGATTAAACACAAAATAAAAAAGGACGTAATATGAAATCATCCGATATAATTCTTTCAATTTCTTTAGTTGCGGTTTTATTCTCATCCTGTTCTCCTGAACCGGTTTTCAGATTACAATCGGATCATAATGAAGAAGATGTTGTGCTATATCAGGGTATGGAATACCTGGTTAGCCAGGGCGAATCATCAACAGCAATAATTGCATACTATCGCCATTTAGATAATCTGGTGATAATGGACCTCGAAATAATAAATCAATCAAATCAAATGGTCAGGCTCGATCCCGGAAATATTTTTTTCGAAGCTTTCAGGGAGAGACATAATGAGCTTGAAAAGCATAATGGTAAAGAATATAAATTAGAGTTGATTGCTGAAGGTACTGCGTTAGACCCGGAAGATGCACTTTTAAATATTGATAAAGAGACATCCAGAAAAAAGGCAGCTCGCCGAACGGATCTTTTAATGGAAGGAATTCATGCGGGGATGAGCCTGGCTGTAGATATCTCCGATGCAGACAGAGTCACTAAAAATGAGCAAATAGAAAGGGAGACACGGAGAACAAGATACGCAGTAGAGCGTGCAGAGAGAAGAGAAATATTTTATCGAAATGTCAGAAGTCTCAATGAACAAAGAATTTATTGGGAGACAGAAGCTTTCAGGAAGACAGATTTACAATCAGGAGAAAGTATTGCTGGTGAAATTACCTTTCCACTGGTGAAAAAATCAACCTTTATTAATATAATAGTGGTTGTTGGTGAAGATGAACATATTTTTAAGTTCAAACAGAAGAAATATGATGCGAAGAGATGATAGAAACATTGCACCTAAAAACTCATAATTGTGAATCTCCGTTTGCAGTTAATTGTGCAGAAAAGCCATGATCCGCTGATTCAATCCAGATTATCCTCCGGTGCCGATGTCACCTGCAGAGAGACGTTGTAGTGCCCATATGATTATCAGTGTAACGAAGAGCGCGACAAAAATAAAAAGCAATGTCGTGAGCAACATCGGCGGTCCCCATACCAGCGAGGAAAGGCCGGCTGCTGTTACCAAAGAGATACCCCAGGCCAGGCGAATCTGCATAGCCCATTTGCGCCACCAGAAGTACGTGAACACTGTCAGCAGACTCAGCAAACCACAAACGAGCTGTACAATAGTTTCAACCTGCTGGCCGAGGGTGACAGAGTGGGCGAATTGGCGCACACCACCTGTGAGCGCACCCCAGGCGAGTACGAGAAGAAATGTCATAACACAAACCAGGAGTGTACGCTGAACGAAAAGTCTAAAGTTCATTGAGTATTTTCTTATTGCAGAAAGTTTTGGTGTGTAATTAGAATTTTACTTATCGGTAATTCGAATTAAATATCTGCATTTATTTTTCAACTATGTACTCAGACGGAGTGAGCTAATGTTAAAAAACACCCCTGCAGTTTTGTTTTAGTGAAACAACAATTCGATCAACTTCAACAGCCCCGTTGGGAAGCTCTTCTATTTCCAGACCGGGATAAAAAAGTGCGTCTTTCCACTTTTGAATGGTAGAGCTGAAAAATGCAGAGGCAACCGAATCAGCTTCATAAACAATAATATCATAGTTTTCGCCCTTGTCTCCTCCAAACCGGGTAATAACCTGCCACTCTCCATCTCTTTTATAGGATGTATTGGTGTGATCTGATTGAGGGTAAAATTTATCATCGGAAGGTTTAAGCAGTACCCAGATATCCTTATCATGGGGTTCCGGGTACACTCCTATTGTCAAAATCCTGCAATCTACAGAATCACCATTAAGAGGTGAGATAATCTGTGTTCGTTCAACGGGATATTCCACTTGTTTAATATTTCCCTTGATAGCTTGTTCAATCTGAGCCATTGTATTGACAGAACCGTAGCTGTATCCACCGTAAATAAGCAACATAATACCTATTAAACCCATAGGTATCCGGATTTTGGCATGGATGAAGGCTGTTGAAGATTCTTTATATGTAAGACTGCCAGCTAATGCTATAACTAAAAACAGGGAACCCACGATAATTATGACGATTTCTTGTGACATGATGCTCTCCTCTAATTTTATTAAGGCAAGATGGAAATCTGTATCAATGCCGAAACATATGCACGAATATATACTCTCTTTATACTTAAATAGTAACTAAATATAGAATAACTCAAAAATCAAAATTCACAATTTTTTCAAAAAAGGCCGGTTTAACACGGGGATGATCCGACCAACCGTATCGTAAGCAAGCGGCCGTTCAATGCCCAGACTCCCTTCATCAAACATTCACATCTCACCCGTATCTATTCGACGTTTTAATAAAGATTTACATGCAGAATCAATAGCAAAATTTCATGAAAAATCGTTGGCTCATTGCGGCTTCGGCTGTGGGTATTCACATCTCAATTGGATCAATATATGCTTACAGTGCCTGGAAAATGCCACTGGAAAATACATTTGGCTGGTCAGTCACAAGCACATCACTGGCTTTCAGCATAGCCATTTTCGTCCTGGGATTGTCGGCAGCAATTCTGGGACGGGTTGTTGAGAGGTACGGTCCATCAAAAGGAGGATTATTATCGGCCTCTTTCTTCTCTGTGGGTCTGTTTGGCTCGGCTCTGGCTTGTTACCTGGAAAGTGTCTGGTTGTTCTATCTCTTTTTTGGAGTGATAAGTGGTATCGGGCTGGGACTTGGTTATATCGCACCCGTTTCTACTCTTGTGAAGTGGTTTCCCGATCGCCGGGGCCTGGCAACTGGCCTGGCTATTATGGGATTTGGTTTTGGCGGCCTGGTATCTGCTCACCTTATTGATGTATTCAATCCTGCAAAAGAAGAAGTCGTACTTCCAAGAGAAATAGCCGCCAAAGAGTATGCGGATCTTCAATCATCCAATCCACAGCAAGCACTGGCTATGATTGCCGGAGTTCCTGAACTGAAAGCATTCAAGGCGGATGAAATCGGACTCAGGGATATGGAAAGCCGCGGAGAGGAGCAGAGTGAGGCTTACCTGAAGCTGCAAGAAGAGAATGCCCAGTACCGGACCGTCGTTCTGTATGATAAATCATCGATAGTAACTGCTTTTTTAGCCCTGGGTGTAATCTATTTGCTGGTGATGGTTCCAAGTTCTTTATATATCGCTCCGCCGCCTAAAGATTATAACGAACAGTATTTTAATGGAGACGGCACCTCAAAGAAAGAAAAGTTTATAAATGTACCAGATATAAGCGCCTTTGATGCACTGAAAACGCCTGGCTTTTATGGATTGTGGATCATGTTGTTCATCAACGTTTCTTGCGGTATTGCTGTAATAGCTACTGCCAAAAAGATGGGCTACGAGATGGTTCGACTGTCGGTTGAGATGTCCACACTGCTGGTGATGGGAATTTCCCTGTTCAATGGAATAGGGCGTATCCTGTGGGCCTCGCTTTCGGATTATATCGGTCGCACAAATACCTATGTGGCCTTTTTTGTAATTCAGATGATCGCGTTTCCGATGCTTGCGAATCTTACAGCAAGTCCAATACTGTTCATGATTGTTACCTTTGTGGTTTTGACTTGCTACGGAGGAGGCTTTGCCAGTATTCCCGCCTATATCAGTGACCTGTTTGGGCTTAAAGAGCTGCCTACCATTCACGGATTTATATTAACGGCGTGGTCACTTGCAGGGATTGTAGGCCCGATGCTTAATGCATATGTGTATGAACATACGGAGAGTTACCAGCAGAGTTTGTACATATTTGGAGGTGCTTTTGTGCTGGCACTGGTGGTTTCACTATTAATGAAACTGGAGATGCGCAGGATACGCAAATTTGCAATTAATTAGACGTCTGAGTTCGAATGCAATCCTATAAAAATTTCTCAATATTAAGATACTGTTAACTTTTTATTATGCGTCAAAAGCGCCTTAAAAATTTATGAATTCTTCACACTTCTGTTCTAATTTTTGCACTAATAAAAATCGAGAATGTATTTAAATAAGTTGATTGTTTTCGGTCTGATTTATTCTTCACCGAGATCTCGATATTGAAATCGGGATTCCGATATTGAATAAACTAATAAACGGTTATAATCCAAAGATTACTATGAAAACAACCAAAGAAAACCTCAACTTACCATTTTTATCAGAAGAGACTCCATCTCAGTACCGCAGATTTTCTACAGGTACGTGGAACAACGAAATTGATGTCAGAGATTTCATCCAGAAAAACTACACTCTCTATGATGGAGACGCCTCTTTCCTTGAAGGTCCGACTGACACCACAAAATTGTTGTGGCAGCAGGTTCTGAACTTAATGATCAAAGAACAGAAGGAGGGGGTGTTGGATGCCGATACAGAATTGGTATCCTCCATCGTTTCGCACGGACCCGGTTACATCGATAAAGACCTGGAACGTGTGGCAGGACTGCAGACAGACGCCCCTCTTAAACGTTCACTGATGCCCTTTGGCGGTGTGCGAATGGCAGAAAAAGCCCTGGAAAGCAATGGGTTTACATTCTCTGAAAAAACCAAAGAAGCGTTTAACGCCATTCGTAAAACCCATAACGATGGTGTATTTGATGCATACACATCCGACATACGTGATTGCCGTTCATCAGGTATAATCACAGGGCTGCCGGATGCCTATGCCCGCGGACGAATTATCGGAGATTACCGGCGTGTGGCCTTGTATGGAATCGATCGGCTGATTGAAGATAAAAACGAGCAGCTGGATTCACTCGAACTTTATAACCTCGATGAAGAAACAATTCGTCTGAGGGAAGAATTGAATGAGCAAATCCGTTCGCTATATGAATTGAAAGAGATGGCAGCCGCCTACGGCTTCGACATCTCTGAGCCCGCAAGTAATGCTACCGAAGCTGTTCAATGGCTCTATTTTGGATACCTTGCCGCAGTTAAAGAGCAAAACGGTGCTGCGATGTCGTTCGGTCGCGTTTCTACTTTCCTTGATATATATATTCAGCGCGATCTGGATGAGGGCAGCCTGACGGAAGCTGAGGCACAAGAGCTGATTGATCACCTGGTGATGAAACTCCGGATGGTTCGCTTTATGCGCCCCCCCGAGTACAACGAGCTCTTCTCCGGCGACCCGACATGGGTCACAGAAGTGATCGGCGGTATGGGTCTTGACGGGCGATCAATGGTTACCAAGTCATCGTTCCGTTTCCTTCAGACGCTGCACAATCTCGGTCCGGCCCCAGAGCCGAACCTGACCGTTCTCTGGTCAAAAGACCTGCCGGAAGGATTTAAGCAGTTTTGCGTGGATACCTCTATAGAAACATCGTCTCTGCAGTACGAGAATGACGACCTCATGCGCGGCTACTGGGGTGATGATTATGGAATCGCATGCTGCGTATCAGCTATGAAGATTGGCAAGCAGATGCAGTTCTTCGGTGCACGTGCAAACCTGGCCAAAACTCTGCTCTATGCAATCAACGGCGGTAAGGATGAGATTTCAGGCGAGCAGGTAGGTCCTGAACTGGCACCAATCACCGGCGACAGGCTCACCTATGAAGAGCTGGTGCCGAAGTTCGATGCCATGATGGAGTGGCTGGCCGCTACCTATATGAACGCGCTGAATGCGATACACTTCATGCACGACAAATACTATTACGAGCGTCTCGAAATGGCTCTTCACGATCGTGATGTATTCCGAACAATGGCATGCGGTATTGCAGGACTTTCGGTCGTTGCCGATTCCCTTAGTGCATGTAAATATGCAGACGTGCGTATACGTAGAGACGAGAGAGGCCTTGCGACTGATTTTGAAACAACGGGTGAATTTCCGGTGTTCGGCAATGACGACGACCGCGTGGACAGCATCGCCCGGGACCTGGTGAAGACGTTTATGAGCAAACTCAAAAAGCAGCCCTCATACCGTAACTCGGAGCCGACACAGTCGATCCTTACCATCACATCCAATGTGGTATATGGAAACAAAACAGGCAGTACACCCGATGGACGAAAAAAAGGCGAACCTTTTGGTCCGGGTGCGAACCCCATGCACGGGCGTGACAAAAACGGTGCCGTGGCAAGTATGCGCTCCGTAGCCAAACTGCCTTACCAGTATGCTCAGGATGGTATCTCCTATACGTTTTCCATTGTTCCGGGAGCACTGGGGCGTACCGAAGAAGACCGGGTTGAAAACATGGTGAACCTGCTTGACGGATACTTCAGCGAAGGCGGTCACCACGTCAACGTGAATGTCTTTAACCGCGATACGCTGGTGGATGCAATGGATCATCCTGAAAAATACCCGCAGCTTACGGTTCGTGTATCCGGTTACGCGGTGAACTTTAATAAGCTGACCAGGGAGCAGCAGATGGATGTCATTTCACGAACTTTCCACAAAAGCAGCTGAAAACAGGGCAAACCATATATATAAACTATGAATAGAAAATCGGGAGTTATTGCCGCAGCAATCGGCACTCCCGATTTTATTTGAGAGGTTAATGATGAAGAATGTAACGGGATACCTGCATTCGGTTGAAACAGCAGGAGCCCTTGACGGCCCCGGAATCCGGCGCGTACTCTTTTTGAATGGATGCCCGCTTAATTGTGTCTATTGTCACAATCCTGACACTCGCAAATTTAAAGGCGGAACCAAAACCGACGCCTTTACCGAGCTCCGGGCAATTGCCAGGCAGAAAGAGATGTTGCTTTCAATGAAGGGTGGTGTAACACTCTCCGGAGGGGAACCGCTGTGGCAGCCCGCGTTTGTGAAGGCCATCTTTGAGGGATCTAAAATGATGGGATTGCACACTGCTTTAGACACTTCCGGTTTCCTGGGCAAAAAAGCTGATGATGAACTGCTTTCTTTCACCGATTTAGTGTTGTTAGACATCAAGCACTTTGATCCAGACGCATACAAGAGAGTAACAGGTGTCGACTTACAGCCCACACTGGACTTTGCTGAACGGCTGTCTGCTTTAAAGAAACCTGTTTGGATGCGGTTTGTACTCGTTCCCGGCTATACCGATGATATGGATTCCATCAGCAGAATGGCTGCTTATGCAAAAGACCTGGGAAATGTAGAGCGGGTGGAAGTACTGCCTTTCCACAAAATGGGAGAGTACAAATGGGAAGCCATGGAAATGGATTACGCTCTGTTTGACATCCCGGAGCCTGAGCCCGACCTGGTTACAAGGGCCAAATCCAGGTTTGAAGACGAAGGAATGGTGGTGTTTTAGGCGAGTTCGATTTTATCCACTTCACATCGGATCTGACTGGCTTTTCAATAATCGTAACGTTACCCTGTTTTCAGGTAATCTTGCTGCAAAACCAACTACATACTTCATGATTTCTTTAGTCACAGCAAGATTTTTGTGTCGCGTATCTACCAATGTCCCATCATAATCCCAGATTATAGCTTTTACCATAAAAATTAAAGGAGGTTTTTATTAGTTACCTGACGACTCTGCACGTAAACGGCAGGCGTTGGAGTATTGAACCAGTTATATATGGAAGGTTAGTTATAATACTTAAAACGAGCAAGGGATTGCGAGGCGCGTACATGTTAATGATTGGGTTATATGATGCTTTTAAATATAAGGTGTTTTTTAGCACTTTGAGGTAAACTACATCTTTAATGGCGTTTATTTTCCGTGATCATCAATTTTGCTATTGGGTATATAATTTCTTGTCTGTAATCTTCTTCATAATCAGAATTCCCCAATACAACGAGTCCGATATTCTCTTCCGGAATCATCATCAGAAAACTTCTAAAGCCTTTATCACCACCGAAATGTCCCACTGCTTTATATGATTCAAAATCATATAATTGAAATCCCAAACCAATGTTCGGGAAAGGTTTGAACGATGGTTCCAGCATTGAATTATATATGGATGGAGAGGATGTATCATTTATCATTCTAAGGAAATAAATCATCCATTTACCTAAATCTTTACTTGAAGAATTTAATGTACCGCTTGGCGAATGTTCTCGCGTATATGGATAAGTCTTCCTGGGATATATTTTTTTAGTAATCCATCTTTGGGAATGCGGGGCGGTTCTTAATGAATCCGGTATCCTAAAATATCTAAAATCACTGTTATCCATTCCAACTGGGTTTAGAATATGGTCTTTTACATAATCTTCAAAAGCAGTATTTGATTTTTTTTCTACTAAATAACCCAAAATATCATAACCGAGACTGCTGTAATGATATTCAGAAGAGGGGGATGAAGAAACTGTGAGGCTAAGCTCCAGAATATGCTTTTTTAAACTATTCTCAGATTGATTGTTATTCTCCCAATGATAGTTATTAATATCTGGCAGACCCGATGTGTGATTCAAAAGATTCTTTATGGTAATTTTTTTTGCTCTTTCATCGCTGAAATTTAGCTCCGGAAGAACGTCTGCTAAATTGTCGTTAAGAGTAATCATTTCTTTATCTGCAAGTTGCATTACGGCCATTGCTGTAAATAACTTGCTGATTGAAGCAGTATGAAAAATAGAATTTTTGCTTACCGGATTATCAGTTCCAATTTTTTTAACCCCGTAGCCTTTGGCATAAATTATAGAGTCATTTTTGACTAAGCCAATGGAAAGTCCCGGAATGTTATATTCATTCATCTTGGCAACGACAATAGAATCTACTTTTCCAGAAAACTCATTTGAGGAAGAATTAAGTTCCAGGTTTTGTACAAATGAGTTTTTGGAACATGAAAGGAATAATGCAGATAATGAAATTAAGGCTATAAGCAATTTTTTATTCATAAAATTAATCAAAATCGTCAATTATTTTTCCTGATTTTTGCAGGCGTGCCTTTTCTTCAGCGTAGATATCAAGTGCCGGAAAAATTGGGAGTATCTGAATACTACTTAAAAAGTTTTTAAGGGCTTTTTGATTCTTATTTTTTGCCTCGCTTTTAACGACTCCAAATTTTAATTCTGTCAAAGTAATTTCGGATATAAAACAATTTTTCGGGCCGACCTCCTCAAACTTTGATTTCAGATCGTACAATCCCTTGATATAATAAATGCAAATATTTGTATCCAGCAGGTATTGATTCAAAACTTTTCAATGGTTCTGTTGAATGTTCTGGATCCTTTAATGATATCAATCAACTCTTCAGCACTTTGCTTCTCATCCCAACCACCAAATGCTTTGTAAAAATCAGACTTCTCTTTTTCTATATCTGTTTTCACAGTATTGGTGAGTTTCGAAATCAGATCGAGTTTGTTTTGTGCACTCATGTTTTCCAACAATGAAATATAGCTGTCGATAAGTTTTGTATTTACTGAATTTCGAGCTTAACCTTTTTGCCCAAAGCCTTCGCATACTTTGTAAGGGTACTGAGCTTGATGTCTTCGGCATGATTTTCCATTCTGGATATGACAGATTTTGTTGTATTCAACTTCTCAGCAACATCCGCTTGGGTTGCTCCCATATTTTCTCGAGCCTGACGAAGAATCACACCAATTTTAAAGTTCAGATATCCTTCTTCAAAATTTTCGGCAAACTCCGGGCTTTCCGCTTTTTTTTGATCGATAAAAATTTCTAAATCGTCCTTTTTCATTTTCTTTTCCTCCGGTAATAATCTCGTTTCCGCTCTTCGGCGGTTTCTATTTCCTGCTTGGGAACTTTATTCGTTTTTTTGGCAAACCCGCTGGTTAAAACGATTAACTCCCGCCCGTCAAAGAAGCCGAGTAACCGAAACGTGTTATTGCCAATTGTGGTACGGACTTCCCAAATGTCATCCGTGCTTTTTAGTTTTTTTGGTACTGTGTTGGCACCTGTTCCAGATCCCGAACCACACGCAATGTCCAGGCAATCTTTTTGGATTGCTTGTCAGGAAGGCCCTTGAGAAAAACTTCCACCGGACAATTCCCTGATTTGGTTCTGTAGAATTTAATAACGCGCATAAACTAAAGTTAGCATATATGCGAACATTGTCAAATAAATTTTATGCCTGAAAGGGAGAGGAAGTAAATGAAGAACATAATATATAATAATACTCAGCGAAGTAATTGTATAATTTGTCCGCATAATAATTGAAATCACGTTTTGTGGCAAGTTGATGTTGATATATTTCCGATAAAAGGAGGAATGCGGGCTAAGAGTATGATAAACGATCAGAGAATTGAGAGCAATATCCTGTGGAATTTGCCAGGTCAGAATATCGAAGCCTGTAATTTGAATCATATATCGCCGATTTTTTTTGGCTTTGATATCCATTTCACGATGGATAGCCTCCGACCTGGTTTTGAAAGCCTCAACATGAATCAGCAGCCAGGGCGCACCTGATTTGGTTGATTTGGTTCGTCGCTGGTTATGTCGAATAAACCTGTCTCCGACGTCATCGGTCTGCCCGGTATAAAACCGGTCGGTGCTTCTGCTGTATAAAATATACACATAGTACATGGCACGTCTGCCTTTGATGAATAAAAAAAGGACAATCCTCTTTTGAGAGAATTGTCCTTCTGTAATATGTGGGCGCTACAGGATTCGAACCTGTGACCTTCCCGACATGTTCGTCGGGATGCTCTAAACCAACTGAGCTAAGCTAGTAAATCAGATCATGCTTCCGGATCGAAGCCTGTAATTTGAATCATATATCGCCGATTTTTTTTGGCTTTGATATCCATTTCACGACGGATAGCCCCCGGCCTGGTTGTGAAAGCCTCAACATGTACCAGCAGCCAGGGCGCACCCGATTTGGTTGATTTGCTTCGTCGCTGGTTATGTCGAATAAACCTGTCTCCGACGTCATCGGTCTGCCCGGTATAAAACCGGTCGGAGCTTCTGCTGTATAAAATATACACATAGTACAT